>VTLG01000529.1_pt1 | contig 62129 bp, 76 predicted proteins | sample 4694571 | NCBI WGS metagenome assembly VTLG01 (sample SAMN12604809, study PRJNA352737) | marine metagenome | biome: ENVO:00000447; feature: ENVO:00000209|ENVO:00000569|ENVO:01000036; material: ENVO:00002151; isolation source: viral sequences binned using virsorter ...
ATGAGCATATTGAAGGCGAAGAATCTAACTGTTCATACTGCAATAAAGTTATGAAAGGTAGAAACCTTACATTGGATTTATATAAACATGAGGAGGATGAAGATACATGGCAACAACAATAGAGAAGGCACAATTGGTAAAGTTATTGAAGAATACACAAAGGAAATGCACGATTAATGGGAAACCCATTAATCAAGTCAAGGGTTGCGTTTTACATAGCAGAAGTGGTATCAAGTTGGAGACTACCATGATTGTTAGAGATGGGAAGACAAGTCTATCGGAGTTTAGTGTGAAAGGCAACATTAATGATGATGGAGACGAATCTATTATTATCCCCGATATTGATATGCTTCTCGGTGTCCTATCAAAACACAAAGGTAAAATCACCTTGATGCAAGATGATGATAAATTGCGAGTCAAGTCTAACTCAAAGACTACCACACTTACGGCAGATAAGAGAGCAAAGGCTTTTCCTCACACAACAGATACTATTCTTGAATGGTCTTTGAAATCGGAAGAGAGGGCGGAAAGTATAGACGGCTTTACCTACATTACTGCGGGTGGTGAAATCATTTCACCGCAAGCCTCTACCGTTGGGCTTGACCCCGTCGTATTCAAAGATGCTATTGAAAGCGGTTCTGTAAATTCGCAGAAAGTAAATCGCTTTGAATTGTATAGTGATGGCGACTCTCTATTCTTGAGAGTAGGACAAGATACCAAAGGAGAAACTACTACCTATCTTTGCGAGATAGACAAAGACTTAGACATTGAGCCTTGTTTGTTTGAAGGAGGGCTTGAGAATATTGATTACGGAAACCTACTGACAATCCACTTTATTAATTTTGCAGAATACGGTCAAGGTATGAGCATACTATTGCGATTCGCAGGTGGGTTTGTCTTCCAAAGAGGAGTTTTGTGATGCCTATTAATCTGTCCGAATGGTCTAAAGAGATTGCGGAAAATGAACCTCGCAGACTCAAGAATATATACAGTCGGGCAGTAGCATTAAGTCACGATGAATTGATACATACATTATCCAAGATGGGTAATGTGATGAGTCTTCGCAAACTACATAGAAAAATAGCAACTATGTATATTGTCTTGCAGATGAAAGAAGACGAATTGATTTCTGCTAACGATGTTCTAAAGAGAAGTTTAGACATTGTGCGATTTAGAGCAGGTATGACTGTTGATATGTGCGGTCATGCTTTGAAGTTAATAGCAAGATGGGGCTACATAGAGGAACTACCTTCCCCCCATTGGAAAGAAACTAAGCAATACAGGAGGACTTCTCTTGAATGAGATAGTCGTTGGTGACATAATGGAAGTCACCTTGCCTACTAATCTATATCGCTCTTGTATAACAAGCCCACCTTATTTCGGTATGCGCTCTTACGGGGATGATGATGCCGAGATAGGTAAATCGCAGACCCTTGATGAATACATAGACAGTATGGTGAATGTATTTAGGAAGGTGCGAGATAGCCTAACAGACGATGGCACACTATGGTTGAACATAGGAGATTGCTATAACGGTAGTGGTGGCGCAGGTTCGGACTATAAAGAAGGGGGAATAAAAGCCCTAAAGAATAAGTGGGGTGCGAGAAATGTAAGAGACCTCCCACCTAAGAATCTACTTGGCGTTGGTTGGCTTGTAGCACTTGCTTTACAGGAAGACGGCTGGATTTTGCGAAGTGAAATAATTTGGAATAAGAGTAAAGCATATCCTCAACCGGAAGCATACATCAAGAGACCTATTCCTAAGCATGAGAGGATATTCATGTTTGCTAAAAGCAAAGATTACTTCTATGAACCTGCGAATCTATTTACTGTATGGGATATGACTCCTGCGAATAACGGACATGAAGCACCGTTTCCATTGGAACTTCCGGAGAAGTGTGTTTTAGCAAGCACAGAAGAAGGAGATTGGGTTCTTGACCCCTTCGCTGGTTCGGGAACTACCGGAGTCGCAGCCTACTTGAATAATCGCAACTCAACTATGGTTGAGTTATACGAAGAGTCAGCCGAGAGAATGAAAGAAAGATTTGATTCCCTTCCTAAGAAGGAAGGTGTTGATTGGTTATGAGACGGATTTATAAGGTCTTCATACCTATTCTTAAACATGGAATGGAGAATTTCAAGCGGTTGGACATATACAGATTTAGAACACAATTGGGTAGGAGAAGGCTTAGTAAGAGCGCATGAGAGGGGTTATCCTCAAATATACAACGATGCAATATACTATGTCCTTATGGTTGATGATTGCCCCGTAGGTTATACTACGGCTACACTTGTCTATGATGCACACGACAAACTAAGTTTCATATTTGTGGGTAATACCTATGTCAAGTTAGAGTTTAGAGGCAACGGATTTCACAAAGAATTGCTAAAGCATAGGAATGAGCAACTTCAAAAATTACCCGTTCCTATCGTGGCTATCCTAAACCCCTTTGGTGAAACTGCCGCTACGAGACTACGAGATGTTGTAGTTAGTCTCGGTTATGAGCCAATACGGTATGACGATGAATTGTTCACCAAACTACATCTTGATATGGAAAAATACGAGATGTGGTGTTTGAGATGATTGTTGAGAGGGGAAGAGGAAGCACAGTCATTGTAAGGCATAGAGATAGCGAAGGCAAGAGGCAGACAACCAAAATCACAGGCCATAGACCCTACCTATATGTCGAAGAACATATTGATGTTATCCCACTTGAAACCGAAAGTGGTTTTACAGGTCTATACGGAGAGAAACTAAAGAAAGTATTTTTCAACACAACGCAAGATTTGTCGGAGTTTCGCAGTAGCAACCCCGACACACCAACATGGGAAGGCAATATCCCTTTCACCAATAGAGTTCTTGTAGATAGCGAGTTTGATTGCCCCAATTATGAGCATAGGGTGTGGTTTCTTGATATGGAATGGAAGATTGATGGAGGGGAGATAACTATAATTGTAGTGCGCGATTCTATCAAGGGCGAGTTTGTTTTCTTTACGCATGAAGATTATGAGGCAGGTAATTACACAAGCATACCGTGTAAGAATCACCCCTACGAAAAGGAGGCTTGCGAGACTAATGGTCGTTCATTCAAGGCTTTCAGCAACGAGTCCGATATGTTATACGCATTTGCTAAATTACTCAACTCCCATGACCCCGATATATTGACAGGTTGGAATGTAGTCAATGCGGATATTCAACAGTTATTCAAGAGGTTCAAACACAACAACATAGATGTGCGAATGCTCTCTCCTATGAGGAGAGTGCGATATGAGTTCGGTGATTGGGGTCAGCCCATAGTAGGAACTAATGTTATAGACTTGATGATTGCGTTTAGCAAACTGTGGGTTATGAAGAACGGTCAATTACCATCTATGGCTCTTGATGCCGTTTCTTTGCATTGTCTAAAAGACAAGAAAGTTCCGCTTGAAGACGGACACGATACATACTACACAGACTTTGGAACATACCTTGATTACGCAAGACAAGATGTTGATTTGCTACCGAGACTAAATGATTTGGTTGATGCTCTCGGATATTATACTGCTCTACAACATATTGTAGGTTGCGATATTAGAAGCACACCATTTATCACAAAGATGTTCACCTATCTAAGTATAAGAGATAAGGACTTTGATAGAAAGATTCCTACTAAACCGCAGTTTGACAAGGTAGAATATGAAGGTGCGGAGATAATGAAACCGCAAGCGGGAGTCTATAAGAATATAGGGATATTCGATGTGCGAGCCATGTATCACAGTAATGTAGATAAATACGGTATTTGTTGGACTACACTTGATGAGAGAGGACAAGACTGCGGTAATGGTATCAAATTCAGTATGGATAAGAAGGGTCTCTTATGCAGACAGATGGATAAAATGACTGAACTTCGCAACATATACAAGAAGAAGATGAAAGAATCGGAGACCGAGATGGAGAAGAAGAGATACGATGCTCTACAATTCGCAACTAAATCCCTTGTCGCTTCTATGTATGGGGTAGCAGGAGACGCAAAGTTTGGTATGTATCATCCGGATATTGCTGCTGCGATTACATTTACCTCAAGGCAGACATTGGGAGAATTGCGAGACCATGCAGAAGAACTCGGATTCCCTGTGGTTTATGGACATACAGATTCTATCATGTGTCGAGTTCCCAATCCCGAAAAGGGCGTGGAGGCTCTATCAATTATCAATGAGAAGATGAAACCAATAATCACCGAGTTTGAGAAATGGTCTTCCGCTTTCTTGATAATGGCAAAGAACAGATACGCAGGTATGGTTAAATGGACTGATGGCTCATACCATGAGAGAGAGTTCTATGTCAAAGGAATAGAAATGAAGCAAAGCAGAATGCCTAAAGCCATGAAAACTGCCATGTCCTATGTCATAGATGCAATACTTACAGATACTAAGGAAGAAGTGATAACTATGCACTTAGGTTCTCTCATATCAAAGGTAGTCAATGGTGATATACCCGTTGAAGAACTGACAATAAAAGCAAAACTCAAGAACGATTTGTCAAAGTATTCGGTTATTAGTGAAGCGAGAGCAGGTGCTAAATGGGCTAATGATAATTTAGGTAAGGGTTATCGCAAAGGAGATTACTTTTTATGCACCATTGATGAAGAAGGAGAATACATAGGTTTCGATTCTCCCGATGAGATAGAGGGTATCGCAAAAATTGGATACAAACAATTAGCAGACAAATATATTCTCTCAAAGGTATTACCATACTATGAAGTCATGGGATGGGATAGTATGCCGCTTGAAAATAAACTTCGTGGTATAGGTGATATGGAGTGGATTTGACGACAGATTTATATTGATAAAGGAGAGTGAGATAAATATGCCAAGCAAGAGAAAGCCGACAGTAAGAGAGTTAGAAAACAATTTAAACACTATGGCGGGTCGAATTGACTCGTTCCTAAATATGTTTGTGAAAGAATTAGAGAAGCACAATATGATTATATCAAAACTACTTGAGAGTCTTGATTTGATGCACAAAGAGGACTGCCCTCATTGTGGCGGAACTATTAGGACACCTATACTTGAAGGTATAGATAGGGTTGATGATTGTCCTTATTGTAATGAACCTCTACGGGAGACCGTGCAGACTACCCTCCATGATGTAAAAGAAGAGGAGTAGTTATGAAGAGGCCACCGGAAGGGCTTACTTCTAAGGAGTTAGCGAAGTTAGGTAGTTATGACCCTAACGATGAGGATATGTTCTTGAAGGTATCGAAGTCTTCTTTTATGTCCTATGCTATGTGTCCTCGTAAGTTTTGGTGGGAAAAGATACAACTAAAAGATACCCGACTCCCTGCTACGGAGGCCATGATTGCAGGAACTTTCGTGCATGAGAACCTTGAGACTGTCTATGATAATTGGGAAGGCCAATCTGTCTTATCCCCTCTTATACCGGAAGATAGAGAGCATAAGTCAAACACAAGCCTTGTATTCCTTGAGGAATGTAGGATTGAAAAGTGGGGTCTTGATAAATTCAAGCCGATAGAGTATGAAGAGTATAGAGCAGTATGGGATGAAGAAAATGAGGTTATCCTTGTTGGTCTCATAGATGCGATTCTTGTTCACCCCGATGGCGGTCTGTGTATTTATGAACTTAAGACAGGTAATTGGGCTTCCAACAAAATGCAAAAGACAAGGAAGGAACTTTGTTATTACGCTCGTATGTTGCGATTGATGGGAGAAACAAGACCTATCACACACTTTGCTTATCTTGCCCCCGATGCAGAAAACCCCAAGTTCTTCGCAGAACTGTGCGGTTGGAAAGATGATTGGGGAGAGTGGGATATTGATAGAGTTATGACCTGCAAAGGTGGTTGGGTCAATACGCAGAATAAGAAAGAAATAGCATTAGGTAAAGGCGGTAAAGGAATATTAATCGTGGAAAAAGTAAATAAGAGAAGTATTACATCATTAGAAAAGTCTCTAAAGGAGGCTTGCGAGGGCATAAAGAATCATCAATGGCCTATGAAATGGTCGGATTACTTCTGTCCTCAATGGTGCGACTTTTCAATGTCTTGCGAAAGTGAAATGAATGGATTAGATAATTTGTGGTGAAAGAATGATTTGTAAAGAATGCGATGCAGAAATGAAGATACAAGAGGATAGCAGACCCGTTATGCTGATAACGGGAGATGTTGAGACTGAAAGTAAGAGAATAGCAATATGCTCTATATGTGGATATAGAGAGGTTATTAACGACGAGTAGGTTGTGATAACATTATGCTCAAGTTCCCCCGACAGATTGGTTTGAAGAGACAGAAATGCTACTCTAAAGAAGAGTTTGATAGTTATATCAGTAGGCTCAACGGCAAGACTAATATTTACACAAGTCTCTACCACTTTGACGACCCACACGACTATGATACTGTTGTGATTGATAGGGCTTGGTGGGATTTTGACATGAATGAAGATTATCCTATGGAGGTAGTCAAAGAAGATGTTGCTAATCTAATCAAGCGTTTAGAAGGTGATGTGAGGCTCGTAGCGACAGGCAGGGGCTTTCATGTTCACCAAATATTCAAGAGACCCGTAAAGGGCAGGGATTGGGCTTTTCACCTTGACCGCTATCAAAGGAAGATGGCCGAAGGTCTTACTTCCCTTGATGGTGTAGGTTATCCGGAGAAGATTACTCGCGTCTCTAATACCTTCAATGTATCAAGAGGAAAGTGGGCTACTCCAATAGAAGCAAGGGTATTCGCACAGAACCCTAATGACTATCGCATACCGAAAAGAAAGAACCTTGATAATATGCTTGACCCCTTCTTCGGTATAGTGAATCACGATGATTGCTTCGACTTGGTTATTTGGAAGGCTGATAATCCGTATCAAGAGTCTAATAATCGCACTAATAACACGGTTAAAGTAGGGCATCATGGGGGAGAAGTAGCATTACCTACATGCCTAAATAGGGCTATTCGTATGAGCAACCCACCGCATCATGTCCGTGTTGGTTTAGTGCAGACTATGGCTCAACAGTTAAGATGGTTCGCAGACCCCGAAGATTTGACTATTGATGAGAGAATGGGAATTGTTGATAATATATGTGACTTCATAGAAGGTCTAAATTGGATTGACTATAACCCTGCGACTACTCGCAAGTATGTTCGTGGAATGATGAAATACAAGCGTTCCCCTTCCCCTTCTTGGTATCGCAGACATAATTTATGCAACGGGGATTGTTGGTATTGTGCGAAATGATTATACAGTCTATTAATTCTATTCGCAACATGATATATGCAGACGACAGGGAAAACGACGCTTTACTGCATCGTCTCTATGTCGCTGCCGGAAATCGTAAGACCGACCCTAAAGGTAATGTTCTCGTAAAGAGACTGCCTCATGGTGATTATCAAATAGGAGATTGGTTGATTGAGGCAAAGGAAATCAACGACTTGTATCGCACAATATTAGGTATAGGAAGGAACGGAAGGACAATCAATCATCAATTATCGGAACTTTGCGAAGTAGCAGAAAAACCATTCCTTGCTATTTATGGAACTCAATTGAAACCATATTTCAAAGGAAGGAAACCAAAGGCACATGAAATGAAGAAGGAAATAGCAAAGATGAATAGGGTTATCAAGTCATTTAAGATGGTTGCCTATTCGCATTTCCCCAAACTTAGGATTATAGAGTTCGTAAATATGGAAGACTTCGTTGAGTGGCTACAAGTATCGCACTTGAAAAAGCAAATAGGCAAGACATTGACTGTTGCTAAGAGAACTAAGTCTCTACCAACAGACCCAAGATTGCTTGCTCTAATGGGAGTTCAAGGAATAACAGAAGAAATCGCAACATCATTACTCAATAAGTTCGGTAGCATACCTAACTTACTCAAGACAAAGGTTAGAATCAAAGACTTGATGGCTATTAGAGGAGTAGGTAGAGTCACCGCAAGACGCTTAAAAGAATTGAGAACCACATGGAAGGATTTATAAATACAACATACCGTGTTTAGATTGAGGCAGGTAGTAGCGCAACACTCTTATGGTTCTCATTCTTCATTTGCATAAACTCCTCCTGTGCGCTACCCTGCCTCATCTACATTAGTAAGGTCGGAAGTTATCACTTTCGGCTATGTTAGGCTTATTCAATCTTCTTAGATTCACGGAAGTATTGTGAATGATTAGGGAATCATAAGGTGCATTGTCATTACCTTGATTAGGTTTCCTTGTTATGTCTATTTTAAGGGTGTTTCCTGCGGTGCTAAGACCCTCAATGAGGGTAGTAGGCATCAAGAGTATCTTCTCCCTATTTTTAGAGCCTGTAAGGGCTTTTGTAGTGCTAACGCTCTTGTTAGTTTCAACACAAGTAGCAGTCATTGTTAGTTCGATTGTGTTTGAGGTATCTGTTGATACTATTGACTCAAGAGAAAAGAATCCACCTGCTGAATCATTAGGAACTCGCACAGACATAGAGTATGTATGTTGTTCATTTTGCCCCGAACCGGAATCAAGAGGGTTCTCTATACCGGACATACAGAATCCTTCCGATGTTGCGATTGCTACACCTGTCGCAGGTGAACTAATCACATCAACACCATCAACTGCTCTATCAAAGGAGGATTGATTACCTGTCTTCTTCATACCAAGAACAGACCAATTACCACCACTTGAACCTATATCGTTGTTGAAGTCGGATTTACCCTTCAATCTGTTCAGTAGGCTTTGCGATATATCATTAGAAGTCATACCACTATAACCCATACCTTGCGAAGAAGGGTCTCCGCCACCTACGCTACGGCTTGATAATGCTCGTCTTGTGACTACTTCCCCCGTTGTGCCTCTCGTATCGGGTGGAGGTCTTAGGGAAGGTGGTCTCGGTCTTGGGGGTCTTGGTTTTCCTTTATCTCCGCCTCCGCCTCCTCCTCCTGTTCTCTCTTTGAATGCTCTTGCGAAATTGTATCGAGAATGGGTTGATATTTTCTCAAGACCTAATTTTACTTGTTCCACATTTCTTTCTTGTTGTTGATAACTTATTCTTTTTATTATCATTCTCTCATTACTTATGTCAAGATTAGCGTCTGTGTATGTTAGGCTCGTAGCAGGTATGTAAGTAAAATCATCAACGATGTTTATTCTTGGTGCGTAATAAGCGCAAGATTCTCTTGTTAAGAATCCTAACTCATTATATTCCCTCATCCCTAATGGGAATATAGAATCATTAGCAGTTCCTAATCCTAATCCTGTAAGAGTTATCTTGCCATTAGCCATTGATGCTTGTCCGAAGGCTACTACATCACCGCATCTTTCTTTAATAAGCGCGCATAGATAATCATAATTAACTGAAAATATTATTTTGCGAGCATTAGGGTCATAACTTAATGGTATATCCATTGTGTAATATCCATTTCCGTCTATCGTAATATCCTTTCTATATGTTGCGTTTAGTGTATTAACTACGGCATTACTTGGAGGTGAAGAACCTCCCGTTGCTACACGACTAAATTCGCAATCCATCAAATATAATTGGAATTTTACATCTGTGCTATTAGTTCCCGAAAATAATCCAATTGCTAATCGCAATTTCTCTCCGGTAGTAGCACTTACTTTGTTAGTTCCTGCATCAACATGCACTACTTGTAGAGCATGTGATAGGCTATTAGCACCGTAGAAATAATGTGATTTTCCTTTTTCATGTATTTCTGCGAATTTCACTCTAATGCTATGAGTTCCAGCAGGGATAGAAGTTCCATCATAATATATTCTTAGATTGTAATAGTTTCCGCTACTTCCTATTTGACATGGTAAGTTATAATATCCTGCGGCAGAATAGGTGACATTAGTTCCTGTATTACCATTATAGTCAAATCTAAATGTTGTAGAAGCAGTAGTTATTACTATTTGATTAGTAGCAATAGATGAATAAGTATTTATTTCCGGTGCAACAAATGTATTAGTTCCGCTTGGGTTAAATACTCCTCCATCTGTTCTAATCATAGTTAGAGGTTGTATTTTGTAGGTTTCGGGGTCTGTTTCTGTTACGACAGAAGCATGGACTACATTAGAAGATGATGTATGGGTTAGATAAGTAAAAGAATGTGTAGCCTTTGAACCTGCTTTTACATGAAGACCATTTTGTATTCCAAAGAAAGGACTACCACCTTTTGTATTAGACCACCAACAAGTTTCGGGTTTAGTGTGTGCTAATACATTAGCAGTATCTTGATTAAGCCTCTTTTGAAATACATCTGCAATATAGCCTCTTCTACCACTAAGCATCTTATGATTATTATTAGCATCTCTTAGCATTTCTGCTTCAATACTAATTTTTGATTCGGTTTCTCTATCAAATTCTTGTTTTGCTAATGCTTCTGCTTCTCCTCTATTCATAACTTCGGGAAATGCTAAAGTCCTCCATCTTATATCTGTATTTTCGCTTGGTGTTGGGAAATCAACAAATGAACTATTACCATTATAATATACTCTTACATTTGTTATTTGCGAAAATCCTTCTGTTCTAAGATTTGATACTTTTAAATTGTCACGATTTAGAGTAATACCGGAAGCATATTCTTCTCTAAACTCTAATCTGTTATCTCTTCCCATTTGGAAAGTCATTCTTTTAGTGTTTCCATCAAGACCTACTCCTTCTTTGCTACTCATACTATCAAGAATATCATAGATGGTTTTTGTCTTTGCATCAATAGAACACCCGAAAGTGGCGGAAGAATTATCTCTCATTATAGGAACATTGTTAATATCACTAATTGCAGGAAGGGAAGAATTATTTAACCAAGATTCGTGAATCGCATTATTTTGAATAAATGAAATCTTCTCATCAGCAGTAAATGTTCCACAGTTAGCAGAAGTAATTTTACCTACAATGTTTAAGTTTAATCGCAGACCATATAGAGCAGCAGGAGTATTATACACAGTCACTTTATCAAAATTAGTATCTAATTTATCATCGGGTAGTAAGTCTTCATTACTACCAATCGCAACATCACTTCCTGTTGCACCTGCCGTTACATCTGCTTTTAATTGGTCTATTGCATGTTGAGGATGCGTAACTACTGAATAAGATGTAATATATACACCTGTTAGAGTATCAACAACAGTTCCATTTATTAATGCAGTTGATTTTCCCGTCCAAGCATAGTAGTATGCAGTTTTTTCTGCGGTATTACCACTACCTTTCTCACACATTATTACTCCATATCCGGAAGTATCAAATTCTGTTATATCTTTTAGTGCTAATCCGGTATGTCCTACAATAACATTACTTCTTAGTTTAGTTCCATCATTAATAAAATTCAAAGAGTTTTTATGTTCAGCAAGAGGACTTGCTACATTTTTATAAGATGCAGTAGCCTCTTTCCAATATGAATCAATTAGATATGGGAATCCAAATGTTGCTACATTGTAATCTCCAAAATCTACAAGACCACCTGCTGAATAACCCGGTCTTCCTCCGGTAGCCATAGTGTTTAAATTCCAAAAACGACTTACATCAACAAGTGCAATAGCACCACCTTTATTTTGCCAATTGTGGTATCTTGTATCGTATGGCTCGCTATTGCTTGCACCATTCAAAGCAGACCAAGCATTACCACTATAAGGTTCAGTAGTAGCATCAATATCCCAAATGTCTGCATCCACACCTACCTTTAAGTCTGTAAATACATCGGGTTGTCCTTCATTATCAAATTGGTCTGCGAATGTAAGTAGTAATTCGTAATTCTGCGTAGTCGGTAAATTAAGACCGTAACTTGTTTTTCTTTGTCCTCCGTCTGCATCTGCATTACCATCATTTCTCATATCAGCCCAAGATAGGAATATGTGTTTGTAGCCATTAGACTCATCTACTTTTCGCAGACCAAGAATAGTATCATCTATTTTCCATTCTCTTTTTACTCCCTTTACACTACCAATAGTCACAACACCATGCGCTACTTTCCCTCCTGTTTCGGCAGCAGGGAAACTGCCATCCCAAGTAAAGTTAGTATTAGTATCGGTTGCCTCAAGACTCCAATCAATCGCATCGGGGTCTTGATAATGTCTTGCCGTTCCATCATTCCAACCCGAACCTTGTTGATACTTAGCCTGTAAAAACGCAAAAGAGTTTCTTGTAGGAACATATTGATTTATTCTCCATGTCTTAATGTGATTTGCTGATAATGATGAACCCGTTGAGGTAGATATTTCTTTTACCATGTGAACTCCATTTAACATAGCGTTTGATTTAAAACCGTGAATTGCTATAATATCTCCTTCTGCAAGACCATGTGCGCTTCCAAAATCCCAAGTTCCGTCTCCTTCCCAATCAATAGAACCTTCGGTTGCTATTCCGCTTACTGTTCCAATCGCAAAATCATGTTCTCCTGTTGAATTATCTATTAAATCTAAAATTACATTATCTAATTTATTAAATTTAGAATGATACCAAATACCTGCGTCTTTGATTGTTATTGAAGTAGCACCTGCGGCTATATCAGCAGTTAATTTAGCACTTGTTCTACCTGTTGATGTAGCCCAACCATTTGCCGTTGCTTGTGTTGAAGTAAAAGGGTTTTCTGTAATACTACCTACACCTGCTCTTGTATATGGTTCTGCATCTATAATACCAAATTGTGCTTTAAACCAAGATGAAAGAGGTAAGTCTCGCATCCATCTTGCATGTATGCGACTGTGGATTACTTTATCTAAGTCTATTCTTGTTACTTCTGCGGAAACACCGCCCGAACCAACCATAGGAGTCGAATAAGCAACGGCAGGAGTTATTACTCTTCTTGTAGGAGAATGCGAATTAATATCTGCTTGCGAATATACTTGCATTACTTGTGCAGCAGACGCAGCAGTAAAGTTAGCAACACCTGTTGTTTTATTTGTTTCAGCAAGAAGTGTTGTAGTAGTAGGAACTCCTATTACAGTAAATACTTCTCCTGCGAATGGATGGTCTGCACCGGAAAAACCTACAAATTCATCACCTATATTTAGACCGTGTGCGCTTGGAGAACCTACACTAAATGTTAATAATTCTTTACCTTGAGCATTAGCATTATAAGTTGTTTCGTGGATAACATCACTAAAGAAACAAAGCCTATTATCTGCTTGTCCTGTTCCTGTTGATGTTAGTTCAAAGGCTACATACCTGTTATCACTTCCGCCTTGATGTTGCTTATATGTTATTGCAGCAATAGTATAGTTTCCATCATCACTTAATGTTCCTTTAAGTGTCATACTTTCTCCTACTGCTAATCCTTGATAATGGTCAGTTCCGGAAGTATCAATAGTAAATCTTGTATCTCTTTCTATAATTACAAATATTTTATTTGTATCTCTATACATAGCATAAATATCAAACATTCCCCATTGTCCTGCATTTAATCCAGCCCACTCTTTTTCAACGGAGTTTGCGCCATCTTCGTCTTCGTTAATATACATCTGTATAGCAGTTCCGGAGTATAAACTCATTTTGCTATTAGCAACATTATTATAATTAGCAAATCTTCCTCTTACATCAAATACAGTAAATCCTATATTAGAATCAAGCATCTGCAAATCAACAGAACCAAAGTGCATTTTTTGATGTAGTGTAAATGTCTCATCGTATTTTTTAGCAGTAGAAGCAGACATGGATAAATGGTTGTTAAGGGATTGGAATGCCCCTTGACCTACTTCCCAAATAGGAAGTAATCTATTAAATACACTTAGAGAATCCGAAGCACTAATTGTTGTTGTCATAGTATTTTCATAAGCATTTTGTTTATGTGTAATGTTTTCAATAAAGCCCCACCATAAAGGTCTATCTTCGTTTTCTTGGAATACTAATAGTCTCCAATCTTCTGCCGTAGATGTAAGAGGAGTAAGAGTAAATGTGCTATCATCATCTAATATATCAATAGTGCATGTGCTTGTAGAATTAACACCTAAAGACATATTCATTTTAGAAACGGGAGGTAGAGAGTTTAAATCACCATCAAATTTATTTGTAAGTGGTATAGCCATACCTGCTCTATCAATAAGAGTAGTATGGTTTATGTAATCATTACTACCTTTTGTATAGTGCAAATCTAAAGACCAACCATTAAGACTACCCATAGTTCCCGCATTGAATGTTGTTCCAAAAGAACCATTATCAAAATGAGTAGTATTACCATCAGCATAAGCCTTCCATGTGTTAGCAACAAAATCCATTACTACTTGAACATCAACCCAATCTCCTACCTTTGCTTGGTCTAAACCTCCTGTAAATGCGTCTCTTACAATAGAACCTTTTGCTTTCTGCAAAGAGGCATGTGCTAAATCAATATCAACTGTAACAAGAGATGTTGAAGAAGACCAAGTATTATTTGCTTTTACATAAGGATTAGGATAACCTAATTTAAGTGTGTATTTTGGGGTGTGGTCTGTATGTGGGTCACACATTAATCGCAAGTTAAATGTCTCTCCTATACCTTTAAATCGCAACTTTCCCGTATAATTAATTACTCTATGAGTTCCACTTGATGATGTAGCATGTGGCTCAATAAATACATTATGAACAAAAAAGTTTTGTCCGGAAGGACTTGATATTTCATGTGATTGAGAACCGGAATATGCTTGGGCTTTAGCAGGGGCAACACCGGAGTTATAGTATGAACCTGCAAATGAAGCCATTACTAATGTCTTATCCGGAGTATCATGTGTTCCGGAACTATGACTAAGTCCTTTGTGGAAAAATGGAATTGGATTACCTGCGCTTGGGTCAAAGTCTAAAGAACCACTCCCAACATCATTCATACTTGTAGGTGCAGAACCATAAGACATATCCATAAGACCCATAGGAACATAATATATTCCTGCCGTTTCATGTCCGTTGCGAAATGCAAGGTAGTTATGGTCTGTTGCTTCACCATTGTATTTCTGTCTATTTGCGATTATAGAATTAGGAACTTCTAAGTGCATTCTATTTTGATATAAATTTGAGTCTGCCTCTCTTGGGTTTAGTGTAAGTGCTTCGTGGAAACCTGCATTTGTTTTTAGGTTATCTCCTGCTAAAGACTGAAATGAAGTTAAATATAATTCTTGTTCTGTTGAGTAAGTAGTATGAAGACTACCTAAATATTCTTGTCGTAGTCTATCTGCATAAGAGTAATGAAATCTTGGAATAAAAGATACATTACCAATAGAAGAACCATGATGTGATAAAGTATGGTCTAACTCTCTATATGATGCAGGATTTAAATCATCTGCAACTAACCTGCAAGAATTAAAATCGTCGTAATATCCGGACAACCAATAATTATATTTTGTTCCAACTGTTTTCATTAATTCACTATCCTAACACTATTCTCTAACTTATCAAATTTTGGTCTCTTAACTCTTGCATTACTCCTTGCGAAACGGCATCAACCATTTCGGGAAGGGTCATTCCATTAAACACATTATGTTGCACAAGTTCAACTTTATGTAGCAGACTTTCTACGCCACCTTGAACTACTTGCTTGTAAATTTGACCTGTAAAGTTTGCTCTTTCACCAAAGAATAATTCTTCTCTTGCATTAGCAAATTCATTTTGTTGCTCTAAAATACTATCGTATAAGTATCTATCATTTGCGATTATATCTGCTACTCCATCTTCGTGAACAGTAAGTAAATCTGCATAATAATCTTGAGTAAAATTAATATTATCATCACTATACATTACATTTAATTCATTTCTTCTTTGTATAGCCTCTTCTTCCGTTTGGAAAAATTCAATATAAGAGCCTGTTGCATCTTCATACATAAGGCGGTATGACGCAGCAAATACATTCGCATCGCGTAATCCTTTATTTGCATGTGTAGGTAAAAATGAATAGTAATCACTATCATAATGACCTACTTGATGAAGAAAAGCATTATCAGCCGTTGCTTTTTGAATATCACCAACATTTCGGAATATATTACTTTTATTTACTATGGCTTGTGCTTCATCAATAGCAAGTATTTTTCCTTCAATAGTTTCAAGCCTTCTTACTTGTTGTCTAAATCCTGCTTCCGCTTCTGTGTCTTCTTGTAATACTGCAATAGCAATATCTTCATTTAGACTTTCTATTCTTGATGCTATATCTGCTAACATTGTGTCTGTTAGTTCTGCATTTTGTTTTAGGTCATTATAAGAAGTATCACCAAACAAACTTTCCATAATAGGTGCAGCACCCGCAGCACCTTGTAGGTCTGCAAGAATCTGTGAGGTTCTATCTAATTCACTATTCATAGTTTCTAAATTATCAATATTTGTCTCAAAGTTTTCTCCAAATATACTGTCAAATATTTGAAAACCTGCATAGGCGGCAAGACCACCAAGTAGCATACCAGCAGCAGCAAGACCACCACTCATCATTCCCGACATTATAACACCTTCTCTTGCAGTAGCCTTGATTGCAGTTTGAAGGGCTTTAAATGACTTTACTAACATTGGAATTGTAGTTAAAGCCATACCATACATTATAGCAGACATTTGTTTATTTTCATCAACAATGCTTGGAAGAATTAACATTGATGTTAGCAAAGCACCATTAAGCGCACCTTGAGCAAACTCTTTACTTTTTATCGCTTCGCTTACATTTTTGAAACTCATGGCTTCTTGAGCATTTCCTTGAATGCTTCTTTTTTGTCTCATGTGTGCTTGGTCGTCTGCTACAATAAGCGCAGCGACTCTTATTTCTTCTTCAACTAATTGACTTATATGTTGTTCATTTGCTATTATTTTTTCTCTTATAGAAGCAGTCTCCTCTTTATTAGAAATAGCAACTGCTTCTGTTTGATGAAGCCCCATTTCTCTTTGACGCGCTTCTTCTATATCTACTTTCAATGATTGTTGTTTTGTGATTAAACCTTGCTTTACGACAGGGTCTAATGTCTTTGCTAAAACTACTTCTTCAGACCTTAATTTATTTAAATGTTCTATTGTTCCTGTTATACTTTGTTGTTGCTTTACGCTTTGTTGTAATTGTTCAATTGACCTTTCTCCTATTTGATTAGCCAATTGTCTGTTTTTATTTAGAGTTTGAGTTAAAGTCTTTTCAAAATTTAATTCTTGATTTCTTTGTTTGGCTAAGTGCATATTTTGTGATATTTGGCTATTTACACTTGCTAATCTTTTATCTCTATTTCTAAGTTGCGAATTTAATCTTTTAGTTAGGGCTTCGGTTTGTTTTTTGGTTTTTGCACTTTCTAACTCTAATCGTGTTGCTTGAATGTCTATATCTATTTTTTTCTTTTTTTGCTCTAATTCTAATCTTTCTATTTTCACCTTATTTTTTGCTGATACTGCAAGCATAGTATAAGATTGTTGTTGTTTATTTAGACCTACTAAAGTAACTTGAGTGGATGCTAATGTCTCGCTTTTATTCATTTTTAATACGGCATTTTGTAAAACTGCGGCCTCTCTCATGGCTTGATAAGATTTTACATGCTCTTTCACACTTGCGATATTTTGAGGTTGAATTGCTTGTAATGTCCTAAAAGCAACAACCATACCCATTATGTTTAGACCTAAATCCATAGTAGGTTGTAGAATCTTTTGATAAGCATTACCAAGACCTATAACACTACCTACAAATGGCAAAAACACTTCTTGTCCACGAACCTGTGCGCCTATAATGTCTTCTAATCTATCTAAGAAAAATGATTCAGCCCTTGCTGCTGACATAAATGCAGGTGCTAATTTTTCACCTAACTCTACTCTTTGATTTTCTAACTTAGCATTCATAGCGTCTATCTTAAATGCAGCAGACTTCTGTTTATTTTCAAACTCTTCAATGGCAGGGAATTGCGATTCAAATGCAATAGTCTGCAATTCTGTAAGCCTTGTTTGATTTTCCATCAACTTTAGGAATTTGATATAGTGTCTTGAACCTGCGATATTTACCGCTAACGCTCTTTTCTGCTCGCTATTCATATTTGCGTAAGCAGGTGCGATTGCAGTTAGAACATCTGTTAGTTTCATCTGCGCTACGCCTTGAGCATCAACACCATCAACTAATTCTGCGATTGCTTTTGTTGCATTATTACTTGCGTTTCCGAGACGCTGGTAAATCATACGCAGACCTGTTCCTGCCCTGCTTACTTCTTCACCTGTCTCAAGTAGCAAAGCAGACATAGCAGCCATTTCACCAATACTTTCACCTGCGATATTCGCTTGACTTGCGAATTGATTAAGAACGAAAGTAATATCTTCCATTGTAGCAACAGAAGAGTTTTCAATTGTATTCAATTGATTAAGAGTATGTATAGAAGATTCTCTTACTACATTTGCTTGCTTTGCTGCATCGAGAGCATCGTATTGAGCCTTAGTCATTCCACCATATAGGAATTGTGTCTGCTGCGCCAATTGGATAAAACGATTCATTCCTTCTTCGGTTTCCATTTCACCAATCTGTGCCATTAACAGACCTGCTCTTGCTGCTTCAATAACTGCTTCCTGTTGTCCTAAGACACCTTTCAATTGAGCCGTTCTTGCTGACGCTGCAAGTGCTTCTGCACCTGTAAAGGCAAAGCCTTCACCCATTTTTACTGCGGCTTCTGCAAATCTATTTACTTCATCAACTGATTCGCTATTATAAAATTTACGAACTCTAACAAACTGTTGTTCAAACTCAAAGAAAGCATCAGTCATTGATGCTACACCCATAAGGATTTGATTAGTGGTCTCCATAAAGGAGTCATTAATACCTCCTAATGTATCAATAAGAATAGCCTTTTGAATTGTTGCTGCGGTTTGAGTATCACCTAAGATTCTATCGGCTGAAAATCTACCGATTACATCGAAATATACTCTTGCTGCACCCGACTTAGCCATCCTTCAACCAACCATCTAACTTATTTGCTACTTCCGCTTGGTCTCTTATTGATGCACTTCTCTTTTGATTTCTTCGGGCAACTGCTTTCTTCGCTTGGCGACTTCCTGCTTGACCTTTTGCTTCATCATATTGCTCGTTTATTCTTTCAGCCATTTCCGATGCAATAATCATGTCAAATTCTAACTTCATCAATCCTCCTTTGCAGTTATATTTGTCAAATAAGTCACTTGGTAATACTCCTTTAAATGCTGAACATAAACTTGGTGCGACTTGAGAAATTAATCCAAAGGGCAAGCACCCTCTATGTCGTCTCCTCTAACGAAATTTAATATTGTTCTTAATTCTTCGCTTGTTAAAACATCAATGTCAATCTCTTTATCAATGACACATTTTGGAATCCATGATTGTATTTGGCTATCTATACCTGCGCCTTCTGCGTCAAGCATATCTGCAAACTCTTGTTGTTGTTCTTCCGACCATTTGGTAGGGTCTGTGCCAAAGTGTCTGCACTTTCGCAGAACTCCGGCTTGTATTTTTTCAATCGCAAGTTTATCCATTCCGGATGCTTGTCTAACCCAAATTTTCTTTCCGTTGTCTAATTCAATTTCCTTCTTTAATACAGGCATTCTTTTCACTTTCCTTTTCTATTACTATACGAGTCATTGACTCGTTCCAAAGAGATACTACACTACTGTTATATCTCATGGAATCTCATCTCATTGGTCTTCATAAGTAATAATTCCTATAAAATTATTACCTACGCTTTTTCTACTTATGCTAATATCAACAATTTTATCACTTGCTGCTAATGTTCTTAAAGCAGTTTGTAATTGTGTATGAATTGTATCTTGCGTTCCAAATACTACCGCAGTAGTTAGTTTCGCAGGGTCGGTGATGGTGTGGCTCATCTAAGAACCCCCATCAAAGTGCATCATAGTCTGCTACGGTAGTATCGCTTGTTTTACAACGAATCTGCATCATGCTATTTGCATCTGCCAAATCATAGAGAGCATGGAAGTTCACAGTCATAGTCTGTGAATCTCTACCACTTACGCTTGTTTCCGGCATTTCATAAATTACTTTAGGAAACTCAAATTGTATGTAATTGTCAGCATCAACATAAAATAATGCTGAAAGTGCAGGTGCAGCAACAGAACCATTTTTCAAAGCATTAGTAGCGGGCATTAAATCGTTAATGTTAGGTTCATTGTTTGCTACATCACTTGCTATTGATGCTACAAGACTCTTATGGAAAGTAATGCTTCCTGTTATTTCTCTTGTGGTAACAGGTGGCTTGCGAACGCAAGTATCGCTACTTAGAGAATAAGTATTATCCATATCCCTGTTTGTTCTAATCTCAAAGTCAATACTTTGAACATGAGGAGAGAAATCGCTTGTATTTACTCCTGCTTCAAAATTAACATAAGCCTTTGAGAAGTGTGCTGCATCTCCTGTATAAGCAGGAAGAGTAGTATGCAAAGCCCCATTATCATCATTTTGTTTTGCACCTGTAAAATTGACTGTTAGCATAGCATACTCTCCAATGCTTGAAGATACGCTAATAGAATCAACTACTTGACCTGCAAATACATGCTCGGATTCATCCCTTCCACACATTACTGTAAAAGAAGGAAGAGTATCTGTTGCATCTACTCCTATTTCAGTAAATACTCTTGCATCGGTAGCAGCAGAACCACTATCAACACCCATTATACCATGAAGACACATTAGAGTAAAAGCATCGGGTTGTAGTGCCATTGTTATCGCACCACTTGACATTAGTTTGCTTGTGACTGCTTTTGCGCTACCGTAATAGTTCATGTCTGCTCTTTTTAGTATATCGTATGTCTGTTGCATTGTCTCGCTTTCAACTTCGCCTACTGCATCTGCGTCTAAAACAGGTGTATTATAAGTTGCTTCTGTTGCTAATGAAACATATCTTGTATGGTGTCCTACTGCCATGTTTTAAGACATGAATATTATAACTAATAAAGGCTTCTCATACTTCTCTTAAGAACATGCGAATCTTTTTCATATAAGTTAGTGTTAGAGTATGAACACACACAACTTCATCATCATCAATCTTATGGTCTAATGTTGTAGTGTGGGCTATAAGGGAATCAACGCCATCTTCTAAACCTGTCTTGGTATATAGTTCATCAAATATTTCTCCCATTATAGATAGACCTAAACGATAAGCGTTTTTGTAGTCAGTTCCTTTTGTAGTGACATATACTATTACATTATAGTCTTGGTCTGTTCTTGTTCCACTTAGAGTCAAGAACTCCGGACTTTCTATCTTCTGTGTAATTACATGGATAGATGGTGGATGAATACGATTAGTCATAGCATTAGAAGATAGGTCATAACCATAGACTATTCCTCCTTCTCCTACATGAGTCTTGATAAAGAATCTTCTTGATTTTTTTAGTATATTTACAATGTTAATACCTGTTCTAATTAGACTGTTAGTAGTGAAGTCCGACATATCCATTTCATCGGGAGAATATGCGCCATGTGGAGTATAATAAACTGAATACCATTTTACTGCACCTGTTGTATTACCAAAGAAAGCCCCTTGTGAGGATGATGCAGAACCCACGACTTCTAAGTAGTGTGTGTTTGCATCATCGTCTTCTACTATCTCTCTCATGTATAATCTTGCTTTTCCATCATTCGCAAGAGTTAGACGCAAAAGACAAGGAACTGCATTAAACTCCGTCATGCCTAAATCTAATTCACCGGAAGTAGCAGTAGTAGCACCAACAAGTTTTACTTTATCAAAACCACCATTTGCTTGAACTTCTATTCTATGGCTTCCATTATCAAGAGCCAATAATACTGTTCCATTAGTAGGAACACTATTGTAAGATATGCCCGCAATTATGCTTAAATCATTTTCATCATTTGCTACTGTCTGTTTCCATATTTGACCCGAACCCGAAATCAACCAAGCATTACCGGAAACTACACCATCTCCACCTACACCTGTATTCAAACTCCATGCCGTATTATTATTACCAACAGGAGAAGCAGGGTCATTACCACCAAGTCTTGCAGTCCAAAAGTGACTATTCTTTGCTATTGCCATATCTATACCCTACCATATCCTAATCCTGCGAATCTTGCTAAATTCCTATTTATTAGTTCTTTATCTTTTTCAAAGTTTAATACTACATTATTTTCTACATTTAACATGAAGTCATAAGTTCTCTTAAAACCCGGATGAGTTTTGTTTTTCCTTAGACCTATCGCAAAATCAAATCCTCTACCTGTTTTTGAAAACCATGCCGTAGAAGACCTTACCATTGGAGGTAAGAATGGAGAGTAACTAAATGGTTTCATACCACCTGCTACTATTTTTGCGATTTCTCCACCACGACTACCACGCACACCATATCTTGCCATTCGCAACTCTTCTGCTGCATATACACGAATAAATGAAGTTCCGGCAATAGTATCATAAGTTAAGTGGTCTGCTACTTTTGTGTAGATATTTTGTGAGGCTCTCGGAGGAGGGGGAACTCTAACACCTGCTAAAGCACCAGCCATTCTTTTTAATTTAGTTTTTGTTTCTTGTATTGCCTCTTCAACTCTTTTAATAAGAGACTGTTTAAGAATAGCATCTCCATTAAGACCTAATTTATCAAGCGCAACTCGCAATTCATGGTCATCCCAATCTATACGATACTGACCTTGAATAGCACCACCGGAAGTTCCTCGCATTCCTGTGCGGGGAACATTCCCCTGTGCGCCACCTTTGCCATATCTAAATGTTGCGCGTACCATATTATCAAGCCTTGCCTAAGTGAGCAAGCCTTTGTAGTTCTGCATATCCACGCATACGGAGATTCTTTCCTCGTATATCATCGGTAGTTTGATGTGTTGATTCATCTTCAAGATAAAGACCGCTTGCTATATCAGCACATAACTCTCTTAGAGCATGAGCCATTTGTCCTTCTTGAACTGCAACTCCCGAAGCATGGTCGAATGAAATTCCTGTGCAACCTGTTAAGTCATTTGTAGATTTTCCTGTCCATGAAAAAGAGTCGCCATCAATGTTACCCGAACCTGCACTTGAAAAAGAAGTTCCACTTGTTACAGTAATAGTAGTAGCACCTGCTGATATAGCACCATTTAGTGTATTACTTACTGTTGCTTTGCTTGGTTCTTCTCTACCATAGTCAAGAAAGCATTGGTCTATCTTTACACCAGCCCTTCTAATACAAGCATTGATTCTACTTTCTGCCCTGCTACGCTGCGCGCTATCAAGACCAAGTCTTTGACCTACATCAGCAACAGAACAGTATCTTACCATTACTCAATCACTTCCTCAAGTCTTGCGATTAAGTCAGCCTTGACACCATCGGAGTCAATCCCATGTTCTTCACATAGAGCAACAAGGTCTGCTTTCTTCATCTTTTTTACTTCGGATATGCTCGGTAAATCCTTTAGCATATCTGCTGCCTCAATGACTTCATCGAGGGTAATTTTACCATCGGCCATGACCTTTTTGTAAAATTTATATCCTCTTTCAATCGCAACAACGCCTATTCCTATTCCTAATATTATTATTTCTGTTTCCATATTTTTCACTCCTCCTTGTATTCTATACTTTTAACGCACGAAAATGGGAGACTCATAAATGGCTTGCTTTCGCCTATCCTATATAAACGGTAGCCATGTAGTGTCTCTTCAATCTTTACATTTGTATAGCATCTTTCGGGGGGAATATATACTATTTTTCCTTTCATCATTTTATCATCTCAAAAAGTTTTTCCTAATTCCATATTACCTTGACGGTTTAAAACATCATATTGGCTATCAACGACTAAAAATAATCTATGTGCAACTGCGTTTTCTTCATCAATTAGTGGATTAAGAAGGGTAAATTCTCCCGCATCAATAACTCTAACTGTATTTGGTGGAGTGTAACCTGCGTCGGTGTCCATAGACTTAATCTTTAATTGGTGAGTGACAATAAAACTAAAATTAGGTGCGGTTGCAGGTAATAATACTTGCGCCATGTTATAAATGAAAAAGTGGTTAATAGGTAAAGAACCACCACTCATCGGATTATCAAATTCATAAACAACATCATCCCCGATTACTCTACCCCTTGATTGCGAAAATGTGCCATAAAACAAAAACTCACGACCTGTATTTGTTGCTGCCGCCCCCGTAGCGGTTATTTGAAATTTTTGAACTGAACCTGTTGTAGTCATAGCGGGGGTAAATACTGATACATCTTTTCCACTACCTGCCGCATTTCCTAACTCAATATCATCGTTATTAACAAGCAGTCTATGGGGATTAAATCGGCTTGATGTAGGGTCTTGGTCGTGCTTGAATAGAGGATAACCACCACTACCACCACCGGGAATAGTGACTACCACAGAACCCGAACTTGCGCTTGATGCAGTTACACCAGCACCGACAAAATCAACACTACCAACATTTGTAATAGTTGTAAGGCCAACTCCCTCATCTCTATATGTTATACCTGCGACACCACCACTTACTGTTTGCCAAGAACAAGTGCCGTCGCCATCTTCTCTTAGAAATTTAGTGCCACCTGTCTCACCCGTTGATTTTAATTCTGTGCCTTCTAAATCACAACCAATAGTTACTGCGCCTGTTGCACCACTAACTGTAATTCCTGTTCCTGCTACATTAGATGTAACACCTGTATTAGTAATAGTTACGGTATCTGTTGCGCTTGCTACCGATGTAATACCCGTTCCTTGAGCAATTGTTAAGGTGTTGCCGTTAGTGATTGTTTGGCTTGAACCACTTGAACCTGCAACAGTAAAAGAGGACATACCTCCTCCTCCTCCGCCCCCACCTACGGCAGCACCGTCAAGATAAAGAGCATTTGAAGCACCGCTATTTAGCCATAGAGTGTTGCTTACAGAAGGTTGAGATGCAATAGGATTAAGTGTTATACCATTACCTGCACTTAATAATCCATCACTAAAAGCAAGATTCGCAGTTGTAACCATTGTTCTATCACTATCACCAAAAGGTATTCTGCCTTGTATTATCATACTTAGACCTGTTCCTCCATAGGCAACATCTAAGTTAGGAGTTCCACTAATATACATACCATCTGCTACTTGCTTTAGACCTAATGTTCCTCTAATCTTTGGTCTATTTATTGTCAGTAGAGTAGCACCTTCACTTGGTCTATTTCCAAACCATATACCACTATTTACTGTTAGATTATCAAGATAGAGTGTTCCGTGTAGTAATACTTTGGGATTAGTAGCACCTGCTCTATTAGATAACTCTACATTTCTCCATGTAAATACAAGTCCAACCGTAACATAATTACCATGTGATGATGAAGAAGAAGTAGGGAATTTACCACTACCACCTGTTGAACCTGCTTGAAAATCCCATGTTCCATAACCGCCATCAAATGCAGAACAAGTTGATGTAGCAGGGATATGAAAAGAAGGGTTAGCATCAGCATTAAATTGACCGTCTATTTCCCAACGAAGGTCTCTATCATTTTGAGTAGGAATTTCATGTGAAACGGCAGCATTAGTTTGATAAGTAAATGACTGCATAGATATTTTATTTGCGTTTGTGCTAAGAGTATTTGATACATACTTTGCTCTAAATTCACTACCATTATATTTTACATGAGGGTATCTTCCTGTATCTAATAATACCGGAGTGCTACCATTACCTGTAAATATGTATTCTAAGTTTGCCCTTCCTGCTGCATTAACAAAAGGGTCTGTGCAATTATTCTTTACATAAGTTTGATTTGTATTATAGAATGCCGTTCCTGTAAAGGTTAATGATTTAGCAGAACCCGCAGTTATGCACTTTTCTGCTTCTAATGTAAGAGAAGATGTTATTGATACATTTGTAGAAAAAGTTATTACTCCTGTATAAGTTGCTTCAATAGAAATAGAATATACAGAAGCAATATCCCAATTACAATTTTGTGCATTAAGAGCAAATCTTGCGATATCTAAAACACCGGGCGCACCGCTTGGAAACCAATTACCTGCCGTGCTTGCATTACCCGCACCCGAAGCAACCCATAATTTAACAACCAACTTATGTCACCTGCCGAGAATCAGTTTTACCAACGCTAAAAGCACTACCACCCTTCTCGGATATAGCAGACATTAATTCATCTGCTCTTTGTTCAAACCTTGCTAACTGCGCTCTTACTCTTATATCGTGACTTCTTTGCTCGTTTTCGGGCAAATATGAAGGAATAGTATCTAACATAACTCGCAAACAATCTGTTGCGACTAACATTTTAATCGCAGATTCTTTTTCGGTTTCTTCAACGCCTGTTGAATCACCAAGACCATACTTAGAAGCAGAACGAGCCTTCTTTGCGACTTCTTGAGTTCTAATAGTTAGATACTCACTAATAGTCTCATCATTTAGACCTCTTGGCCTATTAAGTAAGTCTCTAATTTGACTTGTCGTTATCGCCATCTTCTTTCACCTTCTTACTGCTTGTCTTCTTCTTAGGTGTTGATTTTTTCTTTGGTGTGGCTTTCTTTTGAACCTTTGGCTTTTCTGCTTTAGGTTCTGTATAAGTTTCAGTTTTAGGAACATCAATAAGCATGTGAACTTCCGGATTATATTCTGCTCGACCCAATGGGAACATAGCACCTGTCTTCATAATCTTACGAGCAAAGTCGCTATCGGGAATAAATACTACTGCACCAAATGGTATTTCAAGAGGAAGATTTTGTCTTCCATAGAATCTTGTTTTTATTCTTCGGAATAAATAACCCTTTCCTTGTGTCCAAGTATTAAAACGGTGCATCATAGCATCGTATGAATCTTCTTCCGGAAGAGGAATGCCTTTATCCTTTAGAGCCTTTGCGACTGCTGCCTTACTCTTCATCCTTAACTACCTCTTTTTTAGGGGTGGTTTTCTTAGTAGTAGAAGGTTTAGTCTTTTTGAACTCTACAAGCAAAGCCCTAACACCTGCATAACTTGTCTCTTTTGACACAAGTTCTTTCTGTGCATCAGTTAAGGCTTTACCGCCTTTGGATTCTGCATACTCTATGAACTTCTTAGACAACTAAATCACCGCCTAACCTCAAGCGGTAATGTTAGAAATCTTACAAATTCTATCGTTCTTGCCACTTCCTGCGCTTGCAGAATCTTGCATTTCGTGAACAATACAACCCATGTAGCCTGTTAGCATCCAATCGAAACCGACACCCGGAATACGAGTCAATTCAGTTTCTCTAAATCCGTCACCATTGTATTGGAAGAACTCGGCAGTCTCCGAACCCGGAACTAATAGAAGTGCAAGGTCAGCAAGACGACTGTTTCTTGTGTAATAGATAGTGATGTTAGCCATTCTCTTTAGGTGGTCTCCCAAAGATTCAACAACATTTCCGTATAGAGTGGTCTGCAATAGAACATTTCTGTGCTTTGCAGGAACTACAAGAGCAAGAGGCTCATTACCGGAAACACGGCCATTCTCAAAGATTAAGTCCATAGCAGTTAGAATGTTTGCTTCTGCATCTGCGGAAGCGGTATCCCATTCTTTACCACCTGCAACTGTTACTGTTTGGTTTGCACCATCAATAAGAGTCTCAAGGATTAGGTCGTCAATTACATCAGCCATGTTTCTAACGATAGCCAATTGTTGCCTGTCCATGTTTTCAAAGGATTCACCACGAAGTAGAGTGGAGTCAAGGAAGATACATCGGCCTTGTCCTTTCTTCAAGTGGACTGAATAGTTCTTTGTTCCGACTTTTGTTGGGTCGGTAACTGCATTATCAGCAAGAGGATAAGTAAATGTTCCTTCTGCACCTGTGTAGAATGTGTATTCCAACCATCCTACTTTTCGGACACCAACCAATTGAGTTCCTACTGCGATAGTAGTGGACTGTAATTGGATAAAGTCTCTTAGGGTTTGTTCAAGGACTGCATCGGCTTGACCGAATGCGCCTGTTGCTGCTTCTACTGTTAATATTTGTTCCAAACTGTTATTCATATTTTTCATCTCCTATGTTATATTACTGCTTAGTTAGCAGTTCCAACTCCTGTCATTACAGGGATTAAGTCTCCTGCGCTTGAAGAAGTAGTCACTCCTTCACCAATGTATATACCAATAATTTTTCCTGTGGTTGAACCTCCGGAATCATCACCATCAGCAACAAGTCCTGCATCATCAGCATAAACAGGTAGTCCGGTTGTGTAGGTTTGGGAAGCCTTTGATGCTACCATCATTACACCACCAAGAGGTCGGAAACCGACTCTTGCACCTGCGGCAGTCACAAGTCCGGAAGAATCTCTTTCGGACTCGTCTGCGGAGACACCAAGAACGGTCTCTCCCCATGTTACCAAGTCGAGTGTGTTATTTGTGCTATCGTTAGTTAGCAAATATCCTGCACCTGCAACAGTAGTTCCTGTCTTCAAAATTGCGCTTCTTACTTCTTCTTTATTAGTCATTTTTAATCACCTTAAATTTTCTCCTTTATTTCAGCATATAGTGGTGCTTTGTGAGTAGATTCAAATTGATTCCACGATTTAGCCCATACATTCCATGCTTTTTCGTATATTTCTTCGGGAGTGTTTAGTCTTCTTTGGTTTAACCAATTTGAGACTACGCTTGTTGAAGAAGGCTTGCTCTCTACCGGAGAGGCTTCGCTTGCTTCAACAGGTTTCATTTCAACAACCTCTTCGGTTGTAATCTTTGCTTCAAAGGAAGCAATAATGGATTCGATTGTTTCGGAAGGCAAATCGCTTACACCAGCAATACCAAGTTCGGTTGCTTTCTCAACGAGAGCAAGACGAGCCTCTTCTGCTTTTGCTTCTTCTGCTGCTTTGATTGCGTTTAGTTCTGCTTCCTTTTCTGCAAGGGAAGCCTTCAATGCTTCAAGTTCTGCGGAATGATTAGGTTCAACGACCTCTTCTTCTGCAATAGGGGTCTCAACAACTTCTTCGGTTGCTTCGACTTCAATAATTTCTTCTTCGGTCATTATATTCACCTTTTGTTGATTTAAGCCATTATGGGTATCACTATTAAAGACTTCGGAAGATTCAGCCAATTTCACCCTTTCTACGGTCTCAATGTTAGCACCCGCATAAGCAGGTTTGTGAACAATAGCCAAATGGTCAAACTCAAATTCACTTTCAAATACCATGATTGTCTTGCCATCTTCTGCCTCAATCATTTCATCGGGAATACCTGTTCCGCCTATTGAGACACCATAGCCTTTTCTTAACCATAGTCCGGATTCAAGACTTTCAAACAATTCACTTCTATACACATCTGCTTTGAAACGAACTTCCCATTCTCCGCCTGTCTTGTCAATTGTCTGTGCTTCTGTCACGATACCTACTACGGCATCATTTACTCCACCATCCATGTTTCTACGGAATCTACCATTTTCGGAAGGAGGGTGATTTAGTGTTAGGTCTGCACCTATCATCTGTGGAACTGCTACATTAGCACCTGCTCTTGTGATTTCCCAACCGTTCTTATTGACCCCTTGATGGAAAGCAACACCACTAATTCTAATGACTTCTTTACCCGTTGAGGCTTCAATGATTGCTTCATCAACTGATATATCTAAGTCAAGAGTCCATGCCATCTTGACACACTCTCCGCCTCTCTTTTCATATCCTTCACGGCAACCGTCTTTTTTGACTTTTGGTTTGGAGTATGAATAACCTCCACCACCGCCACCATAGCCTTCAACATCAACTTCTTTATCTCCATTCATTTTCTTTTCATACTCTCCGTGAGTATTACAAGGCATGAATAGAGTTTTACCGTTTCTGTCAAGAGAATGAATACCCTCACAACCTAATTCTTTTGCACGATTGGTTGCTTCGCCCGGATTATCAAACATATCTTTCTCTACCATTTCTGCTTCAACAGAACCGCAATTATTATCGCAACCGCAACCGCCCATGAATGTCTCTAAAGAGTCGTCTGTCTTATTAAACTCGCTACTCGTATAATCTGTGACTGACTTGCCTCTCTCCCACATTTTACAAGACCAATATCGGGGCGTAGTCTTATCTTTAGCAGTATCACATTTATGTCTGCTACGGAAGTTCTTTCTTCTTTCGGGGTCGTCTCTCTTGATTTCCATATTAGGGTCGCCAAAACGCACGATGATTACTTTACCATTTGCGTTTTGCACATAGACTGCAAACTTCCTTCTTTCTTTAGGAGTTCTAAATGGTTTATTGAGTTTTACTTTACGACCTTTATATTCTGCGCCTTCAAAGACCTCATTATCCCAATCTTCGTAATCTTCTCCTTCACTTGCGCTTCTTGGGTGTGACTTAGGCAATAGGTCATTGTCTTGCTTGTAGTTTGGGTTGCTTGGCCTTCCATTTCGCAAAAGATAAAGGAAGGCTTTGACTCTTGCGATACCCCAACCTGTTCTTGACATATTAGGTGCGTGAGACCTACTAAAAGCACCAGCACCACGCCTAAAGACAGACTTGAGCCTACCCAATGATGCTTTACTACCTTTTCCCTTTTTTGCGACTTTTGCATTGTGTTCCCTCATCATGGACTTGAGCCTGTTTTCTGTCTCTTTGCTCATACTGATTGACTTATTAGGTTTCTTAGCAGAACCCGGTTTATTTTTCTTTGAGCCTTTACGACGCTCACTTGGTTTGGCAGGAGTCTTACGAGGGTCATTTTTTCCGGGTCTTCCGTATTGTAAAGCACTCAACTCCTGTTCTGCATCGGGGTCATTTTTGCGATACCATGTGATAAACTCTTCTTCCGTCTTTGCAGGGGAATATAGTTTAGTTCCGTCTGCTAATGTGGACTCATGTATCTCTCCGTCAAATCCTATTTCTTGCGATTTCTTTCTTGCGCCTTCCGGAGTTCGGAATAGGTAATCTTCCATTTTGGCCTTTGCGTCTTTCTTTTCATAGTATGAATTGCATACTGCGGCTCTTTGTTTTGGATTACCAAAGTCGTCATTCATTTTATTGTCACCCATACATCGGCTCATGTAGTCGTCTTTTGACTCCCCTTTGTTAGGTGTAGGCATAATAATCACTTCTTCTTAACAATAGGTTTTAGTTCAGCAGCCATGTCAAGTTTAATCTTTTCAATTTGTTGAGCGTGTTGTTGAGCAGAAGTTTTCATTTCATTCATGTGTTTTTGAGCAACTTTTTGTAATTCTATGTTATGTTCATCCATAGCACTTTTTAAATCTCTTTCATGCTTTAATTCAGTAGGAATATTATCAACTTCTTGTTGTTGTTCCGATTCCCACATACGGAGAACTGTGCTTAAAGCAGGGGCAGCAGTTCCTCCAATGATAGCGATAAGTGCTATGAAACCATCTAAGTTAGCAAGAACTACATCGGGATGAAGAATACCCATACCTACTACTGCGCCACATGAAAGAAGCCAAAGATATATTGCAGGTATAACTGTCCTCTTAACCATTCTGTCATTAAAACTAATTTGTTTTTTTGCTTTCACATTATCACCTGCCCGCCAAGAACTGCCGTAATTATTACTGAACCCACACCCATTAACCACTTAACGATAGATTGCCCTATGTCGCTAATCATATCTTGAGTGCCTTTTTGAGTTTCCGCTAAAGCACTAAACTGTTCATCGGTTCTAACTTGCGATTCAACGAGACTTGCTAACATTTCATCATGTTTGTCAAGTCTGCGCTCTATTGTATCAAGTCTATGGTTCTGCACCGCATCATCAGTCATTTAAATCACTCGCCCCATCTTGAGAGTTCTCTCTTGGAAGTTCACCTGTATTTGCTCTACCACCTTGTTTTCTTGTATCTCCGCCTTCTTCTTCGGGGAGACCCAATATTTCAAGGGCTTGATTGAGGGTCAGTATGCCATTTGCATAACCAATATTTGCCCTTTGCATCTTATTGAGTCTTGTTTCTTCATCAATAGGCTCAAACACTAACTTTGGTAGGTCTTTCATTTCATGTTGTATTTTTAGAAGTTCAAGATGTTTTGAAAATAGTTTCTTAACTGCTTGATTTAGAATGCTTTGCATTCTTCGTATAGCCTGTGAAGACCATGTGCTTGCAGTATATGTAGCAGCAAAGGTTGAACCTCGCTCTTGACCTGCTGCTACTCTTGGAACTTGAAGAACTGCGGCTATGTCTGCATTGACATTATCAAGGAAGGAGGTTGTGTCCGGTATAGCAGTCCTTTGGTCTATGTGTTGTATTGTCACATAATCGGGGAATATTGGTGTTTGGTCTCCTCTTAGAGACTCAAGAGTATCAACGACTTGATTCATAATGAATGATAGTCTCTCTTGTTGCTCATTCGGGTCTTGTATGTGGTCTATTGCTGATTTGTCAATAGTAATATATTGCTTTGTCATAGCATCTTCAAGTGAAATACGATTGTTCATACTGTTATATTTTGCTCTTATAGCCTGTTTTAGAGAAGTGAACCGTGATGCACCCCATATACCGTATGTCATTTTACTATCGCCATCTTCAAACCAATTACTGCGATAGTCAGTCTTTATGTGTAGTATCTCTTTTACAGGAAACTCTTGCTCGGTCTGTTCTCCTTTACGCAAGATATATCTTTCTGCTACAATGATTGGGTTGTCTTCGTCAGCAGTCTCGTTATTTCCTCTTGAGTCCATAATGAACATCTGTTTTACAGGTAGGCTTTGTAGGTCTGTAATACCTCTTCTTGATGTGCCTACATACTTATTTATGTCATTTCCATAGACCATTAGGTTTCTCATGGAGTTAATTAGAAAATCGTCAAAGTCAAGAGTCTCTTCTGTGAGTATTCGTATTGCCTCTCTTATTCTCTTATTCTTTGCTGCCCTGTAATCAATCTTGTAGTTGTTAGCCGTTAGGCTAACTGCCCTAACTGCACCGTTAAGTTCGGGGTCAAGTTTTAGCATCTCATCAAATAACTCAAAATCATTATCAAAGTTAGTGTTGTCTCTTAGTTTATTTGTTTCTTCGACAATATCTTTCATGCCCGCAGTAAGCGCAAAAGGGCTTCTGTGTTGGACAGGGTATGAATAAACAAGAGGCTTACTTGCTATAACCTCTTTTTTAGATTTTCCCCCGATTTGTCCTATAAATGGAATCCTCATAACGAAGGTTAGGAGGTCTTTCTTTCTTAAATGTATGGTTGTCTTAGTCTGCAAGCACAAGCATATATTAATGACTCATAATTATTACTGTATATGCACCACATGGAAATTTTAGATTTGAGCGCACCCGTAATTATTACTCTTGCTATATTAGAAATCACCTTTTGGTGTATTGTAGGTTATTTATTATTTCGGAAGTTTAGAAAAAATAAAAAAAGAAATAAATGGCATACTGAAAACGAATGGCAGTAATTCTTTTTTATTTCTTAAGAGTTAATATTTTATTATTATAATAATATAGTTCGGCATCTTTGACTACAACCTTTAAGAAATAATAAAGAATAAACAAAACAGGCTCTTAGTGCAACGATTATTTTTTTCTTAATTCTTTCAGGAACATCAAAATAATTACATTTATATGGTATATGGTGTGTGCTATAAACATGAAGACCGCAGACCGACTTCAATTAGTGAAAGACAACCTTACTGAATGGAAAGGAGTAGTAAAGCAATTTGCAGAACTACTAAAAGAAAAAGCAGATGCAGACTTTACTCTTGAGTCTTGGTGTCAATTTATACAAAGAGCAAAGACAAAGCACCCCGAATGGTTCAATTATGATACCTTTAACTATTACGATATGATTCCTAAAGAGTGGGATGGCACAGATGCCGAGTTAGCAAGAAGGCTTTGGAGACAAAATCCTTCTATTAGTGTAAATGCTTGGACACACAAGATAAGACTACAAAGACAAAGAGGGGCAATCACAAGAAGTCATAAACCACACTTCGTTGTAGAGTCTCTAAAGAAAGCATCATCAAGTGGTAAAGACTTATGGGCTAATATTGAAGAGGTATGTAAAAAAGCAATAGAGGGTGTAGAGCATGCTCGATGGGCTGATATACACATGAGAAATATTGATAACGATAAATACATAGGTATTGCATTCCAAAGCGACCAACACATAGGTAATCCTTTCTGTGACCTTGAAAAGTTAAGACTTGATACTGAAATGATTAATAATAGCGAAAATGTGTTTGTAATACATGCGGGCGACTATATTGATAACTTCGTTATTGATAAACCAAAACCTGCTATGAAAGCACCAATTCCCCCTTCCGTTCAATGGAAGTTATGTGAGCATTACATTGACATGACTCCCGAATGTCTAATGGCTATTGTTGCAGGTAATCACGACTTATGGACTGCAAGTATGACAGACTATGACCCTCTAAAGAGACTTGCAGAAGAAAGAGGCATTTTATATCATGCACATGAATTAAATCTTAGAGTATGGGTAAATGATATACCATACTGTATTTCTGTTAGACATAAGCGAAGAGGCAACAGTCAGTTAGACCCAAGCCGTGTTATCAAGAAAATGTGGGATGATGGAGAAGCAGACTTTGATATTGGAGTAGTAGGGCATCACCATACTCCTTCCGTAGTTCCATTTACTAAACATGGCATAGAAAGATGGGCTATAAGACCGGGCGCGTATAAAATCGTTGATTCATTTAGTGAAATGTGTGGATTTTCAAGAGAGAGACCTACATCTCCTATGGTTATACTTAATCCTCATACAAAAGAGATACAAGCATTCACAGATTTGCGACATGGTTTAAGGACACTCGCTGCATTGAATGGAGATGAGTATAATGAAAATTTGGGCATCCAATGATAGAGAACTACGCTTTACTGAAATAGAAGATAATTATGTTGCGGTAAATCTTTTTACAGACGAATTTATTGTAGGTGTCACTTTAAGCAGAAGAGAAATTGAAAGATTATGTGGTTGCCTTGCTGAATGGTGCGGCATTCCCCTATTCATACATACTAAGGAAGAGGAGTAATATGAAAAGAGTAATGACTGCTTTCCACATGGAGAGAAGTCGTTATGATATTAAACACTTCTATGAGTGGCTTGGCTACAAATGGGGTGAACATATAGGTGATTGGCTACATCTCTATGGTGATAGACAAGATAAACAAGTTCATCGTGTATGTATTATTGCACCAAGAGACCACAGTAAATCTACTACTCTTCGTGTAAAGATACTACATCAATTGATATTTGAAAGATGGCGAGATAAACCCTTTACAATATGGCTTTTTTCTGCTAACAAAGATTTGGCTATGAATCGTCTTGATGAGATACGACAAGACATGAAGAGGCATCCCGAACTTAGTAGGTTAATTGATGATAAAAAAGGTAATAGATTTGAACTTCGTCTAACAAATGGTTCATGGATTAAGGCAACATCGGTTGGTTCGGGTATTCGTGGTGAACACCCCGCAGCAATAGCACTTGATGACATACTTGACGACCAAAATGATATGTCCTATGAAATGTATCAACAATGGTTTAGAAAGAAACTTACTCCCATGTTATCGCCCGGAACTTCGATTTACTGTGTAGGAACTCCTATGTCAATGAATGACTTGTATCATACCGAGATGTTAGACAATAATGCTTGGGAATCATGGCGTAAAGGTGCAATAATTAATTATGATGAGTGGCGACTCAATCCCGAAGAGACAAAACCTATTTGTCTATGGGAAAGTGAAAGACCTCTTGAGTTTTTGCTTGAACAAAAAGAAGCAATAGGTGACTTAGCATTTGCTCAAGAGTATCTGTGTAAAGTCGTTGATGATGATTCAGCAGTATTCCCACAGATAATTACTCGTAAGAACTTAGATATGTCTTCCACATTACAGACACATAAGATATATGATGGCGATTATGTTATAGGCTTTGACCCTTCACATGGTATCGGACAAGATTTTTCTGTTATGTGTGTCTTGCGAAAGGATGAAGACGGAAATGTGCATATCGCAAATCTATGGAGGCGTAATGATTTTCCTCCCGATAAACAGGTTGATGTAATACAAGAGTATGACAAGGCTTACGAGAGACCTAAGTTCGCTTTTGAGAGTGCAGGTTTCCAACATCTGTATAGAGCAATCATAAACCAAAGGGGAATCAGTTTAGATGTCAATATGTCAAAGGTCTCAAACAGAACTCTCAAGCAGGGTCTATTGACAAGACTCCGTTCATGGTTTGAACAAGGCAAAATAATTATCCCATACGGCAACGACGAGACAAGAAAGGTAATGAATATACTACTGCAAGAGTTAGAATCGCATACTTGGAAAAGTGGTGTAATAGTGGACAAAGGCAAGCATAATGACACCGTAATGGCACTTGCACACGCCATAGACCAATACAAAACTACACAGAATGCACCATTACCTGTCGCTTCTGCATCAGTAAATATGTCGAATTGGGGCAAACCGACTACTTCTAACTCTAAATTTCCAAGAAATCGAGGGAATGCAAGAAGAAGTGGAAAGTATAAGACTTTTTTCTAAAATTTTCAAAAATTTTTAAAAAATTTTTTTGAGGTGCTTGGCGACTACTAACTCCGTTAGTAGTCGAATTTTTGGCAAAATTTTCAATCCGAATCAAAATTTTTAGGTTGCCCAAAAACTACCATTTTAGGCTTTCAGTTAATCGTTTTTCTATTGTTTTTCTGTTGGGGTAAACCCAACAAACAATTAATAACTACCGATTTTCACCGGACTGACAAGGTAGTAAATATGAATAACCTAACAAAATGTAATGAATGGAACTGTAATGTAATGATTGAAACTAAGAGACCATGTAAGAATTATGGTGTCTTACTTTCAATGGCTGATGATGGAAGTTTGAATATCCTATGTTTGAACTGTGCTAAGCAACAAGGCTACATAGTCGAATAATCAAGACAATTTCAGCAAGCCGAAGAATAACTGAAACTATGGAGGATTGAAAAAAGATACAGGAAATTGAAAAATCTGGAAATTGGGGCGGAGTTCATCGAACTCCGCCCCTTTTTTTTATTTCTTTTAGGAAATCCTCTTTAGAGGATTTCCTCCCTTTAAATAAAGGGCTGGTTTTGCTAAGAAATTTTTGGTGGTTTTTTGAATGTGGTGGTTGGTCTATTGACCAAAAAAAGCATTCAAATATCTACCAAGTCTTATGACCCTTAATATCTAAACCGGATTAACTCGTTAATCCGAAAAGACTATTCCACAATATAAGACTTGAAATTTAATCTTGTAATTCCATAGAATTACAAAAATGGCGAAAACTTCTCCCTTAAATATAGGATATTGTTGAAGAACTAATATCCTATATTTTGAAAAAGCAAAATCAAACATCTCGCATACGCAAGATGTCGGCTTTCTCCAAGAAATTACTATCTCCTTGAGATAGTAAAAAATCGCAAAACTCTATAACTTAACTCCTTTAAAAGGAGTCCACACATACGCTGCGAGTCAATCGGTTTTCAATCCCAAAAATTAGTTTCTAAATTATAGATAATCAATATACAGATATTGATTATCATAATTCGCAAAAGGCATCTCCCTTTGGGGAGATAATTCTTGTTTGGTTTATCATGTTTTACCCCCTCATCTACGATGAAGGGGGAATAAAACTATGAATAAACCTAAACAAAAAGAAGAAACGAAGACCGAACTAAGAAATCCAATCCTTGATTGGAAACCAAATGAGGCTCTCAAGAGAGCCTTTGACTTGGAGACAAAGTCTCCAAAAGAAGCAATTAGAATTGCTTTTCCTTTAAAATTTCAACAACCCATTGTTGAAACTGCAAATTGGGCTTTGGACTACTTCACCGACAAGGTCGGAGAAAAAGTGGTCTCTCAAATCTTAATTAATTGTGAAATGGCGGGAAGATTTGGTAGATTTTTTGCCGTTCTCGGTCTTGAAGAGACCGACGGAGGCCGAGACCTTGCTATTTATGTTGAAGACATAATTGATGAATCCGAAAATGACGATGAAATCGTTTGGCGAATATCCTTAGATATTAGCGAATTAGCAAGTGAAAACATTGATTACATCAATGAAGTTAGTCGTCTTTTGACCCTGTCAAAAGATGATATAATCAATGAATTGATTATTCCTAATTACAAAGTCGGTAAAGCAAGCCATCTATGGCTTGAGGACTTGACTGAATCAGCCTTTAGTAAAGGCTGCAAAGAGATTTTTGGCTCAATTAGGGATATTCCTATGGAAATTTGGCAATTACAGAATAAATTTGATGATGGAGACCATGTCTCCATTTTTGAGTATTTCATGGAAGGTCTTGACCTTCAAAACTTGATGAAATCAAAAAATCTCAACAAAAAACAAATCATTGATTTGTTAGTCAAAGCAGATTTCATAAATGAAATTGAAGCAAAATGGGTTGTCAATTCCGACTTTGTCGGTGAAATTCTTTACCTTCAAGAAGCCTACGGCTTCTGTCTCGGAGACTTCCTAAAGTCTCCAACAGTCTTTGAAGAAGATGGCTTGCTTCCTAAAGAAGCAAAGAAGGAAGAGGTCTATAACCTCTTACTTAGTTTTCACAAAATCGTAGATTTAGCACCGAAAGATGATGTTGATTTTCCTTCGGAAGCCAAGAAGCATCATAAAGAAGTCATGGACTTCTACCCTAACCTTCTTGACTTTGCTTTAGCAAATCAAATACCTCAAACTTTGTTTGATGTATTAACTCAAGAACAGTTAAATGAATGGGAAACTCCGTTTCAAAATGCTTTAAAAACTGCTGAACTAAGTCGAATCAAGGCTTGCCTTGAAGAAGAAGAGTTTGGAGACATGCTTGATTATCTTGTTTCGGTTTTCAACCGAGAGGTCTATAATTGGGAAATGCCGATGAAGGATTACAAAGTAATCCTTGAAGATTTAGAGGAGTGGATTCAAGAATTTAAAATTCTTGAGAGGTGGGTAAAAGCCAACCTCCTCGAAGAGGAGAGACTCGCAAAAGAGGAACTCGATTTCCTTCATCAAGATGAAGGAGAATATTGAGACCAACAAAACGAAGTTTTGAATCGCAAAATATGGAGGTATTGTCAAAATAAACGAAGTTTAAATCCGGAATAAATTAAGCCCGTAGGCCGAATTAGGCTTGCGGGCTTTTTTTTATTTTAAAAAAAACAAATTTAAGAATATAGATTACTGAATCTATATTCTAAATTATACGCTTGCGTATGCGCTCGCGCATGTGCATGTATGCGTATGCTCGCGTATGTGCGTATGCGTGTGTATGCACACCTACGCGAAGTTTTAGAAAGAGGATTCCTCAATTCCTCTTTCTAAAAAAGGGGGAAATTTTGCTAAGTTTTTTTTGCTATTTTTCTTTAGAAAAATCGCTAAAAAACGCATGTGTGCGCTTGCTCGCACACTCTCGCATGTGCTTGCACATGCTCGCGCAGGGGTGTAGGTGAGCGCATACGGGGGGGTAGGTGTGGGTATGTGTGCAGGTATGCACACCCTCGCAGGTGCGTATGTGTGCTTGCGAGCATGTATGTGCATGCACCCTTGCACATGCCTATGTGCATGTGTGAATCTATGAATAAGATTCTCTAATTCTTATTCATTAGATTTGCGAAATTCTCTCCGAGAATTAAGACCTGCCTATGCACCTGTGCAGGTGTAGGCTCACATACCTGCTCACCTTGAACTTTCTAATTTTTGATAAATCTAATTTACTTAGATTTCTCTAAAATCCTAAAGTTTTCTTGATGAAACCGAAAGTTTTGGGAAAAAAAAGATTTCCAGCCTTTAGATGAACAGACACAAACAGACCGAACTTGATTATGCAAACGCTATGCTTGAGGCATACAAACGGGAAGTCGAGCATCTCCGCAAGGCTATGCTTAGGTGGGCTTATAGAGCCGTAGAAGCGGAGACACAGATACAGGCAAGCAAGCACATACAGGCTGCATGCAGGGGTGTGTGATTTTGAGAATAAGATTCCATAATTCTTATTCTCTAAAATGGACTAATTCTCTCCGAGAATTTAGAGGTATGTATCATCAGCCTCGCACATGCGGAGGCAGGTGTGACTTCCTACGGAAGTTTAGGGAGACCTTAAATCCAAGTGGTGCAAAAAGTAAAGCGGTGTTTCCTGCCGTTCTCGATACCCTATCAAGCCGACAAAATCGCAAAAGGTATGATTCCACCTTGAATACCCCTTTCGCAAGAGTATGGATAAATTATTCTAATTTATTCATATCTCTTGTTTTGAAAACGATAGACTCGCAGACAGGCACATGCTACTCGCTGCTTCCTTTTAAAGGAAGGTGTATATTAAACTTGCTAAAAACCATACTCCTACGGAGTATGAAAACGCAGACTGAAATCTCCTATGTGTGCATACATACGGATTCTAAAATAAAGTATCAACATACTTTATTTGAGAATCGCAGTCCGGTATATCCCTTAAGGGATATAGACCCTATTCTATATCCTTCTATATTGTTATCACACCTTAGGGTGATGATAACTAATATTAAGAAGGATATTAAGAATAAAGGGTTTAACGACCTAATTGATGAGGCAACACACATACTCGCCTCATTAGGACTGAACAAACAAATCGTCGAGGTTGCCGTTGGCAAAATCATAGATGATGTAATTGACAATGAGGACAAACAAGAGTCCTTGTTTGATGCTTTATACATGCACGATTGCGTTGAATCGGCATTAGTTCGCTTTGAGACCTTCGGTAGCAAATTTTCCGGAGATATTGCCAAAGCAATTTCAAAATCTTTTAATAGTGATACCCTCTCGGAGGGTCAAATCCGAGCAAATGGAGTGTGATAATATGAGCAAGCAAAACCAAACAAATAAACTGCTAAGAGCAGTCGGCCTAAAAACGAAGAACGCAAATTTTGATGCAAACTGTAAAGTTTGTGGAAATCAAATAAAGGGCAAAGCCCCTAAACATGCGGTAGTATGTGTCAATCTACCGACTGAAAGTCGCAAGAAATCTTGGATTCATACCGACTGTATAGATGTTCATAAACATCTACTTCCCGATGACCACAAATTTGCCGGACAAAATATTGCTTATGCAATAATTCATGGCGGTTCGACTATGAAAGCATTTAAAGATGCTTACTTCGCTGACAATGACCGAGAGTATGTTCCGTCTATTAAAGACGGTGGCAAAGAAGTTCCTAAGTCTCCTCCAAAGGAGACTCCAAAGAAAGAGACTCCTCCAAAGGAGACTCCAAAACCATCAGTTAAAGTAAAACCTAAACCTGTTAAGGTTTCAACACCTACTGCGGCTTCCGGAGAAGCCGGAGATGTATTGGCAGGATTAGTAGCACCATCCCTTATCGGGATGGTTTCAAGCCATGTTCAATCCGAAATTGCTTCGCAATTAGCGGCTATGTCTTTACCTCGACCTTTGGTCGTTAAGCCACTTGGGGAGGACTCAAGAGACCTTGAGGTTGGATTGACTCATCCATGCTTTGAGCATGCTTTGGATTTAGCAAAAATCCGTGCCAATGCTTACTCATGTGGTGCGGCAGGTAGCGGTAAAACATTCGCTGCTTTGCAGATATTTAGAACCCTACAACATCTTCCGAAGGAAAATGGCGGATTCGCAAACAAAAATTTGAATGAAGATGATAACTTCGTTATCCTCTCATGCCACAATGAAATGATGCCTTCCGACATAGTCGGTGGAATGATTCCACAAATCAATCCGAAGGATGGTGGCGAAGTCGAGGTTCACCGAATGAGTGACATAGTCAAAGTTTATCGAGATGGTGGAGTCCTCGTCTTCGACGAGTTCCCATGCCTTGTAGGTGGAACTGCAATAGCGGCAAATGCGGCTTTAGCCGGAGATACTTGGAGAATGCCCGATGGAAAAGTTGTCCGTCGTTCCGACGACTTATGGATTCTCGCAACCGGAAATACTCTTGGACAGGGTAGTGGTCGAAGTGGCTATATAGCCAATGAAACACTTGATATATCCACTTTGAATCGCTTTGCAGGTGGTGTCATCCATTGGGGCTATGATAGAGCCTTTGAGCGTGAACTGATACAAGACGATGAAATCGTCAATTTCTTCCATGAAGTGCGAAGCAAAGCCGATTCAGCAGGTATTCGTAGAATAATCAGTCCTCGTCACATGCAGACTGCCTACAAGCAAAAGCATGTCTTAGGTTGGAATGGCAACCGTTGGAGAACTACTGCTTTAGCAGATTGGAATGAGAAAGACCTCCGAGCCATAGGCTACGACAAGTCTTTCATCGAAGATGCAACAGGAAATGGAGGGGCGGCTTGATAACCTCCGTAGGAGATTATCAAAAATTCGCAAAGGTGGTGAATGAACATGGTTCATAAGACAGATATACGAGGCATCAATAACTTCGTTATTCCGGAAATCAATACAAGGTGTAGCATAGCGGAGACTGTGCAAGCATCAAGCGAGTATGTCGCTTCTCTCAAGGAGTCCGACTTCAAAGGATATAATCCTTTGAGTCAAAGTGCCAATTTCAGTTGGATAGGTCGTGAAGACCTAAAAGGTAGTGGCATCAAGAAGCGTCGTGAAGTGGCCGCATTAGTCGGAGACTATGTAGAGAACGACCATAAGCAAATTGCTTCCGCAAGGAAGCAAATGTCGGATTTGGTTGATTCGATTGACTTTCATTCTCTTAAGAGAATGCTCAAGTGGTCGGACAATCGAGGCAAAGTAAATGCAGGTCGTCTCCTTAACGGAGACTCAAGATTTCGCAGAACTCTTACAAAGAGTCAAGCACCTGCCGAAGCAGTAGCATTAGTCGTTCCTACCGGAGGTAATGCCAACATCAAAGCCGAAGTCATGTTCGCAAGAACCGCAGTTGCCCTCGCAGCCGCAGAATTGCTTGGCGAGGCCGGATTCATTGTCGAAGTTTGGGGCTACGCTTATTCTCAAGGTTGCTATAATGATAGCAAAAACAAGAATGCAATCGCAGCAGTTATGCTGAAATCAGCCGACGAGCCTCTTAACGAGGCTATCGCAGCATCGGCAGGTTCAGCGTGGTTCTTCCGAAGTGGTATCTTCGGAATGTGGGCGGCTCAAGGTGATGCTGATTGGGGCTTAGGTCGTTCTTGTGAACTACCTAAAGAGAAGCAAAAATATGTTGCTCAAGCCATAGGGCTTCAACAGGCTCATGTAATGAGGCAAGGTGACGGACAACATAGCGTCAAGGCGGCTATCGAAGTCGGCATCGAAGATGTCAAAGAAGCAATATCAAAATGGACTGCTAAAGCAGATGGTGAGGATGAGTATTAGGTTCAAATAGAATATTTGAAAAAGCAAAAGGAGTGATAAAGTATGAACATGAAAGTATGGAATATAGGCATGATAAACGAACAGACAGGCGAGGAGGAGACACATTTAATTGTGCTTCCGACTCCTCCTAAAGAGGAGATGGAACAGTTTGCGATACATATCGCAAACCAATTTGAAAACTTCTTTGAAGGTTTCAAGGTAAAACAGATGTCTTGTTTGCTTGATGAGGCGAGTGATAACATGGCGTTAGACGAAGGGGAGTGGGCTTGATGAGCGACTATCATTCAGCAGACCTGCATCAAATTGCATTTGATGATAAGATGAGCATTTGGCATGATGATACCTTTAGGCAAGCGTGGCTCTTAGCAAGAGTTTGCTTCACAAACACAGGCAAGAGACTGTTAAACCATGTTGAAGACCATCAAAATTTTGAGTCTTTCATAAGACTCATGGCAAGAGATGAATCGCAACATACAGGAAGTATGAAAGGGTCTTTGAATTGGGCGATTTGGGAAAACTACTATGATGTGCTGACTCCCGAAGGTATGAATATCATAGCAAGGCTATGTGTCGAAGAACTAATCTTTGCGATTTCTGTTCTAACAGAAATGACGGGTAAAACATTTGTGATACCTACGGCAGGTGAACCTATGCCGGACAATCCGGACACATTAATTCTACGGGATAGAGATGCGGAGGAAGAATGATGAAACATATATGTGAAGTATGCGGAAAGGAATACAACAATACCATGCTACTGCAAAGCATTTATGGTGTAGTCGGAAATCGCACTTGTAAAAAGTGCTATTTCAAAGATAGACCCGTAAGTGCTATTTCAAGATGCTACCTCAAGGAGGTAGGTCAATGACGCAAGAAGGCTACATACACATGAGCGCACTCGCATTAGGTGTGCCTCCGAGCAGGTGGCGTGTATTTACACATGCGAAGAACTCACATTTTATTAGCGTGAAAGATGCTCTCAAAATTTATGAGCGTGATTATTGCTCGACAGTTCCTTTTAAATATGAAGAACCCCTATTAAGGCCGAGAAAAACAGGTGATGAAGAATGACTGAATTGATAACGAAAAATGGTGAATTATACCTCCGTGCATACGGAGATGAAAACAAAGTTTTGAAGGGTTGGGAATCCATGTCCGGTTGGTATTGGTTCGCAACGGAGATAAACGACGATGGAACATGCTTTGGGTATGTGCAAGGCACATACCCCGAATGGGGTTATTTCAGCGTAGCCGAATTGGATAGCATACCTATGGTATGGGAAATCAAGGATTGCGATTTGCCTTACTCCGGAAGGAGGGATTATTAAATGCAATTTAATGGCGAATTATTTGAGACCATGTTGCACATGATAGGCTATGCTTGCGTTCAAGATGGGGGTCTAACGACTTGCTTCATTGATGCGGTGTCTTCCGAGTATGACCCCGACATACTGTTGAGGATAGCAGGTATGTGTAATTTACAATGGGGCGAAGGCACAGTAGATATTGATAAACTCAAGAAGTTTATCAAAGAGTTCGCAAAGGAAGGTGAAGAGTAATGACCCACCCAATTTTCAAGGACATTTTCCGTGTATTAGGTTTGCCCGTAGCAGACAAGGATGAGGCAGGTGAAGAAGAGTGAGCGTAAAAAAGAAGTCCGGCTTTAAGCCGATTGAATGCGAATGTGATTATGATACTGTATATTATCCGGAGACATGCGACGGCATGGTAATTATAGAACTAAAATGCCAAATCTGCGAATCCACTACTACCGTATATCATTACCTTGAAGGTAATGTTGAGAATCAAGAACCAATTTGCGAAGACTGCTCGTTCATCGAAGATGATTGCACTTGTGAAGTAGAGGAGGATGAGGAAGAATGAGCAACGCATTCACGGCTGATGTAATCAGCGAATCAACCAAAATCAACCAAAATCAACCTCCTACCGGAGGTTTTTATATTCGCAAATACTTGAGGTTGGCTTTAGATTGCCTACCAAAAAGCGATAAACTTGAGCGAGCAATACGCTCACGGATAGATACGGCACTTGCATATACAAAGGCTCGCCTATGTAATGGGTGTGGCGAGTGGCGTAGCGAATGCACATGCGACAGGAGAGTGGAGTAATTGTTAAATACCGAGACCCCCTATTTATTTGTAATATATGCAGGTGATGAATGATGGCAGGATATGATGAAGACGGACAATTGAAGAACGCTGAAATTTTTAGATGTGAGAACGGACACCCTATTTTGTGGCGTGTCAATACTAACGGTCAAGGGTATAGGCATGTAGTCTTTTACAAAGACCACGACTTGAAGATGGTTTGCGCTATGCGTATTACAGACCTTGAAGACCACCCCGAATCACAAGTGATTACAGGTATTCCATATTATGATGATGCAAAGCATCAAGAGTATCTGCGTAAGCAGAATGCTTACAAAAGACAAAGAAACCGAAGCCCCGTAGGGAACAAGGTTCGCACCACTACTGCCACTTGGCATGGTGCAAAAGATTCTCGCAACAGAACCGTAGCCAAAGGCTACTCCGACGGCAAACCCATGACAAGGTCATGGAATGAGCGTAGCACAGGCAAGCCTATGACTACGGCACAGGTGAAGGAATTGTTGCGAGATGCTTTAGGAGAAGTGATAGAATGAATGAAGAATTGATGAAAGAAATGTATGATGATATGTTAGACGACTGCTACCCGATGGTAGATATTGCAGGTTATACCTACCTGCCGTCAGTCGCATTACAAAGGATAGACCCGATAGCCTACAAAGTAGGCATGGCTGATTATGAAAGTGCTTTGCGAGAAGACTATGAGAACGGCTACGGCAACGAAGAATTATTTGGAGATGAGGAAGAATGAGCGAAGAAAAAATATGTGCCTTATGCTTTGGCAAAATTGAGAAAAAATACATGACCAACCTTGAGGGTGAGCGCGTCATGTATTGGGATGAAGGACACAACGGACAACCTTTGGTTGATGGTAGAGTCTGCGATTCATGTAATGAATTAGTGATTGCATACAGGATAAAGAAAATGATGGAGGCGAGAGCATGAAAGAAGAAGGAATAGCAAAAAAATTGATGAAAGAAGTTAGAGACGCAAGAGCGAAAAGAAAAGCCGACGATTTGTATGAACAAATATTAAGCGAGATATGCGATATCTTAGAGGCGGGTGATGTAATCGAAGATTTCGACGGCCATCCATACAAGGTAGGTGTATTGAGAAGTATAACTTCCATAGTCGTATGCGAACTAAGAGAACTACATTCCCATAAAGAATTTATGGAACAGTTCGCAAAGATAACTGACAGTTGGGGTGAAGAAGAGTGAAAGAAGAGGGTTGTGCTGCGATTCATATTGATTTGACAGACGGTAAAATAACTGTGCGCCATAGTCACAACGATGGCGTAATACTGCATCATGGCGAAGCGCAAGAAGGCACATGGAATGCGATTTGGGCAGTCTTAACAGGGATGGTGATTGGATGAGCAAGGAATACGAGATAAAGAAAACTGTTGAATTATATTTCACCGTTGTCGCAGATTCGGAAGAAGAAGCAGAATCAAAAGCATGGGCTTTTGATGATACTACGGCCTATGGGTATGATGTGTATGACATTGAAATACTAAATCCCGACGACGAAGATTGGGAGGATGAGGAAGAGTGATAGTTCGCAGAAAGAATATTGAATACCGTAGGCATGTTATTAATGGGAGGGTAGTCTTATATCCTCTTTATCCAAAATTTAGATGCGATAAATGCTTTAAACATAAAGTGTCCAAGAAAATGGATAAATTGAATAATATTTGCTTAAATTGTGATGAAGAGGAGGATGAGGAAGAATGAATATATTTGTCCTTGACAAATCCCCTACGGAGGCCGCAAAGATGTATTGCGATAAGCATGTGCCTAAGATGGTCGTTGAATTATATCAACAGATGGGTTCAGCACTACGCAGACATGGCGCAACAGATGAGCAGATGCCTTTGACAAAGTCAAACACGCCCCTAAAAGGTGGTTATCACAACCATCCTGCGACTCGATGGGTAGGAGATACAAGAGAGAATTTTATTTGGGCTGCTTTCCATGCAGCCATGCTTTGCGAAGAATACGAAAGTAGATTTGGAAAATCGCATTACTGCGTAGATGGTATCGAACAGATGTTCCACATGATGAACATGATTCCCGCAGGTGACTTGACCGAGTTTGCTCAATGTATGCCCGACGAATACAAGGTCGAGGGCGACGCAGTCATGGCATACAGAAACTATTACCTGTATGAGAAAGCAAGATTCGCAAAGTGGAATAAGGGCAGAAAAGCCCCCGATTGGTGGTGGAAATAATGATTAGAACATGGGAAGACTTAGAGGAGATGAAACAAGAGGCTATTATCCTGCGTGAGAAGTGGTATATAACCATGCGTAATGCAAATACAAGAAGCGAGAGAGCAGAATGCGTAAGGAATTACAACGCCTTGAGAGGCGTGATAAAAGCACTACAATGGGCGCAAGGAGGGCATGAGAACCCATTGAGTTAAATATGAGAAGCCCCTATTAGAGACGAGGAGTTGTTATGAACGAAAACGAAAGAAGAATTGAGCCGAAAAACGAAGTGCCGCAAGACTATGAGCAATTGCTCATACAATGCACACCGGACACATCTAACTACTTAGTTAGATGCAGACACCCAAATGGTAGTTATTTGGATTACCATGTGAACCTAACGGGTAGAGTAATAGCAGGTCAATGTCCTGTATGTGATGAACCGATGCGAAAGGCAAGTGTATATACATGCAGTAGTTGTGCTATACCTGTTGTAATGTCCACACCACACAAGAGACAAACTACACCGATTATTCCAAAGAGAATAACACGAACAAAGATTGAGAGTCCTAAACATATCAATGAAAATACCTACATTCCAAGAGCCTCTAAAGAGGAAGTTAATGTAAGCCTTGATGATATTAGAACCAAAGTCGCAGATGCTTTAGGTGATGTGTTTGAAAGTATTTGAGGATGATGAAGGAAAAATACATTTTCCTATTCTAACTACCGAGTTAGTTCCTACCGGAACATGGGGGGCAAACTTGCGTAGCCTTCTCCCGCCTTCGGGATGGAATCGCTTACGCAAATGGTGTTATGAACAAGCAGGACATAAATGTGAGATTTGTGGACAAGACGGATTTTCGCAAAATCGCAAACATGCCGTTGAAGCACATGAAGTTTGGTCTTATGACGACATAAGACATATACAGACATTGAGAGGAATACAGGCATTATGCCCCTTATGTCATTGTGTCAAACATTTGGGTCGCAGTCTCAAGGTAGGTGCGGCAAGACAGGTGCGTGAACACATGCAAGAAGTGAATGGATGGGATGAGCATACGCAGAAGATGTATGAGGACTTTAGTTTCTTAGTCCATCGTTTGCGTTCTCGCTTTAGATGGACTGTTGAAATTGACGAGACTTTGAAAGAGTTTTTGGATATGGGCGTGATAAAGCAAAAGGATTATGATACTGCGATTAGCCGTCTCAAAAATGGTGCTTATAGTGAGGGAAAGAAATAAATAGGGGAGACCCGTATTATGGAGTGAAAAAAACAGGAGTGAAATGAATGAGCGAATGGAAAGAAAATGAAGTAGATGTAGAAGACAAAGATGAGGCGTATATGTTTTATCATACGGTTGTGGTTGAACAGGCGTGTGTAATAGACATAGATAGGGGCTTCCTCGATGACGAAGGCAAGAGTGCGTTTAGTCACCTAACGGATAGAAGCGCAAGAGAATTACATAGATTGAACGAACAAGCAAGAATGATTCTTGCTAAAGAAAACATAGATGCACAGGAAGTAGTGCAAAGTTTTGAAAGTCTATTGATAAGTCGCATAGTATTAGACGACCCACACATACAGGCTGATGGTGTGTCGCTATCCGTGATTGAAGGACACCTTGCGATTGAGACCGAAGAAAAGAGAAAATTCCGAAGACAATGTCATTTGATAAAGTGCATTTCCGATACTTGCGAAGCACTTGCACCACAACATTTTATGAAACAAGACGGGGCTATCGCTTTAGCGGCAGATGCACACCCCGTATTAGTGCAATACTACGAGAGCATTCAATGGCGAGCATTGGAGGCGATTCATGGTGTGTTCGATGAGACATGCACATTAGACCAAGTCGAAGATAGAATCGCAAAGAAGAAAGAAGAAATGGGTATTGAATATCCTACTAAGGATATTGACGAGTATGACGACGACCCATACGGAGACGAGTATTGGGAGTGAAATACATGAGGAAATACAGATACAGTCATACGATAAAGGCTCTTGAGTTTGCTACGCAACTCATTGAAGAAATTGCCTACATAGATACCGAGCATGGTATAGAGAAGGTAGATGCGTGGAAGGTGGTCGTAGAACCCGCTATCCGTGAGATAGAAGATAACATGGGAATACTCCTTAAAAAATTGGAGATAAATAACAGGAAGGTGAAAAGATAATGGAAGAAAAATGGTTGTTCTTAAGAACAGGTGGAGATATAGAAAAGATTGTGAACGAAAAGCCCACTCTTGCAGAAATGCAAGAGTTTGTAGGTGGCTACATAGAATATACGGGTGCTGAAAAGAAGTCTAACTTCTTTATAAATAGCGAAAGTTCAAGCAAAAGGGCGAAAGGTGATTTGCGACGAATGAAAGTAGTTAAGCAAAATGTCATTGACATTATTGTTAATGAAGAAGGGCTTTTACAAGGTCTTGATTTTAACTATATCGCAACGGCAGCAAAATATAATTTGTCATACTTAGACTTGCATAATGCAGATATTCAGCCACTCGTAGGTAATGTAATCATACACTACGAACATACGGGAGAGGCACTTGAAGATGATAGAGAATATTCTCTAATGGAAGCAACAACGATGCTAACAGGTGTGAAACAGGATGAAACACCTATGTATGGCACTTATGGGGGCGAGTGATATGACAAACTTAGACGGACTTTGCGAGGAATTGAAAGATAAGGCGGTAGCACTTGACGAATTGATGAGCGCATGTGATGATGCCCTAAATGCGATTGATGAAATCAATAGTGCATTAGACGACTTGTGCGCTATCAATTTAGACTTCAATGTTGAAACGCAAATACAGGAAGTAAAGGACAATGCGGAGACGACGCAAACTCTTCTTGAAGAGACCTTGAAGGACTTGATAAATCAAGTGGAGGCAATAGCATGAGTATATACAACATACCCGTCATAGACACAATGCTTGCACCGGATGGTGTGTGGTATGCAGTCAAGGAGTCGAAGACTATCTTGCTACCCGATGGTAGATATGCCCGTAGGCTTGACTTCGATGGTTGCGATTTGTATTTGTTAGAGTATCTACATGATGGATTACAGGAGTGGCATAGACCTATGAAAGGAGATGAGGAAGAATGAATAAAAAACTATACCAAACAATAGAGAAAGAACACATGGAATGGATGACACGGAAGAAAATTGACGATGAAGAATGGAATGCTTTTTGTGACTATTTCATTGATGCTTTCGCAGAAGAAGTTTCACGATTAGCGAAGGAGTATTGGAGTGAGCGCGACATATATATAAAGGGGCGATAGAATGATTGACATAGAAGAATTAGAATTGGAGTTTAACGCCTTCTATGGCGATAAAGAAAACGAGCATACGCTATTAGCAAGAATGTTTCCTTTGATTGAAGAAGTCAAGCGGTTGCGTGAACTGATAAAAGAAATAGCGCAACATGACGCTAAAGAGTATTGGAGTTATGAACTATTACAAAAGGTGGAGATGATTGAATGAGCATGCCTAATTACGATGAGGTATTAGCAGTCGCACTTGACGCTATACAATTGCTAAGAATCGCAGGACATGACCCAACGGCAGACTTCCTGCTTGAGAGGCTGATTAAGAGCGCAAACATAGGCGGTGGGAGTAATGCAACCGTTTAGGTATGAAGGCTCACATATATTATCGCAACCAAAACATATTGTGGTTGAAGATTTTATTGCTCTTAGAAAGACCTCCAAAGGTAGAAGATTCAAGCCATATCTACACTTGCGTATAGACGAGTTTGATGTAGTGCTTGACGGCTACGACGCTATATGGGAGTTCTTAGATGTGATTCAGCCGAATATGTATCGCACACAGATACAAGCAGGTATGCTTGGCAAGTTAGACTTGCCTCATACCTTTGACAAGGAAATACAGGCTCTAATAGATGAATCGCAGGTTGAATGGATTTGTTTTAATTATGACAAAAAGAAATTTGTCATTCCTAATACACGACCCAAGCGGAAGATAGAGGCGCACATAGCCTCTTGCGTTTTCGATTGCACTATGCAAGAAGAGGGTTGGCGGTGGAAACCGGAAGGGTGCATAGCAAAAATGTGGTTGCCTTATAGTAGCAAGGATTTGCGAACAAGATGCCCTTCTTACATCTATGGAGAACACCCGCAGTTGTGTATAGTCCAAGAGATAAAAGCCCAAACATGGCGGGTATCAACAATAATACACGCAAATTGTGGTGCAGATTATAGAATTGCGCCACAAAAATGCTATTGGAATCCGGAAATGGATTCCTTTAAACGCATGAATAAATACATAACGCAGATGTCATACCACATGGCGGAGATAGCATACGATATTACGAACACATTACCCAACAAGGATAATGCAGGTATGTATTCACAGGAAAGAGACCGTTTAGAGTATGATAGATATATTTTTCAAATCGGAGGAAAAAATTAAGAAAAAAATAAACGCAAGACTGCGAGCCTACCGATTTTATTTTGTAATATTTCCTAAGAGATTAAACTTAAGTCCGGCTATTATTTATTTAATAAATAAAGGATTAACTCTTAAGAAAGAAAAAAGAATAATTTGAAATCGCATTCGGTCATTCGATTTAATTTTTTTAAATTATTTCTATGGTCTTGAAAATAATGGGGTTCATAAGGTCTTGACAACATGAGGTATATACATGGGAGAGATACAGACTATAAACGAAACAGATTTTGTATGGTTTGATGGTGAGCCTAAAGGTATCACGCAAGCCATACTATACGATGCAGTAGGCACAGACCACATACCTGCGGTAGTGGGTGCATCTATGGTAAAGGACAACGAACCGATAGGCTATATGACGAGCAAGCACATACACTCAAGCCCGCATACCTTCCTTGAAGTAGGCTTCACAGGTTGGGCGATATACAGAAATGATAATTGCCTAATCGTTGAAGTATTAACGCCCGCACACATAAGTAAGGATATAGGCCAGCAGAAAAACGCATGGCTATTTAACTATCCCCCTGCGAGAGATGTAGCAAAGATGCTTGTCAATCTTGGAGTCAAAGACTTCTTTGTTTTGACAAGTGATACATTTGACAGGATGATGGAAGAAGAGATTGACTCATGCGTTATTGTAAAGGGTGAAGATATTGGCGGAAAAGAAGCATATAACTCCCTTCAACCCCTTTGGGGTTGGCTACCTGCTTTCATGTTCAGCGTTGAAAGCGCAGGTGCAAAGATACTAATTATTCCTTCTCATGGTGCAAGGTTGGAGAGCCTAACTTATGATGAGAGTCACATTAGAGAGGCTTTGGACTTACTCAAAAAGAACGGATATAATACCGTTGGTGCTATAAAAAGGTCGAAAGGTATTTATGATAAGGCTTCTTCCGAAGCAAATGAGGCGGCTAAGATGGCTAATGAAGTAGTGGCAAGAATGAAGACTAAAAACAAGAGAGACATAAATGCAAACGGAATGTTCGGGTGATAAGATGATGAAGTATGGTGATATGGATATTTTTGATAGAGTCCTTGATTTTTGCGATAGAAACTATATCATAGATATGGAAGATAAAGTTCCTGTATTCCTATGTAGCATTGGCGCACATTTGTTTAACACGGTCAATAAGTGTAGCATGTGCGACTTCGCACCAAGAGAGGGCGAAGAAGGCTATCGTTTTGTAATCGCAGACTGTCCTCTAAGACATAGCGAATATCCAATATACACTCCATCATCGAGAATCGCAGATACAAGAATACACATTATCATGCGTGGTGCTAAAGGTTCGGGAAAGAATGTATTGATTGATTTATTCTGTGCAGAATATACAGGTCTCCTTTGGAATCCCGAAGGCTTCAATGGTATAGGTTTTCGCACAATGATTGGTTCAAACTCTATCACGGAGGCAGGTATGTTTGGTTCTGTGAATGACGAAGGGGAAATAATAGGTAGGCCACTCGCAAGAGAACTATGTGGTGGCTTCCTATGTTTTGAAGAGTTCTCATCGGTCTCCGATGCGAATAAGAAAGACCACAGTATAGATATGAAGAATCAATTGCTGACTTCACTTGATAGTGGTCGTGTGAACAAAGGTATGAGAGACGGATGGGTAAAATACAATACTCGTTATACGATATGGGGTGGAACACAACATGGTCGTATGGATTTAGAGTCCGGTCTTGACCGTAGGTTCTTCATTATTGATATTCTCATGGATGCAGAAAAAGAGCGTCTATACAAAGAGGCACAGAACAAACAAGCGTCTATGCCTCCCGAAGAGAGAGCGTATTTAGCAAGTGAGATTATTGACATGCGGGCATGGTTCATCGAGAGACAGATGGATATTGTAATGAATCCCCCAAAGGGCGTAAAGTTTTCGCAAGAGTTCCAAGATTGGGTGATGAAAGAATCGGTGCGTTCATTTGAGAGCGACTTGTTCCGAAGACTTGCTATTGGCTATCACATGATGAAAGGCGAATGGAAGGGCGGCATCCTTGATGTGCAGATGGATGATAGGTTGGAGAAATTGTTAGAACAATGTCTGCGAATGCGTCGTAATGTTATGGATGAAGATGTGCATTTGATTAAGACTACATTTTGGGATAAAGATGTTCCTCGTTCATCTTTGATAAAAGATGTTGCTAAACTAATCACTAACAATGATTACCAAGCGGCAAAGAGATGGATTGATGATAATTTGAAGCAGCAAATATGGTTTGGAGAGTTCACCCCTCGCAAAGAAGGTAGAGGTCGCAGGGGTGTAGTATGTAGGTTTGGTATGCCGGACTTACAAAGCGACAATGTAAATTGGGGTGGCTGATATGGGAAAGAAACACAAAGTATGGAAAGATGCAGCATATAGATATTTGAAAGAATGCGAATTAGGAATGGCAAAAGGAACAGACCTACCTTTGGTAGTCAAAAGCAAAAAGGGCAGGAGATGGAGAAACCCTCCTCACTCAAGGGGAGTGACGGGTATCTTGCGAGGAGATGATAGATTTGAAGAAGTGATTATGCACGAAGGCACGGAATGGTCGGGAACGAGAAGAACCTCCTATTGGAGAGTAAAAAGGAGGGATGAAAATGCCGAGTAAAAAGACACACTACCAAAGATGGAGAGAAAAATGCGTTGATTATATTAGACAACATGGTTCTTCTTATACTCGCACATTATGGTTATCGGCAGGGTGTCACAAGAGCAAGCCGGAAAATGTTATGAGTGCAACGCAGATATTGATGCGGGATGATAGATTCATAGGTGAATACGAAGAGAAGGGAAGTGTGCATGAGATAGGCAAATGGCAAGCCAAGCAGAAGATTTGGAGGTTGCGAGAAGATGAAGAGTAAGTGGCTGATTGAAGAGAGGATAAAATATGAAGAGGATGCTAAAGTCATACAGACTTTGAAGTGGGTTCTTGAATCCCCCGAATGTCCTTTGTGTAATCATCCACAAAGAAAGGAGTTAGAAACGCAAATCTTCATGGGAAATATGACTCCTGCTTATCTTGATACAACTAATGGTTGGGAAGATGGCACTACTGAAACGCACATGCAAGGACACATGACATACGACCCGAAAGAAGCGAAAGAGGTTGAGGCTACTCGCAAAGAAGCGATTAGCACTTTGGATATGGCAGAAAATGTCTTTAGTAGAATCGAGCGTTGGTTGGATGAATGGGAAGAACAGAAAGACGCAGAAGGAATAAACGCAGAATGGATTGCTAATGCTACAAGATTAGTAGGTCAAGCAAACACAAGTCTCAAACTCATAGGCACATTGAAACAAGAGATAGGTGTTGATTCGCAGTTGTTGTTAGCACAACAACAAGTAAATGGTGTCATGGGAATCCTCGTTGATGTTCTGCGTAGTGAGCCTCAATTGCTAAACCAAATAGAATTGCGAGTAGGTGCTTTGAAAGAACCTACCTACATAGATACTACATGGGAGGAAGTGTGATGGGTATAACCTACGGTGAAGATAGGGGAGGTATGGGATATGCTATGCCTGTATCGCAGTTGCGAAGATGCTCTAATTGTGGTCGTGAAGCAAGAGTTAGATACACTTCTTGTCGGACATACATGCCAAATGGAAAGCGTAAATACTGCGGATATATGAGGGTGGTGAGACAATGACTGCCGGAGAACCTGTCAAGTGGAGACCGCATTTCAATCAATTGATTGCGAGACCTATACCGCAGACAGAATATCCCAAGATTGCTCGTAAGATGTATGAAGATGGTCTAATAGCCATCTTGACATTAGACGGTGTCAAGTGGTATGCAGGTCGTTATCCCGTTCAAAAAAAGGTTGTTGGGGAGATGTGGAACTTATCTAAAAGTCAAATGCAAAGGTTTGAACGGTGGGTTTATATGAACGATTCGTTTATAGAGATAGCGGAGGAGGAGTAGAATATGGAATGTGTTGATTGTGGAATTGAGATTGAATATGAAGAGGCTAAATGGTATGAAGGTGACTGTCTTTGTGAAGACTGTTATATCTTCGCAAGGGGGTATGAGTGATGCCTAACAAAGCATATAGAGAACCTGCTATTCGTGCGGCAGTTCAAAATTGGGATTTGAGCGAATGGTTCACGGCAGACCAATTATTACCGAAGGTAATGGAAGAATTACCGCAGAAGACAATGTCTGTGAATGTATATGCAGTATCGCGTTGGCTTCGCATAATGGAGTCGAGAGGTCAATTGATAGGAAGAAAGACTACGAGAGGGGTCTTAGAGTTCTCTCGCATAGAGGGTGAAGATGATGGGAGTCGTCATTTTTACGCATGATACTACGCCATATAAGCAAGGCGAGTATGTTGAGGGCGAAGGAATAATTTGTTCCCCTACAACCAAAGATTTGACAGTCATAGCACACATGCCTCACATATCCAAAGAGGAATGTATGTCATGGCTTGATTATGTTGCGTATCGTTTGGTTATAGTATGCAACAATCCACCTAAGATTAAGAATGACAATGTCATTTACGATAAGTCAATCAAGAATAGCAAGGTTGATTATATGCCCGCTATACAAGCGGTTCTCAAATGGGATAACAAGAATAGAGCATGGGCTTTAGCAAAGAATGTTCCCGTTCCACTAATGTTATCCTTCTTGCGAGAGAATCACAAAGACATAGAACTATGGAGACTACTTGCTAAGTCATTCAAGTGGTGTCCTAATTATTATCAAATGGCAGCAATAACATTTGGTTGTAATATTGTTGCGAGACCTTCGTATCCTGCGAAAAAACGCAAGCAGGAAGAAGATATGCTACCTTATGGGTTTAGAGAAAGCGATATGTATAGAGATGAAATAATACTTGGAGATGCAACAGTATCTAATGAGATTCGTTCAGTAGCAAAAGATACGCTACCGAAGAAAGCAAAGAAACGCAAGCAGAAGGAGATGGGTTGGATATGATTGATGCTCTATGTTCTATCGCATTGTTGCTAATAGCAACGCCTTTCAAGGATGGTTTTGTTCAATTCATAACTTTGTGGATTAATCCTAAATCGAATAAATTAGATGGCGATAATGTGAATCTTAAGGAAGATGATGCTAACCTTGCGTTTTTAGGCTATCTATCGGAATGAATAAATACTCTTGCGACTTAGAGATAAGTGATGGCGCGTAATAACTCTCGTATAAGAAGGAGGGTAGCAGAAATCCTCTTTGAGAGAGGGAGAATGACGCGTATCGAAATGGCCTCTATATTATTAGCAGAAGGCGAGTTCCGTTCTCTACCAAACGATTCAAGTTTAACTGCTATGCTATCTAAGAACTTGCAGATTAAACAAGACGGCTTTGAGATGGTTGATGTTGGGAATGGTGTCAAGACTAAGAATGTAGTCTATGCGATTAACGATGAGATTATCCATGATAAAGAAGATTTGTTATACACAAGACCTTATTCTACAATGACACAGAAACAGAAGAAGTTATCGCAAAGGTGCATTTCCTGTGGACAGATGCGATTGATAAAGGATAAGTGGACAGAATGTCTCGTATGCCAAAGACGACAACCGACTGATTTATAACGACTTAGTCTGTATCGTCAAACATGAGCGACAGAAAACTCCATGCAAGAGTCTCAATGTCAAAGACCTACAAATGCGGGGCTGACATTTATGACTATGGTATGATTACTGACAAGACCGCACTCGCCATGAAGCCGTGTGAGATATGTTTTCCCGAAGGGCTTAAGTTCTTGAGTAAGACCGAGAAGGTTAAGACTATTAAGGAGAAGTCTATCGGCAAGATGAGTGAGGCGCAGAAGTCGAAGAAGAGGGTTGAATGTCTCAAAAAGAAAAATATGGAGGAATGGATATGAACAAAGAGATTATAGAGAAGGCACAGAAGGAAGCACACGATAGCGTAATGACGATAGTATCGGATTTGGTTGATAGGATATACGCACTAAAGCACACGGTCATAACGGCTATACTACACATAGAGAGGGGCTACGCAGGTAAAGCAAAAGAGGTATTGGAAGCAGGTCTAAGGAGTGAAGAAGAATGATAGGCAGACCGAGCCGTATTTTCTTTAATGTTTTAGAGTATGTGGGGTATTTTGAATGACTGAAACTATACTCATAGGCATAGCGGGAAACATGAAGTCCGGCAAGTCCACACTTGCTCTAACGCTCGCAACGAGATACAACCTACCTATTCTATCCTATGCGGAGTCTTTGCGTATGGAAGTAGCACAGGCGTTCTTCCCGAAGATGCGAAAGAATGAAGCGCGCTTCATGTGGGATAACCTTGAAGATTTAGACAAATCCAAGACAAGACCTTTACTGCAAGCATGGGGTCAAGCAAGAAGAGACATGGAAGATGTTGATTATTGGGTCTTGAGACTTCGCAAGTATGCACAGGAGAGGGGAATGAAGTTCGCTATTGTTGATGATGTAAGACACATCAATGAGGCAGAAGATGTATTATCAAATGGCGGTATGATTATTCGCATATATGCAGATACAAACACCCTAATTGAGCGTGGTGCAGAAGACTTGCATCTAAAACACGCAAGCGAAAACATGGTTGCCTTAGATGAACATTTAGCAAATCGCTCAAGGTGTATGATGATTGACAGTAGCGGGAGAAGCCCGCACGGTATGTTCGTGCAGGTAAAGGATGCAGTCCAAGACTTTTTGATTAACAGGGGGCATGTGAATGGGTTTGATTGAAAAGATTAGCAAGAAGACTATGAAGTGGGTCATAAAAAAGAAGGGTCTTGATATGTGCAAGATGTGTGATGATGCAATCGCAACCGAGAGTATGCAATTATGTAAAGACTGTTATGAAGAAATGTGGCTTGAAGAGATGGCTCAACACTACAAAGATGAATTGGAGGCAGCACAATGAGTCTTTGGTTTAGCAAACACAGACCCGACACATGGGATAGGTTTGTAGGACAACCTATCCTAAGAGAAGAATTGTCAAATTTAACAAAAAACAATATGCAACATTATTTGTTTCATTCCCCCGAAGCAGGAACGGGAAAGACAACTGCGGCACATCTATTAGCAAAAGAGTTAGGTTTCCAATTACACATCTTCAACGCATCCTCAAAGAGACAAAGGGGTATTGAATTTGTTGAAGAAGACTTGATTCCACTATCGCAAAGTGGAAGATGGGAGACCATCATACTACTCGATGAAGCAGACCGTCTAACTATACAAGCGCAAGATGCACTCAAAGGTGTTATTGAAAATGCGACTTGCTATTTCATACTCACATGCAACGACTTGGGTAAAGTAAGTCGTTGGCTTCAATCAAGGTGTCAAGTGAGAACTTTCGCACCTATACGATTTGGAGATATGTATAATGCACTTCACACGATAGCAACAGAAGAATTGCTTACTATCTCACCCGAACATTTGACAAGTATAGCAAAGAGACATGAAGGCGATTTGCGAAACGCAATATCCTGCCTACAATCTTATTCAGTTCATCCCGAAAAAGAGAAATATATTTCTATTCTCGGTGATTCAAGTTTCAATAGTAAGTCTTTTCTAAAGACTGCGTGTAAAGCAAAGGCGGTTGAATCCGCACATAAGATGATAGAGTCCATGCCTTTGAGACAGACAATCAAGACTGTTCTTGATTATGCCGTCGAATCGAGCGTAAGCACAGAAGCAAAAATGAAAGTGATAGATGCTTCAATCACAAGTGAGAGAGATATACTCATGGGTGTTGATGAAGCGATTGTATCATGGAATTATTGCAGATTGTTGGCATCGGTTGGTTAATAAGGACATGGGGATTTAGGACAGAATACAAGCAAAGTGAGGCGAAAAATATGATAGACGAAAATATGTATGAAAGAATAGCAAAAAACATCGGTTGTTCCGTGAATGAATTGAAGCAAAGACATAACTCTCTAATGGAGAGAGAAGGTGCTTCCCTTCTAAAAGCGGGTGTCACCGAAGAGGACATGCACACAAAGACATTAAGAATGGGTGCAGCAGAAATGAGAGCGACAAAAGCAAAATTAGCCCGTAGTGGTTGCGTTATGCTTGAAGGTATGTTCATCAGCAGTCCAAGATACAAAGATTGGGGCAAAGTCTTTTACAACAAATACAAGACTTTGATGGGAACATTGAACGAAGAAGCAAGAAAGGCACTTGTGGCACAGGGTCTAATCACCCTATACCTGCATGATGATGAAGGCGGATATGAGATTGTTCACAATCCTTCCTTGACAAACAAACAACCTTTCGCAGAAGGTTTTGATGTTATGAATGGAACATCTTTACCAAAGCAAGCGACAGACATAGGGGATGGAACAGGCTACTTTGTATGTATTGAGAATAAGAGTTCTCCTACATACCCATCCGGCTCTCCTAACTACGCATACGGTAAAGCAAGGGCAACGCAAGACCTTGAAAGAACCTGCACATTTGTAGGTAGAAAGCAAGGTGAAGATGGCATTCAAGTGATTCCTTTCGCATTTAGAGGAGATTTGGCTAAGGTAAATTACCCTACCTTCATGCCTCTAAGAATACCTGCGAATCTATCCAAGAATGGCAAAGCATACGCTAAAGCGGGTGTTTCGCACTACACTCTTGAAAGTGAAGTCGCAAACATATTCCCTTATGCGCCTTTGGATTCCGAAGGTAAAGGTATTATCGCAGATAATATGAAGGTATTAGATGGTCTTGATTCTATTGAAGAGTATGTAAATACTCTTGATGATAAAGAAAAGTGGGATGCTCTTGCATGTATTGTCATGGAAGTCGCACACATTGACCCAAGAGAGAACGGTGGCTACATCATGGCTCTCGCAGACTTAGACTTAACGAGTATGTCTCCTCCGCTTGACCTATATGTGAATGCGGAAGAGGATAGCAAAGTGGACTTTGGTATCGGCTCTATCTTGGCGGTTGTAGGACAACCATACATAGGAAGAGAAGGTGACGGAAGACTTGCTATTACAGGTTGGCATTGTATTGAGTCTCTTGGTTCGCATCAAGCGACCCTTGATGAAGCGTATGGTGAACAAGACGACGATTGGGAGTGATTTGAATGACATGGGGGAGTAATGCAAAGAAAGAAGAAAAGGTCGAAGAGAAAGTGTTTGGTATAGACCATTATAGGGAAATGTTCGCAAGAAAGCGAACTACCAATTCCCCTATTAGAATGTCTTTGACAGGTAAAGAGAACACCGCTAAGACGGGTTCTGCGGTATCTATCGCAAGAGAGTTCTTGGGTAAAGATAAGACAATCATAATTCTTGACATTGACAATTCAGCAGTTCAAACAATCGCACACGACTATGCAGACGACGAGAACATTAGGGTTATTCCTATATTCGATGAGACCGATGCTTCTATCTTCAAAGAAGATAATACTACTGATTGGGTTGCTCTTGTTGATAAGATGGGCTTCTTCATTAAGATTATAGGTGAACAGGCAAAAGAAGGCAACATAGGCGCAGTTATCATAGACGGTTGTTCCACTTTTCTAAAGTGGTGTGAACAGGCTATGACCTATGTTCTAATGAATCGCAGTAAAAACCCTATCAATGTCGAAGATGGAGACAGATTCAACCAAGCGGAATTGAGAGTTCGCAATCAATTGTTCCGTGATGTAATGAATCGCGCACATCAACTACCCGTTGATGCAGTATTCTTTACCTTCCATCTAAAAGATGTAAAACAATTCGCAGATTTAGGCAACGGACAGAAGGGTTTGATGAAAGTTGGAGAAGTTCCGGATTGGGAGAAGGGAACTATGCGATTGTTTTCACAACAGATATTCCTCGCAAGATACACTAAGAAAGGCGATATTGCGGCAGGTGTAAAGGCAGACTCTAACATGGCCGAAGGCGCATGGGAAATACGAGCAAGTATTGAAGAGATGAAGGGCTTTAATCAAGAGCAATTAGGCACTACTCACACTATCTTAGAGGTCAAAGACCGTAAAGCGAAGTGGTCGGGTTATCCTTTCTTGAAATGGGGGTGAAACCCTGCCTCTAAAGATTAGGCTTGTCCGTTCCGGCAAGCGTAGAAAGGCAACGCATATTGCAGTAGTGTGTCCGGATGGATTCTCTTACTTCCTATGCAAAGGCATGGATTCTTTCGGGAAGTATGAGCATATTGAAGGCGAAGAATCTAACTGTTCATACTGCAATAAAGTTATGAAGGGTAGAAAATTAACATTGGATTTATATAAACATGAGGAGGATGAAGATACATGGCAACAACAATAGAGAAGGCACAATTGGTAAAGTTATTGAAGAATACACAAAGGAAATGCACGATTAATGGGAAACCCATTAATC
>VTLG01003973.1_pt1 | contig 62063 bp, 84 predicted proteins | sample 4694571 | NCBI WGS metagenome assembly VTLG01 (sample SAMN12604809, study PRJNA352737) | marine metagenome | biome: ENVO:00000447; feature: ENVO:00000209|ENVO:00000569|ENVO:01000036; material: ENVO:00002151; isolation source: viral sequences binned using virsorter ...
TTGATATCTTTTTTACCAGATACAATACTTTTAACAGCAGTCATTACACGACCTGGAGTGGTAAATAAACCTACATAAGCACGAGCTAAACTATTTAAAGAGTTAAGCATAAAATTATCTGCTTGTCTAACAGCACTCACTCTTGGGTCATCAAATGCTTTTAATTTTTTAGAGATGTCTGTAAGTTGTTTTGTAAATTTATTGCCAAACCAAACTTCTAAGTTGTCTTTATTTAAGTTTACATACTCCTCTAGTTTATTACCATCAAAAATATCTTGGTTCAACGCACCTTTTCTTTGAGTTTTTTCTGTCAAATCTTTGAAGACATAAGACTTATAAGCATCAATTAATTCTTGACTACCGTTATTAGTAAGAGCATCAAACACTTCTTTAGTAGCGGTAATTTTTCCAGGACTCCAAGTGTTATTAAATAAATCTTCTGGTGATTTAAAGTTTCTAGCCACATCAGATAAATTCGTGTTTTTAGCTATAGCGTCTCTTGCTCTTGTTAAGGCTAATTGTCTCTGTTTAAAAGTATTTATAAACTGTTCTGCATTAGTAAACTGTTGTATTTCGTCTTCTGTAAAAAACTTTTTAATAATATTTTCATTCTTGGCCATAAAAGTTTCGTGAGCTCTAGGCGACTTAGGTCTCATGACATCACCTACAGTTTCCACTACTTCATCAATGTATGAGTTGTATATTCCGCCTTTTAACCCAAGTAACCCTGTTGTGTTTTCTGGATCAAATAATACATCATCTATAAATTTAGGTGATTTTAACGAACCATCAGCTTGAGGTGTTATATTGTTTCGTAGAAACGTAACAAAACCATTATATGCAGTTTTATCGCCTTGTCTGTATAAATCGTTGCTCACTGTTTGAAGATTTAATAATCGTTTTATTTGATCATTGTTAAAATCTTCCATTTTTTGTCTGTATAAACCTTCAGCTCTTATAAACTCGTCGTAGGCTTGTTTATTACCTGAATCTTTTAATGTTTGAGCTCGTATGCTTTCTAGAGTTTTTCTAAACGTTACAAGTTCGTCAACATTATTGCCCATAGCAACGTTTTGTCTAATGATGCTTCTTAGGTTAGAGAGATCCTGTGTAAATACTGCATCAGATTTTTTAACACCTTTTTCTATACTCTCAATAATACCGTTTACTATTTTCTTTTGTTGTGGGTCAGCAAAGGCTTGTTGATTTAATATGTTTTTAAACCTTTTAGTAGGAGCCAATAACTTACTGTAATCGTATGGTTTTTGGTTAGGTTTAAAGTTTGCTAATTGTTTAGCATTTTCATAAGCATCATCTACTAACTTACTAGCTGAATCTTCTGCCGCAGAAAAACTAGCTCTTATTTGAGCACCAGCTGTAGCTGGATCTATTGAGCCATCAGCTATACCTCTAAATAAATTATCAGATTCTACACCAAGTTCCACGAGCTCTTTTTCTGCTTGTACAAACTTAGGGCTGGTCTCTATAGTTTCTTGTGCTATGCCTCTTATTTCTTCACCACGTAGAGCTCTTGCTCCTGCACCACCTTCTTCTTCTACTAATTCACGAGTTATGCCTTGTGCTTCAAATGGTTCTGGTACAAGTTCTCTACCCATACGTTCTTGTTCTGTATATATTTCTCTTAAGGGTTGCGCTTGTTGAGACGATGTTTCAGCTTCTCTCCTTAACCCTGCTTCTACGTTTTCTGCTGGAGATTTTATTTCTACACCTTCATCTGCTGCTCTTATCATGACTTGGGGAGCAGTCATAACAGCAGTGTCTTCACCTGCTTGTTTGAGTGTTTCAAAAGATTTTATAAATTCATCTTCATTAAGTAAAGTTTCTGGTACATTAGCCACTCTCATACCGAGTTTTACTAGTTTAAACACAGGGATAGCACCTAAACCAAACAACGCTGTCATACCAGCCTCTTTCATAGACTGTCCCACTATATCATAGTCTTCTGGTAGATAACCTTGTTCTTTTAAATAATTTAAATTATTTAATCGCCATATAAAAGTTGCTGTAGTTTCACCAGCTATCGCTCCACCTGCGATACCGACAGGACTACCACCAGTTGCTATACCACCAACTACACCACCACCTATACCTAAGGTTATCTCTGCAGCGAGAGGTTCTACAAAGGATAAAAAGTCTCCTTTATCGAGTCCTGGAGGGTTAATTACAGTAGGCTGGTTATTATTTAGAGGGTCATTAAAAATTAACTCTCTTGTGTTAGGTTCTACCCTTACGTCATAATCGTAAGTTCTAGGTATATTATAGTCTTCTGCATAATTTTTCTGTAAAACTCTTGTTACATAGTTAGGATCTACTCTTATATCAGGTGGTAGCAGTTCTATTTGACGGATAGTGTCACCTTGCGCACCTCCTGTAAAATCTACCCCTGTGTACTCAGCCTTTGTTTGCGGTTCTGCTCTAACGATGTATGTTTCTACAAAATATGGATCATCAGCTAGTATGCCTTTTTTAATAGCATCGTCCATAGCTTTTTTATTCTTCATAAAATCTACGACAGGTGCAAACTGACTCATGCTTTTAGTAGGTTCTGGTTTTACATAACCGAACTCAGCTAGTTTTTGTAAGTCCATTTGTAGTGCTCTTTGTGTTTGTGCTACTCCTGGATTTACGAGTAGACCAGCTTGATACTCATCAAGCATTTTATCTAAATCTATTACGTCATTCTGTGCCATTATTGCTTTAGTTGTTTTTCTATGTAGTCCTTTATAGGATCAAAGTCTCCTCTTCCTAGAGTTTCTCGTATTGTTGCTAGATATCCTAACTGTGCAGCTTGATCGCCTTTACTTAAATACTCTACATATATGTCATGTATTGTTTGATTACCGTACCCAGAACGTTCATTGCCTCCAGGAAGCACGGTCACTGATTGAGCATCTGTGTTAGCTGGTATATAGTTAGCATCTCTATATGCGTTAGGACTTGTCTTGAGTTCTTCTTTTAATTCTGCTATGGTATATGTTGCATCTCTAAATGGTTTAGAAGCACTGTCTGTTCCTTTTACATCACCGAACATTTCTTCAATAAATGTGACTCTTGTTCCATCTGGCTGTGTAGTGCCCATAGCATATTTAAGTTCATTGTCTAAAGCTATCTCGTGTTTTTCAATAACAGATAACGTTAAATCATCTATTAAAGTTAAAAACTCAGTAAGTGAAGTAGCAAAAGCACCAGCTCTTTGTAAGAATCTTTCCATATCCTTGTCTGATATATCACGGCTTTTTTGATTATCACTTGCCGCACTTTGTAAAGCTAATGTTAATACTAAGCTGTTTACTCTTTTTCTTGATAAACCTGAGTTAAGTAAAAATTTACCTAAATTACTATTCGCAATTTTTTCATCAAACTGTTTTGAGTATTTATCAAAACTTTGTATTTCTTCTCCTGGATCTAATACACCGTTACCGTTAGCGTCTGTATAAAGATTGTACCCTTGGTTAGGATCTGTAAATATAGTTTTTAATTGATCAACTTCGTCAATAACTCGTTTACCAAAAGTTGTTAAACTACCAGCAGTGCCGAACGTGATAGGCGCATTATTTCTTTCAGCTTCATTAACTAAATCTACTATACTTTGACGAGTCTTAATTACTTGGTTTCTAGATGTGTCGTTTTGTATTAAAAACTGTTGTACTCGTTTTCTTTCTTTACTTTCTAGGCTTTTAGTTAAAGCAGAGCCATCACCCTTTACTAACAAAGGTTCACCATTTGGTCCAAAGACCACCATATTTTCTTCACCTACAGGAGTGTACAGTTCTCTACCTCTAGGCGATAATAGTTCTTGTGCAGAGACAAAAGTAGGTAAGCCTGTAGCTTTTTCTATCACCGATTTTACACTTGCTGTTCCTACAGGTGCAGCTATAGTGTTTGGATATTCAGCTAAAAAGTTTTCTAATTCAACTTCTGACATCATCATTGATTTACCGTTGACCATGTACAGTTTTTTACCTTTCGTTAAATTACCTTTTCTAACAATAAAACCTTCTGCTTGTTTATTTAAAGCACCTGCTGAGGTAAGTATTTCTGTTCTAGCTGGTGCATCATTATCTGGCTGACCGTCTTTATTTTCATCAACAAATAAAGTGTACTCTTCTGTATTTCCGTCTGCTGCTGTCCAAGGTTCAACTCTGTTTCCTTTTTGAGCCATAGCATCTGCTTCTTGATCATTATAAAACACAGGATTAGGTTGATTATTTAATTTATATGGACTTTTCTTAGCAGTTTTTAAACTTCTCGCTAAAGCTCGTTGATCTTTGACGTCAGCTAGATATAATTGCATAGCGAAATCATCTATTTTTTGCACTCTATTTATATCTATAGCACTGAGTTTTTCTTCGTAATCTCTTTCTCCTTTTCTTTTCGATATAGCGTATCTACTAAATGCTCCCGCTAAAGCTGTGCCCCAGTCTTCGCCTTTTTGACCTGATTGTATTAATGCAGCACCAGCCACTAAATAAGGTAATGCTTGGTCTGGTTTAGAAACTAAATCTTTAATATCTGTTTTTTCTAAATCTACACCGTAAAAATCTGCTACTGCGTTTCTATAGACATTTAATTTATCTGCTGGTTCTAAATTAGCGTCTATATCTAACATAGCGGTAAATGTGTTTAATGCTTCAGGGTCATCTTCTCCTCTAGAAGCAGCACCTGTTGCAGATGCAACAACAGATTTTTTCAATGGGTCATCTTCTTTATCTAATGCCTCTGCTTCTTCTTCAGTTAAGTCAAGGTTCATATCTTCTAAACCAGCGAGTATAGTGCCTTCTGCTAATATACTTGATGGATCTAACTGAGGATCAATAGTTGTTTGAATTAAATCAGAAACACTACCACCTTGTTCTACGTATTCACTCAGTTCTTGAGATTCATTATCTTCTAATAAAGAGTCAATACCTATACCTTTTGGTCGTTCAACAACTCTAGGTCTTTGTCCTTGCATCACAGACACTGTCATAGCTATTTGATCTTGAGGGATACCAGTTAACTGAGCTATTTGGTCCACGGCTAACCCACTACGAGCTAACCTCATGATGGTTTGCTCTGGTGATTCATCAGGCATAACCATGTTTGTGTTTTGATCTGTAACCGTACCGCCAAAAGGGTTATTACGATCACCAGTAATCGTAGTTATACTTGGACTAATAAATGGGCGGAAAGGATATTTATTTTCCACTATTTAAGTGCTCCGTAAGCAGTTAATGCAGTTCCTAGTGTCTGCATTAAGGGGTTAGTATCGTTTCCTGTCATACCAGTTTGTAAAGTTGTACCACCTAAAGCTGGAGCTAGACCACCAGCCAATCCTGCTGCAGCACCGATAGTTTGCATTGGTAGATTGTACTGACCTACAAAATTACCGAAGGCTAAGTCTAGACCTCTTTGATCTAATCCTTGTTGCAGACCACCCATGCTGGCTAGTCTACCGATATCTGTACCGAGTAAACTGCTACCTAGTGAACCTAAACCAGCTAACTGTGAACCTGCTGATAAACCTAATTGACCTAAACCAGCACCACCAGAATAAATATCTCTAGCACCTTGACCGAGAATATTAGCTAAGTTACCACCTAAAGCACCTATACCTCCAGCAGTTCTACCGAGTAAATTACCGAAGTTAGTTCCTAAACCAGCTAACGCTGTGCCTATACCAGCCTGTTGACCAGCTAAACGACTCAATAAGTTAGCTTGACCTGCAGTTCTTGCTTGTTGTGTTTCAAAAGCTGACTGTGCTCTACGTGCTGCGTCACCATAACCTGCCGACCTGATAGCACCTACTCTTTCTGCTGCACCTCTAGCTGCAGCTTCTGCTAGTTCTTCTCCTAGCAATCTACTACGAGAACCGCCGAAAGCACCAGCACCTACAGATCTTGCTCTCCGAGCGATATCTCCTTGAGCTAGACCTTCTCTTACATCTTTGAGTGTTTGTTGTACTACTTGATCTTCGTAAGGGTTATAAAAATTTTGTATAGAGCTAGGATCAAACATCCTAGTTGCGTCAAAGCCTACGTCTGCTGCTGTGCCTAATCCTCTACCAGCACCTAATAGTTCACGTGTTCCTAAACCAGTAGCAAGACCTGCTACTCTTGGTGCTTGTCTTAAAAGTCTTGTTCCTTCCGCAGTGCTTCTTTCTCCTGCACCTATAGCTTCACCTATCAAACCTGCAGAAGTACCGAAAGCATCTCCTGCAGTTCCTATACCACCACGTATCATCTCTTCCGCACCTTGTAGGTAGGGTTGATATCCACCTACCCCTTGAGCAGTAAGACGGAACGCTTCTCGTTGTGCTGGGGTAAAGTCAGCTATACGTTGACCAGTGTATGTGTATGGGTTAGCACCAGCAACACCGAACCCCATAATTTTGTTAACTAAATCTTGGTTCAGTAAAGGCAGGATTCCAGGGACGTTCTGTCCAGGAACCCCAGAAAAAAACTGAGCCAGCATATTAGGTGGTAGTGTTTCCGTTCTTTGATAACTAGTTTCTTCTGCCATTAAGCTCTCCCGATGCCCATCTGTTTTGCTTTATTCTCGTTTTTGTCCATCATTGCGTAAAGTCTTTTTATCCCTGCTTCGTGGTCACCATCACCTAAACCTGCTACTGCTTGTTTAGTCATAACAAACTCACCGTCTGCAAGTATAGCATTGACTGTGTCTACATCACCTGCTCCGTTAGGATCTTGTATATCGCCACCTTGATCTCTCATGTCCATTACGCCACCTTCATTAAATTCAGGAAACATTAATTCGCTGTATTCATCGTCCGACATAGTTGCTCGTAAATATGCAGCAGTTGCTGGATCCAGCATTTGAGCACCTGCACCTAAACCAGTAGTCATGTAGTTAGGCATACCTGCACCTAAACCTACACCTTCAATACCGTATTGAGTGGGTAGTGTTGCTGGTCTAAGTGGGTTTTGCAAATAACCACCTAGCTCACCACTTGGTCCAGGCATAGCAGCATTATTTTCTACTTTGTCAAAAGCACCGATTGCTCCTAAACCTAGTGCACCTGCACCTACTTTTTGTAAGCCAGTGAGTGCATCAAAACTTGCACCTAATCCTTTATAGCTTGCAGGAAGAGTTCTACCTAGAGTGCCTGCTGCAGAAGCACCAATATCTTGAAAGAAACCACCTATACCACCTGCACCAGGAGCAGCAGGATTAAGGCTTCTAAACATACCTGCTTTGTTAAATGGGTTAAGTGAAGTTAATCCACCACCACCTTTAACACCAAAACCTGCTGCCACGTTACCCATTACATAACCTTGAGCAGCACCTTTTACAACACCTCTTAAATCACCCTCTTTTACACCACCACCGATACCGCCACCTATTGCTGCACCTGCTGGTCCACCTATAGCAAAACCTACAACTTGACCGATTACAGGTGCTACTTTTTTAATTGATTTACCTAACTTTTTAAAGAAACCAAACTCAGGTGCACCTGTGAGTGGGTTAATTGAGTTTTCAAAATGTCCTACTTGATACTGGTAAGGGTTAAGTTCATGACGTTCAAAAGCGTCAAATAGTTGTCTTTTTAATACAGGATCGTCTGCTATAGGTCTAGGTAAGACCATTTCTCCAGGAGTAAGGTGCCCAATCATGTTGTCGCCGTAGCGACCATGCATAGCTAATTCATAACGTGCGTCTGCTAAACCTTCTAAACTCTCTAACCCTGTAGTCTGCATAGTCCTCTGTTTAACTCCTGATTCAGTTTAGTTTAACTAATTTGAAGAAAGTTGTATATATCATAATGAAATACTCGTTGCTCCTGCTATTTTTAATGTTACTTCCCCTACTGAACCAGTAGCTGATAAACCTTTATTAATTTTAGGTGTAGTTATAGTTATCCACTCATTACCACTATAAACCTCTAGTGATTCGTTGTTCGTGTTCCAGACTATACTTCCTGGATTAAACTTAGCTTGACCTTTAGTAGTATCATCTATTTGACGTATATTGTCTGGATCAAACTCTCCTAAGTTTATTTCTAGTATCCTAACAAGACGGTTATAAGTTTCTGCGTTGACCACCTCTTCCATTTCTATAGGTAGTCTAGTAACTAGTAACCTACTCATCGCCTACCGTCTGTCCTTACATCTAAACGTGTTGCTCCTAATCTCCAACCTGTTTCTGTATTTGCAGATACGTTATCATCATCTGATTCTACTCTTACTACTGCTTGTCTTGCTCTTGCTCTCACGTGTGATTGTTGGGTTGTACTACTGATAGCATTAGTACTGTTTGTTGTAAGTGAGTCTCCTGGAAAGTTACGTGTTTTTAAAACTACGTTCACTTGACCGCCATCGCTATTACTTAAAAAACGTATATCAGGAATCATTCTATTTATAAAAGCAAACTGTTCTCCATCTCCTATATCAAAGTCACTCGATTCTACAAAAACGTTAGTCATAGGACTACCGTCTGCGTCATATCCTGTTTCATGTTCATATAAGTATGAATTTTCTGTAGCTCTAGGATAAGGTTCTACACCAGCGTCTAACCAAGCGTACCTTCTAAGTTGTCCATACGACCAAACGTTTTCAGCGTAGTTATATACAACATATCTGTCTATTTCTGTTGAACTTGAGGAACAATAATACCAACCTACTTCATCATATTGTGTATTTGTAAATGCGTGAGTTTTAAAACGTTGGCTTGAATTAAAATCATCAAACACATAAGTCAGTACACTACAGGGTAGTTTTTTCACTGAGCCTGTGTACACATAAAAATTATCATACCCCATCCAAAAAACACCGCTTGGTGCAGTTACTGCTGCTTTAGGAGCGATTAGACCTGTAGTTTCATTAATTAGGTTTATGCCGAACGTAAAAGGTGGTCCGATAAACTGCATACTGTATAATGCTGTGTCTGTCCACACTAATATTTCTTGTCTTGATTTTACACTACCTATAATACTACTGCCAGAAGACAACCTAAGAGATCCTGCAGTATTAGTGCTTCTTGGTTCAAAATCTAATTCATTTTCTTGATCACTAAAAGCAATCAACATAGGGTCTACGCTTCCTGTTCTTGCAGAATCACTAATAGGATCTGCTCCTAAAACAATTAAATGTCTATCTTTTTCTGACGTTATAACTTGTAGTCCGACAGTAGGTACTAAATTAGCTCCAGTAATTCCAGATAATTCAACAGCTCTTGTAGTAACACCACCACTTTCCAGCCATCTATAGATGCCTCCAGCACGAGTATTCATTATTAAGTTTTGACCAAAATTATCATGTGTCCAAAGCCTTAGTTGGTTTGTTGAACTAAGAGCAGTAGATGAACCCCACGTTCCTGCTCCCCAAAGTCCTGCTCCCCAACCTGTAGACGCCACATAATCGTCAAGACCTACGTTTATCTGATATGTTCCAACTACAGAACCACCCCCATTACCACTGTCGCTGGAGTTTGCTGTAACTGTAGTTCCTGATGTGTCTTTTGCCTCTATTGTGTAAGAGTTAGTATCAACTATAGTTGCAACTTGATATTCTTGGTTTAACACAGCAGCAGTAATATTACCGCCTAAACTTACTGCTCCGCTAAAAGTAACGAAATCATTTTGTACTGCTCCGTGTGCAGTATCTGTAACTGTAATAGTTGCATCACCATTACTAGCAGAAAACGTTACGTCTCCTGCCGAAGTTGTACTCCTAATAGGTGTAACATCATTAAAGTTTGTGCCTTCTTTAATATAGTATTTTAAAGTTGTACCTACACCTAAATATTTACTACCGTCTAAAGCAACCCATCCATGAAGTGCTCTGGCTTTACCTAGATATGTTTCTGTTGTTTCTTTTACCCAACCACCGATTTTCTGTACCCTACCGTTCCTAAACCGTATAAGGTTAGCATCAAACCAACCACCTTCATTATCGTAATCAGTTCCCTCTCTATTGATTCCAGGTCTAAATATAAATTTGTTTAGTGGCATTGTTACACCTCATACCAATCCTTACCTTCAAAAAGACGAGCTTCCGCTTCCCTTCTTCTTATTAATCCTTGTAAAACTTTACCACCAGCTTTATTCCAACGTTTTATTTGAGCAGGAATATCACTATATTTTCCAGCATTTAAACACGCTAACATAGTAGAGTCTTTTAGATTCGTTGGTCCAAGATTGTAAACCCAACAAACTAAAGCATCGAACTGACACTGTTCTAAAGGAACCTCAACTAAGGTGTTTATGTACCCTTCATACTCAGGCATCTCTTCAGTTAGTAAATTGTTTGCTTCGTCTCTGTTTATTTTGTCTCCTTCTTTAACATCTTTAGTGTGTCCATACCCTATAGTCCAAACACCAACAGAATCTTGATATGCTTCTAACTCACAGCCCTCAAATTTTTTAATGAGTGCTAACCCCTCTTCAGATATTTTTCTTCTTCCTCTAGCCATCTTTATCGCCTGAGTGAGAGGCACCAAAATAAAAACTAATAATCGCTGAAGCCAATCCACCTAAATAACCTAATACTAAAGAAACTATAGTATCACTATTTTGGTCTGGTGGTAGCAACGTAACTGTAAATATATACCCTAAAAAACCACAAATTACTAAAATACCTATGAATTTAGATGCCCAATCTTTAGAAAAGTTTTTTCTTGCATCTTGTATATCAGCTGTTTCTAATTTAAACACATCTACTTCTAGCTCTTTCATCTTGACTTTAAAATCTGACTCTGCTTTTTTAAGCTGTAGCATTTGTTCTGGTGTAGCGTTGTCCATAGCTTGTTGTATAGATTTAGGATCATTCTTACAACCCAAGACATCTGCAATCATGTTTGCAGCCATGCCTCCCATTGGTCCACCTAACGCTTGACCTATGGTGGGAGCTACTGTTCCTACTAAGTTTTTAAGTAATGCTTTCATAAATTACTCCGATAATGGGTTTTTATTTTTATTTTCTAACTCTTCTAGATCTACCTGCAGACGCTCAACACTAAGTGTTAAGGTAGCAATGCTGGCTTTTAAGTCGCTGTTATTTGGCACACTTTCACGAACCTCTATAACTAAGCTGTCTATTGATTTATTAATATAGTCAACTGACGTTTCTATAGCGGCAAACCTTTCTTCAATTATCTTTTGAGCATCTTCCGTGTCGCCTATACCACCTATTTCTGCTTCAAGGTTTTCTAACCTATTTACATAAGTCGCACCAGTATAGCCAAAACCTGCTAAAGTTCCGACAATACCAACTAAGGCAATTAGTTGTGTAGTTTTATTTTCAAACCATTCCATATAAAACTCCTATAAGTTTGGTTGTGTTTGTATCATTTCGTTCAGTGTATTATAGCTTGCTGTAGATAAACCGTAAAAGGCTTCATTATTGTCATTAATGAAAGCATTAGTGTAAATATCTCTGGGTGTGTACCACTCATCTTGTTTAGGTATTTCATAACCTTTATACACTTCAAAAGCTGGTACATATCCTAGATAAGCAACTAATGTTGATTGATCAGTATATTCTCCTGTTTCTTGTGTAGTTTCTTGTAGCTCTTCTTGTTGTTCTTTAATATTATCAGCGATTATTTGATCAGCTATTTGATCAGCTTCGCTTTGTGTCATTACACCCGATACTGCTGTATTAATTTCACCTTGCATATTTTGTACTTGTACCTCTGCCATAACTACCTGTGGGTTAGAATCTAGTGTAGCTAATGGTGTAATAATTGTAGATACGTTTTGTGTTTGATTACCGCTAACATCGTCTGTATTCGCATTTAACGATAATACTATATTGTTTTGTGCATTAGCTGATGTTATTTGATCTGACATACTTGGTGAGTTACTAGTGCTAATGCCTGATGTAGAAGAAGTTGTATTATTGTTTGTGTTAGTTACGTTATTACTAGAATTAGAACTAGCAGAAGCTGTCCTTATTGTGTTATTAACTACACTCAACATAGTAGAAGTTATACCGCTTCTGGTAGAACTTTCTTCTGCAACCAACTCTTCTGTTTCCTCTTCAACCTCTTCTATTACTTCCTCGTCATTTTCTGCAACTTCTATTATTTCTTCAACCTCTTCTATAATCTCTACAACTTCAACAGATTCAACCTGTACCTCTTGTTCTAGTTCTTCTCTTATAATTGTTTCAAACTCAAACAACTGTATTAATTCTTCTACTGGGTTTATAACAACCTCTTCAGCGATAAAATCAGTGTAGTTAACTACAGTAGTTGGTTCTTGAAAAGTTTCTATAATTATTTCTTCAATGACATCTATTTCTATCAATCCTTCAATATCCTCTACATAAACCTCTTGTAATACAGGTTCTACAAATATTTCTTCGTAATCAAAAATAATGATTTCTTCTTGTATCTCTTCATAGTTAAAATCTTCTTCGTAACCATAATCAAACTCTTGTTCAACATAATATGCAACTGACGCCTCTTGTTGGTATCCAGGACAAAACGGTGCGTATTGTGGATCTGCATCACACTGTAAATCATCGTATGCTTCCCAATAAAAAGGGCAAGACTCATTGTATAATTGATCAATATTACACTGTTGAGTAAGGTATGCTGCTTCATATCCTGCACAACTAGAATCATTTAAAGGATCACTACAATCAACACCATTACCAGCTCCAGAACCATATAAGCTACCACCATTTTCTAATAACGTGTTAAACGAGGTAGCATTCCAGTTTTGATTTACACAAGTGCTAGAGTTAGTGGTCCCTGTGTTACACTCATCGTGGTATAGATAGGTATATGAATTATCTTTATTAGATCCTACCTCACCAATCAAAACATCATGATTAATGATATCTAGTTCTCTGTAACGAAAATCAAAAGAATTGTTGTTCCAAAGTATAATCTCAAAACTATTGTCTGAGTTGCGGTTATATTCTCTCATACGATACCAACCAAATATCATCTTGCTAGAATCACCCCAAGACTTCATACGAGAATTGTTATCTCTTATTAAGTCTGTCCAGAATGGGTATAAAGTGTATGTGTGCTGTCCGTTAATAGGGTCTGGTGTGTAGTCATTACAATAATCACCACTGTTACCAAAATGTAAACATCCGTTCGTTGCCATTCTAGCTTGTGAAAATGTAGAGCCATAAAAAGTGAAATTAAAAGAAAGATCAATCGCAGGAGATATACCATCGTCTACAACTTCATACGCTAACTCACCTTGAAAATCGTTAGCGTTATCGTGTAGGTCGTACAGTGGTTGATTAGCTTCGTAAGTGTAGTTTGCTTGTAAGTTGTTAAACAGTAGTAAACAACTAACTAGCCAAAAATTCTTTAACACAAGTTCTTCCTGATTTCTTTTTGCCTTTTGCGTTACGAGTAGTCTTACATTTTTTAACGTACTTTTCTTTTAATTCTACATAGTCAGGTCTATCTGATTTATTTTCTGCCCAAGCCACTGATGCTTTCTTTCCAACCTCACCCTTATAAGGACAAGGAGTTCCTGCCATTTCCATAGCTTTAAAAACTCTTACGTCTTGACAGAGGATAGCAACAGATGCTACTTTCATGCCTGTATCATATAAATACTTTGACAGTTTTAATCTTTCACAGTTTTCATCCCTAACTGCCTTACCGCCTGATAAACCAAATACTTGTCCCTGGAAAGCACCTGATACTCCTGTGGTACATAGGTCTTGTGAGTAAGACATAATACTAGGAGCAATAGCAGAGGCAGGTGGAGCTTTAGTATCTACGTTCTGGTTTATAGTCTGCGTACTATTAGATTCGTTTATATTCCTATTAGTATTATCAGAAACAGTATTGTTGTTATTAGTATTAGTATTATCTGTTGTTACGTTTGACTCCGACGTTGACTCATTATAGTTCGTGTTCGTATTATTATTTGTGTTTGTATTTTCTGAAACAGTTGTATTATTCACTGTTTGATTAACTGTTGAACTAACTGTTGAAGTTGATGTATTAACGTTTGTATTACTGTTATTCGTGGTCGCTGTTGAAGTAGCGGTAGTTGTATTTACGTTAGTATTGTTCGACGTATTAGTATTTGTGTTCGTATTAGTGTTAGTATTCGTGTTAGTCGAAGTTGATGTATTCGTATTAGTGTTGGTGTTTGTATTAGTATTAGTGTTAGTGTTTGTATTAGTATTAGTGTTTGTAGTTGTTGTCGTATTAGTTGTATCTAAACTATTTTGCTCACAATATTGTGTGCCTGCATCACAATCACCAGTTTGGTCTGCATAAGTGTATATAGAAAATAGCAACAGTGCTGATAAATGGAAGAAGTGTTTTTTCTTAAAAAACATTTTTAAATATACCTAGTGGCTAATAAACAAGTAATCACTACAGGGTACACACCCCATATTAATGTTTCAAGTCTTTTAAATTTAGAAGAGCCTTCATCTAATCTTTTTTCGATGTATTCAAACCTAAGAGCACACTCTTTTTCGTGCACTGTTAATGGAGTGATTTCATCAGGCTTCATTTCTTTTTAGAGACTTTTTTCTTTTTTACTCGTTTAGTTGTGTAGGCTTCATTAATGTTTGGAGTTGATTTATCATCACCTACGAATTTACCGTCTTCGTCTCTGGCACGGACTTTTACTTCCTCAGTATTAGTCCAAAAACCAACTACTTTACTCCACCAACTCATGATTTATCCTTAGCTTTACCAATGTTAAGAGCTAAAAAGTCTATGACTTTATATAGCTTAGCCAAAAATTTATCCCCTTTTGGGGTGGGTGTGATAGCAGCAACTAATGAAGCTATTGCTATTATGGCTGTAACCCAAGCAAAAATATTAAGATATAACATTTATTTTCTCCTTTTATGAATTCGCTGCGATATACGCTTTGCCTGTAGTAATAGCATCAGAACAAGTAGTCTTTTTACTTGAAGATGAACCCACTATATTAGGTGTAGGGTCATCTGAATCAACAGGTTGATAAGCTAATATAGTTTCTAAATGGTCTACATTACGTTGTATCAATTCATTTATATCAGCTTGTGACATTTCTGTATCTGTATCTGCTGTGCCGCCAATGTACGTTGACCTTTTGCCATTAGTGTTTACGTCATTAATAACTGTTGCACTATCTATTGCTGCTGTTAAACATTCTGCTACTGTTTGAGCCATATTATTCTCCTTTTAATGTTTTTCTAATTCTTCAACTTTTGCTGTAAGTTCTTGTATTGCTTTTACTAATATTGGTACAAACTTTTCGTATTGTAATTGATACTGTTTACCATCGCCTGTAAGATTAGAAACAAGGTTGGTTTTATCACCTATGACGTGACCTATAGATTCTTCTAAAGCAACAACATCTTGCGCTTTAAAACCTAAATCCATCCAATCTTCTTTGTGAGTGCCATCATGTTCTATGGTATTTAAGTCTGTATCAGGGTTTGCATCCCAATCAACGTATTTAGCACGTTTATCCCAATAATAGGTATATGGTGTTAATTGATTTACAAAGTCTAATCCTGCATTTAAAGGTTGAAAGTCTGTTTTATCTCTTTCGTCAGAAGCTACTGTAATAGATACTTGAGTATTTATTTTACTTACACTTGAGTTTCCTATAACACCTTCATTATTTCCAGAAGCGATTGAACCACCTGGACTTCCTGAAGTTCCTGTGTTGTAGCCAAGAAAGAAATTATTTCCACCTGATGTAACATTAAATCCTGCTTGCAAACCTATAGCAGTATTTTGGTGTCCAGTTGTATGTGCGCCTAAAGCATTAACACCTATCCCTACGTTGTAACTACCAGTTGTCGTAGCATCCATAGCTAGATAACCTGCTGCTACATTTTCTGTTCCTGTTGTACTTTCTCTCAATGTCCTTTGTCCTAATGCTGTATTATATGAACCTGTAGTACATCCTCGTAAAGCATCATTTCCAAGAGCAGTATTTCTTGTTGCTGTAGTAGAGGTTAGTAAAGCGTTTCCACCACACGCTGTGTTTTCATTACCTGTAGTGCAAGCACCTAAAGCATTCACACCAAGTGCTGTGCAATTTTCAGCACTTGTTAAAGCATCAAGAGAGTTTGCTCCAACAGCAGTATTTTGACTACCTGTAGTTTCGGCAAATAATGATTTGTAACCAACTGCTGTACTTTCTACTCCTCCAGAATTAGTAGTGTTATGATTATATAAAGATTGATAACCTACTGCTGTCAAAAACTTACCAGTAGTGTTTGTGTATAACGCTTGCATACCTACGCCCACGTTATATATTCCTGTGGTATTGTTTTCCATCGCACCTTTACCAATACCTGTGTTGTCATCACCTGTGGTAGTATTAAACAAAGCATTATGTCCTAATGCTGTGTTATTACCTGCTGTAGTAGCACTATACAATGCTTGAAAACCTACACCAGTTTGATTTGCTCCTGTGGTGTTTGTTGTCATAGCTGTAAATCCAACAGCTGTGTTCCCAGCACCAGTTGTATTAGCACCAAGAGCACCAGAACCCAATGCTGTACTGTTTGACCCAGTAGTGTTAGCATCTAATGCCTGATTACCTATAGCTGTTAGTCCTGTGCCTGTAGTGGCTAGTAAAAGAGCATTATAACCAACTGCGGTATTATAACTTGCAGCATAAGAAGCAGAACCCATTGTATCTGTACCAACAGCAGTATTACCATTGACAGTTGTACCAGCATCTAAAGCACCATGTCCTACAACAGTATTTTCATCACCAGTTGTTATAGAATTACCAGCCTCTGAACCAACTGCTGTATTAGAGTGTCCTTCTGTATTATCAGCAAGTGCACCTTGACCTAACCCTGTATTATTATCTGCTGTTGTATTAGAGTTTAACGCTCCTTGACCAACAGCAGTGTTAGAACTTCCAGTAGTGTTTTCATCTAAAGTGCGTGAACCTATTGCTGTATTTGTTCCGCCCTCTGTGTTTGCAGTTAAAGAGTTTTCTCCTATGGCAGTATTATAGTTGCCTGATGTTAAACTATCTAAAGCTGTGTCTCCTAAAGCTACGTTACCTGTGCCAGTTGGGTAATTTCCATCTAGTTTGATTGTTCCGCCATCTGTAGAGAAGTTACCAGCGTTTGTTATGCCGTCTGTTGTGGTCGCTCCATCAACGTCTAATGCACCTGTTACAGCTAAATCACCACCTACTGAGGCATCATCTGTGACTGTTAAATCGTCTTGTACTTTAAGGTCCACTGTAGAAAGACTAGCAAAAGCGTCAACTACTGCTGCTCCACTACCAGCACCATCTAAGTAAACTGCTTTAGTATCACCAGCTGGTATGGTTACATTAGCTCCAGAACCTTGTGAGATTATTATATTCTGAGAACCTGAAGTTGCATTTTCAATAAACTGCATTCTGCTTATAGTGTTTGGTCCAATCGTAATCGTACATGCTGAATCTAATGTGCCTGTATATTTAAGGTACATAGCTCTACCAGGATCACTAGCACCGTCGGCTACTGTAGTAGTGTGTGTATCAGCATTGGTTGTTATAGCTTCTGTGCCGAAACTAAGAGCTTCTCCAATCAGTTCTAAGTTTGTGTTTGTAACTGTTCCCCAAGTTCCTGACGCATCACCTGTCGCCATTTCATTGAGTCTAAGATCATTTACATATGTGCTTGCCATTTATTTTATCCTCACATTAATTAGATTATATACTTTTTTCATGTAATAGTTAAGCCACTTCTTCCCAGTTTGGGTTTTGAGTGTCACTTACATTAGCCCAACTTGGGTCTTGTGAATCATCAATCAACCCCCAAACGTTAATTTCAGGTGTGCCTGTAGTTCCTTCAACACCAACTAAAGTAACTATAGCTTTACCTATTGTGGTAACAGATCCAACAGAGCCTGTTACTGCTAGTCCTGTTACCTGAACTGTCATACCTAACGCTATAGTTACAGTTCCTAATGCACTGGTTCCTGCCTGACCTGTTGGTGTTACATTTGCTTTTCCTATAGATGTAACAGAACCGACAGAGCTTGTAGCCTCAACACCAGAAACACTTACATTAGCTTTAGCTACTGGTGTTACAGTGCCTAACCCTCCAGTTGCTGCTAAGCCACTCACACTTGCTACAGCATTATGGTGTACTGTGACTGATCCTACACTGGCTGTAGAACTTAGTCCTGCTACAGGAACATTAGCCTCACCATCTACATCTACAGTAACAGAACCAACTGTACCGACTGCTCCTTGTACAGTAGCTACAGCTTGTGCATTTACACCAACTACTGGTGCACCTGTTGTTCCTGTTTGTCCTGTAGGTGTTACATTGGCAGCAGCATCTGTGCTTACGCTTCCTAAGGCACTTGTGACAGATTGTCCTGTAAGTGTTTGATTAGCTTTAGCTACTACGCTTATAGTTCCTAACGCAGAAGTTGCAACTAAAGTTGAAAGTGTTTGATTAGCTTCTGCGTCTACACTTACAGAGCCTAACGCAGAAGTTGCAGCTACACCAGATATGGTGAAACTTATTGGTGTTGATGCTGGTTGCCCCCATGGACCCTCGCCCCAGCCAGCACGACCCCATCCTGTGGACATAGTTTATATTAAGCTATTCTTATGATAGCTGTACTTGCTGCAGCAGCAGGGAAAACTATAGTGAAGTCACCAGCTGTAGAAGTTTTGTCTCCACCGAAATCTATAGTAGCAACTGAAGGATCACCTGATGCAGAGTCGTTGTATATCATACAACCTCTAGCAGTAACAGTTGCTGTACCAAAAGTTAAATCAGCAAAGTCTGTAAATCCCGTAGTTCCACTACTTGTTGGAGCGACATTTGTTAATGCTGCACCGCCTGATGTATAGTTTGTACCACTAACTTGATTAGTTGTAGTAAACGCTGTGGTTGCTGCACCCATTGTTGCCGAGCTTGTGTATAAAGCTAGTTTAAAAGTATTACCTCCAGAAGCCTTAAAGTTGTGTGTTGCTTCTAGCAGTTCTTTTTTAAAACTAGTTGTCAAAGTTGATGTAATTGCCATTACTTTATCTCCGTTAATATTTTAGCTAAATCTTCATGACCTTGTTGAGTCAATAAATTTTTCATAGTGCATCTTTCACTATTGATGCTCTGTTTAATATAATAAAGTATTGTGTTGTAAATAGCTACTCTGAAAGCCTCAGCTTGTTGTTTAATATGGGGAGCTGCATCTTCAGATATTCCACATATTCTTTCTGTTGCTCTTTCTGCCCAATATTCTGGAGGGTGTCCTCTGTGTTGTTGAGTGGCTACACTTATATTGCCAATACTACTTACTGTTTCTATTTCTATCATATCAGTATCTTTTAGCTTCTGGTGGTGTAGTCAGTATCGGTATTACTTGTGCGTTTTTTCTATTTTCTTCTTCTACAGCTTGAGTGTATTCTTTAAAACCAACTTGATAAAAATCCTTTGTTTCAGGGTCAAACATCACTAAAGGTGGATTATCTAATCTATGATATCCATAAACTTTATCTTGTATGGGTACATCTGTGTCTAATAGCCCAGATCTAGGTGCCACACTTACCACCATACCAGCAGATATACATTTAGATAACCAAAACTCAACACAGGCTCTGCCTGCCTCTGCGAAATGTAAATTACCTTTATATGTAAAATCTATACCAAACATATTCAATCTACTCACTCTGTTGTACAAAGCAAAAGCTATAGCGAAACAGACTGTGTTGTTTAAGTAATTAGATCCTGTATCTTTTACAACATCTAATAATGGAAACTCTACAAGGTTATCACACCTTTCATCTAGTTCACATGTATAGATTGGTCCAGGATGAGACTTTAATACTTTACGCATAATATGTGTTTGACTTCCTGCTGCATCACTATCAAGAAACCTACTTGCTGGGTCTAACATAAAAGTTCTGTCTACTTGTCTGGCTATACCTGCCATAGCATTTATTGCCCAAACTTCGTCATACTCGTGTCCGTGTGAAACAGATAGATGATAGTCTAACTGACTCTCCCCCATAGCAACTATGGCGATATTCGCCCCTTCTAATTTTTCTATTCTCATGATTGTGGTTGTCTCCTTACTTCGTCATATCTATATTGATCTTGGGTAGATTTACCTTCCCCAAGGTTTTTCATTAATGCTATCGCATCTTGAAATCTTTGTTCATAGATTGGTAATGATTCATAGTTTTTTAGATAAACCATGGCTTCTACTAAACTGCCATACAACAATGCATTAGGAGCATTAGTTGATAACCAAGTTGTGCCAGAATCACCTGCTGAAGTAAGGGATGAGGGTCTATAAAAATAGTGTAGCTCAAATGTATAGTTAGTATCTGGAGTTGGTGCTAATATAAATGTATCATCATCAAACTCTGCATAATACTTTGGTAGTCCTGTTGTCGAGGATGCGGGGGTAAAATCCCGTATGAAACTTGTTTGTTTTAATTTAAGATAATGGTAGTTAGAACTGCTGTCTATTACAGCTAAACTAAACGAAGACAGATAATCACTAGGAGATCCTAAGTACGTGCCGTTAGTTGTTGCTGTTCCTGTAACATTTTTTCTAAAATTATCTAATTGAACAGATTTTAAAATTCTTTCTTCTGCTGTTTTTATAAAGTCTGGTAGGTGTGTAACAAACGAGGACTCAGTAGACTCTGAATAATCTTGTAAAGCGGTTTTTAAACTAGCGTATGTCCAACTCATTATGTACCTACTGTTACTGTTCCTAAACTAGCTGTAAGTTGATCCATGTGAAAACTAGATCCTATAGTATCGTTATGTGATACATCCATAGACGGTGCGGTTATACCAGCAGCATCTTTAGTATTTCCTGTTCTAACTATACCATATCCTGTGGTTGGTGCACTTTCAGTTCCTCTTGGTTGAACTAAAGCCTCTGGATCTGTAGGTGTTGGTACAGGTTCTAGTTGTGGGTGCTTAGGTTCATAACATTCGTGACAAACCTTTAAACCATTCCACTCAGTTTTTAACTGAAGATATTTATACACAAAACCACATCTATCACATTGAGCTTTAGAATATTTACCTAAAGCATACGCCATTATAAATAACTCCTATTAGGAACTAAATGCAATGAAGCTCTGTTACGGTCTTCGTCTGCAGCTAGTTTAAAATCTTGTTCGTATTGTTGTTTTAATAGTCCAACTCTTTCTGGGTTCTTTTTCAAAGCTATGTAGTACGCTAACCCACTAGCCATACAAGGAATAAACCTTGAAGGTACTTCTGGGTCTTGAGCTGATGCTGTTACATCATCTATACGTTGTATGGTGTTAGCTATTAAACTGTAGGTTGCTACACTATCTGGTGTTGGCCATAGTTTTACTACAGGTGTTGTTTGCCTATCTAGAAAAAATTGAGTGGGTCTGCCTGTAGATGCTTTATCAGGTATGTTTAAATATTCTGTTCTACCTATTCTCGTAAGTTGTAAATCTGTTGTTGTAGAATTATCTACTTGTCTTATTACCGCAGAAACTATGTCTATATCAAATGAGTTAAGAGTATAGCTGTTCGTACCTGCAGTTAGGCTCGTGGTCACCTGCTCGATAGTCCAAAGGTTTACACCTCTATTAGCCCAATCTGCAAACATGATGTTCAGAGACCGCCTTGCAGCCTCTGCATCATATCCTGTCCTAAGCTCTAAGCCAGCTAACTCATATGCTTCTTCAATAGTGTCCGCAATGGTTAGCTGGAAAGTCTTAGTTCCTGATGTCGCCATTATTCGTAGTCTTTAATACAGTGTAAAACTATCATGTAAGTATCACCTGAACTATGACCAGTAGTTGTGAGTAAAAGATCTCCGTTTTTACCTGAGCCTGCTGTATTCTGTAATCCACCGAAAGGTGAAAAGTCTAAAATACCATCAGCACTTGGATTTAATTCCATACACAAAGTGTTTGAAGTTGCATTCCAGAATAAACCTATCTTAGTAAAACCTAAGATAGAATAATAAACTTTAGTAAGTTTAACTCCTGTGCATGCTGCTCCATCACTTTTACGTGCTGTTAAAGCACTCACATCCACTTTAGCGACAGCACTTTCACCAGTGCCGTCACTAACATTGGTCAGCTGAACTACGAAATCTTTGTCGCCATCAAGGATGGTTGTTGAAGTTACTGCATCAGCCATTGTTTACTCCTGATTATGCGTCAGCGAATGGTGTAACTATAGTGCCTGAGCCTAAAATTATACCTTCTACTGCATATTTAGCTGAAGCCATAGCAGTTACTTTAACAATACTACCTGCTAATCCACCTTTTGTAGAACCATTCATAGTGATTACATCATTAGAAGCAGCAGATATAAAAGTTTTGCCTGTAGCATCATCTTTACCAGTGTATAGTCCACCAACAAACTTATCAGTTCCATCTGTTTTAATGTCCATGTCTGTAGCTGCAGTTTCTACTACAAAGAAGAAACTAGCTCCTAGATTATTAAGTTGGTTAGGATCTGTAGGATCAGCTGGTGAGGTTGTTACTATACTAGGTAACGTAAACTTACCGTCTGCATCATTACACGTTAATATCTTACCTGCGTGTGCTGCAACAGTTAGGCTTGTGTCTGCTGTTAAACTGACTACCGCTGAACTGCCTGCAGAAATAAAACCAGCTAATGATTTTACTGGTCCTGAGAACGTCGATTTTGCCATAATTTCCTCCTTTGGAAATAAGTTTTATAGTCTTGGCTTGTCTGCTAGGTCAGTCTATAAAACAAATTATTCACCCTAGATGAATTTATTCTATAGTAATACTTATAAAAAAGAAAGGGATCCGAAGATCCCTTTCCTAAGCTATGCTTAATGATTAAGCACCTGGAGATCCGTAGATTCCACGCCAGTCACTAAAGCCGAAAGAATATCTTTCTCTAGCTTTATACCTAACATTACCAGTTTCGAAGTCGCCTTCCATACCAGTTGTCATTGGCGCTCTTTCAAAGTGCTTCAGACCATTAGGAGCATCTGTCTTGATAAAGAATGCATCTGTATCAGTTAGATAGTGGTTAACAACATAACCCTCTGGGAACATTCCCATGTTCTTCATAGCGTTGATGTCATTATCCGAAGTAGCTACTCTTCCTGGAGTTTGAAGAACTCTCTCTGCCACAAATTGAAGTTGTGGAGGAATGATTAGCTTTCTAGCTTGTACATTTATTTTAATACCTCTTTCATCTTTAAATGCAGAAATATCAATCAATGCGTTCTCTAACGAGGTTTCGTTCAAGTCAGCAGCAGTGCTTGGTTCATTAGACTGATCACCAGCTGTTAAACTAGGGTGGTCAGTTGTCATGAGAGGCTTACCGTCTCCTCCTGGGAAGGAAGTTGAGAAGCCATTATTAAGCACGTTTGCAGCTTTCACTTGCTTCGTGTTAGCCATAGACCTTGCTAAAGCTCTTGTGTATCTTGAAGATAAAGTATCGTAGAGGTTATCTTCGATAGCTTCTTCAGTCAACGCGAAAGCTAAAGCCACTGTCTCATGAGTATAACGAGCTGTAAAAGTTTCTTGAGCTGTATCATAACTTACTGCTGCACCTTCCCCTTTTACTGGAGCTTGTGCGAAGCCTGATAACATCACTTCTTCCTCAAACGCTCTGTCTGAAGCTTCAGTGTCAAAAATTTCTGCATGCTCGTTCTCATAACGGTTGTACTCGAGACCAAAAAGTGCATTCAATCCTGGTTCGAGTTCTTTTACTAATTGAGCTCTATTAATTGCCATTTATATCACCTTTTAGTCGTTACCGAATGTTGAAGCTGGGAATATGAAATACCCTCTAGCATATTGCGCATTAGCTGTGTTATCTGGTCTATCCACATAAGCAACTAGTTTTGCTATACCACTAGCAGTAGTCGTAGTCACACCTTCTTTCGAACGGTTGTTATTAGTATCACCTGCAGTTGTAGAGATAGTGTGTACTTTTCCTATGTCAGCTTGTGAAGGAGTTCCAGTAAACTGGGCTTCATAAACTATATTAGGATCAGCATACACGTATGCTTTAATGTCTGCAGAACCAAGTGTAGTAGTTCCAGAGATGAATCTTCTTGTGAAGACAACTTCTCCAGTTGTGTCTTGGTATTCACATCCACCAAATACACCTAGCGGAGCATCAGTCGCTCCCCCCTGAAGTACATACCCACTTGTGAGCTTGACGACGTCACCTGAAAAGATATCGCCACTAGCACCACTTTCAATAGGAAACTCAGAAGGGCGAATAGTGCCTCCAGCCATGTGATAAGCTGGTGTGAATCCATTTGGATCATTTACATTTGCCATTGTTTTTCACCTTAAAAGTTAAATTAAATTAATGATTCTCATGAATCATTTCCTTTACCAAATGTGACTTGAGTATTTCTATTAGGTTTACTAATAGGCATTCTACTGTCACTTTCTCGCATAAGGTTTGAATCGACTGACTGTATCTGGTCTGCAGCCAGTTGGTTGTAGTAGGCACGTCGTTGTTCGACGGTTTCGATTGGCATCTTTGCGAGTACTAAACCACCTACTCCGATTACACCTGCGTGTCTTCCATCCTCTACGGTTGGTGCTTCAAACTCAGGGTGTTCTTCAGCTCTCACTGGTTCCCATCCTTCACGAATACGTTTTGACATATTCGCTTTGTCTTCTACTCCTACCATAGATTCTCTAAGCCATCTATAGATATAACCATCTGGTGGCGTTGGTGCGTCTAACATAGACGGTGGTTGCCATGGTTTTGGGCGAGAGCCTTTGTCTCGACTATCTGCAGATCTTGGAGCTCGATCTGTTGTGGTGATTTCTTCGTTGTTATCAGCCATTTTTATCTCCTTCACTTGACGTGTTTTGCATACTCTTCAAGAGGAACACCCAACCTTTTAGCTATCGCTACTTGACTTGGTGTCAACTTGACAGTGCGTGCTTTTCCTGTTGTACCTCTTGCACCTCTGCTTGAGTTAGCTACAGGTTCCTGCACGTTATTATTATTTTGAGAAGCTTCCCCTTTAAATTTATGAGGGAAAGCCTTCGCCATTCTTGAATCTACCTCTGCATAATATTCATCAGAGGATGGATCAAAACCTTCTTGTTCAACTAATTGCCTATGAAAAGCAAAAGCACTAGTAGTCATAGCTAAGTCTTCTCCAAACCACTCATTCTTTGCTGCCCACTCTTGAGCTTTAGGATCTGGTGCGACTTCTTGCTGAACTTGTTGTTGAGCTTGCTGATCTACTTGTGGAACTTCTACAGGTGTTTCTTGAGGTTCTGGTTTAACTCTTGTTAAACTTTCTTGTTCTACAGCAAGTTTCGCTACTTCTTTTTGAGCATTTAACATAGCTTCTGTATCGCCTATCTCGTGAGCTTGTTTATAGCGGTCTTCTGCTGCAGATAACTGTGAGTCAACTCTAGCTGAGTACTCATCATAAAGATTTTGATCTTTTTGTGTAAGTGTTGCTTGTGTTGAGTTTAGTTTTTCTTGTACACCTTTAGCATATTCTATTGCTGCTTGTTCTCTTCTTTCTGCTTCCCTTATTTTATAGGTTAGTTTATTAATTCTTTTCTTTACTGATTCACTATATTCAGCTATTTCTTCTTCGTCAGATTCATCCTTCTCAGGTTCTGTTTGAGTCTCTGTAGGTTGAGCTTCTACTTCTTCAAGCGGAGTGGCTTGTTCAGTTGTTGCTTCTTCTAGTTTAACTTCTACTGTTTCTTCAACAGCTTCTTCTACTTGTTGCATGGATTCTGCCATGTTTCTCTCCTTATGCGTGTTACTCTACATCCTCTGGGTTGTTCACCACAGCTAGTATTTCATCATCGTTTAATAAACGCAAGTCGCCACCATCAATTTTGATTCTAGCTCCTGCATACCTTCCAAAAATAACCCAATCTCTTGCTTGACACCAAGCACCATTTGGGAATTTATTCTTATCTTTGTAAGCATCTGGTCCCAATGATACTACGAAACCCACATTAGTACCTAATCTTTCTTTTTCTACATAAGACTCAGCTAAGTGTATACCACCCTTAGTTACTGCTTTTTGTGTAAAAGGTAAGATCAATATTCTATACCCTGTAGGTTCAGGTAACTTCTCCATAAGAGATTCGTCTTCCTGCACAGATTCAGGTGTAACCTCTTGAACTGGTTCTTCTTTTTTTATCTCCCGTACCTTATCAACATGATCAGGTATAGGAGTGCGTTTTGCCTCTGTTTGTTCAGATGCCATCGTTTTGCTCCTTTATATTTTGCAGGTCTATAATTGTTCTTTCAGCTGAGCTAAGACCTGATAGCTCACCTAAAATTCTTTGATAACCCTCCCAATCCTGTACGCCACCAGTTTTTAGAACTTCTGTAAGCTCTTCTTGTCTCTGACGTAGTTCTCTCAATGTTTTTTCAACTATGTATATTCCGTCCACTTAACAATCCCAATCTCTTCTTGCCCAGTAATTAGCACTACACCTATCGCTTTTAATACCGCCACTACGTGCACAATAAGACTTTTTACGTGCTTTATTATTTTTGTGCATACCTAACTTAGCATCACCAAAAGTAATACGTTTAACTTTATTGCCATCACTACTACACTTACCAACAAAAACTACTTTACGTTTTTTACCATATCCAGGCTCACCTTTACGCAAAGCTCTTGGCTTATTGAGTGTTACTTTTTTACCTTGATATTCTGCCATTACTTTTTCCTCGCTTTTCTAATAGCTTCTTTACCTTTCTTAAATATACTTGCTACTTGTGTTTTACCCATAACTTTAGCTCTTTGTTCACCTACAGTTAATATTTGTATTTTTCTAGCAAAAGGTTTTTTAATCTTTTTAACTTTTGCGACTGTAGCTCTTGCATCTGCAGGAGTTGCGAATTTAATAGAGACTGTGTCTTTTGGGTTCTCATCTGTATATAAACGTCTTCCACTACCTTTAGGCTTTTTACCTGTGCCAGTTTTAGGATCACGTTTCTTTCTAGGCATTTTAAAAATACTTAGTTTTTCTCTTTTTATTATTCATTATAGCACCACACCCTCTTGGAAAAGCACCACCTGCTTGCATTGGTTTAGGTATAGCACCTTGACCCATCAATATGTCTTTTCGTGTGATTTTACCGTCTCCACTAAAATCAGGGAAGCCACCTTTCTTTTCTCCACCTTTAGTCATTTTCTTTTTCTTTTTCCCTCCCTTTAATAAATCTTTATCTGCTTTTCTTGCTCCGCCTTTACCTGTAGCAAAACTTCTTACACGACCACAGCCCCAACTATGTGAGCTTTGTCCTGGACGAGATCCTGAACTAAAGTATGCACCTTGACCTCTTTTATATACTTTGTTAAGTGTAGACTCTGATTTACCGCTACTCTTAGCATACTTCTTTACGCAAGCTGGTGTTCCCATTATTTCTTTTTCCTCCTTACAACTTTTTTCTTTTTAGTTGCTGGTTTCTTTTTATCTTTAGCTCTAGACTTTTCTACAGCTTCAAAATCTTTCTTTGTCATTTTACCAGAAAGATACTTCTTTCTAGTTTTGAGTATTTCCCTCTCTCTAGCTTTAGGGTTCTTAGCACCTTTAAGGTATGCTCTAGGTACACCCTTTTTACTTTTTGCTACTTTAGGAAACTTTCTCGCCATTACTTTTCCTTTGCATATAGATTATCAAAAACTCTATTTACATCTAGGGTATAGTCTAAATCAGATTTTGAATAATGTATATATTGAGAAGGTTTAAAATCTGGTGCACCTTCTCCTGTGACAAACCAAGCTGGGTGTGTAACTCTTACTCTATTATTAGGCAAAGCTACAATATTTCCTGTCCATTCACCTGCATCTAACAGCTCCAAAACATGACTGCTTTTATGTTGTGCTGGATCATCAGCTATTTCATTTTCAGCGTAATCAACCGTAAAGTAATACTTTGCTGGAAACATCTTACCGTCTATTTTTGCTAACCAAGGACAAGGTGTAGCTCTATCTATTACATAGACTGAATTATGATGAGAAGAACAATCCCAAGGTTGTGCATCGTGCACTGACATAGGAACAGGAAATTCTTCACTAGGGGTATCAGAAACTAAACCTGTTATTGGCATCCTTGCCCACATAGCACCACCGTGTATATTACCTTCATCCCAATCTTCGCAGTTAGCTTCTTCTCCTGTAAATATGACATGAAAACTCAAGCATCGTGTCGGCATAGTAGTAACACCCACAGCCATGGCGTGTAAAAACTCACCATGATATTTTTCGTGGTTGTGGGTGTACTCTCTTCTTACCCAACATTTAAAGTGGGGTATGTTGCTATATAAGTATGACACTTATCTCTTTTTTCTAGCAGATCTTCTTTTCTTGGCTCCGCCTTTCGACATTTTCCTTTTAGCACCGCCTCTCACCATTCTCTTCTTAGGCTTTGCTCCGCCTCTCGACATTTTACGTTTTTTGCCACCTTTTGACATTCTACGTTTTGTAGCCATTTTGCTTTTCATTACCATGGTATTAACCCCATATTTTAGTTTTAGTTCCGCCCCAGTATTCTACAGCATGTCCTTCCGATACAAGTTTTTCACATATATCTTCGCCATCCGCAGTATATGGGACACCCAATATCCTGCCATATTTCCCCTTACCCAGTGATTTCACTTTCAAGGTTCCAACGCAGAGTTCTTTAAGTCTTTCTTTAGCTTTTAAACCTAGTGCTTTTTCTGCTAGGTTTCTTGTTCTTGATTCTGGTGTATCTATACCAGCTAGTCTGATTCTTTGTTTGTGTAGTTTGACATCAAACCCTAAGTCTAAGATACAATCAAATGTATCTCCGTCTATTACTCTATCTAATGTTGCTCTATATACGAATTCTTCTGGTGCTTTGCTCATGAATATTTAGTAGTCTTCCTACGAGCAGGCATAACTGCCCCACATCCTCTGTGCTTTGCTTTCCTATAAACGCCACCTGCAACCATACCTCGAGCTTGTCTCATCTGTGCTTCTGTGGGTGCACCTTTGTCACCTTTCTTACGCATCTTTTCTCCACGCTTTCTTTTAGCATGGATGTTTGCCCAGAGTCCAGGTCTTTTCTTGGACACTACCTAACTCCGCTGGGGCTCGAGTTAAATTTAGTTCCTTTAGTTGCTGCTCCTTTACCTTGAACAGTTTTTTGACCTAGACCAAAAATATCACTGTTGCTTTTAGTTAGAACAACTGGACCTTTAACTGGTTTAGAAAGGTCTATCTTTTTAGGAGCAGGAAAACTAACTTCTTTATATTTAGTTGTGTCTTTCATTTAATTACCTTTAGTGTTTGTATCTGATGATCTTACATCTTTCAATATTTGACCATAAGTTTTATTTATATCCCCTTGTGCTTTCAACAAGGCTTCTTCTCTATCTTGAGCCACTTTCATTTCTGCTATTGACTCTTGTGATTCTATTTTAGCTAAATCTACTTGGCTTTGTAAAGCATCGGATTGAGCTCTTTGTGCTATCTCTTCACGTTTAACTGAAAGTACAGGATCCATCTGAGCAACTTGTTGTGCTTGTATCAGGGCTTGTTGCTGACCTGTTACTTGTTGTGCAGCATTAGCTGCAGCCAGTGCTATCTCATTCATTACTTGTGGATCTTGTATCTGTTCAAGCGGTGGTAGTTGTTGACCTAGTGTCTGCTCTATTTGTTGTTTATAAACCATAGCTGTGTGCTCTTGTATGTTGGCTTGTATTGCCTGTAGTGCTACAGGGTTTTGTTGCATCATAGGGTTCTGTAAGAAAGCTGTGTGTGCAGTTATATATGCATCATGGTTTTGAAACTCAAAAGCTCTTATAGGTTGCCCCATGATCGCTGCTTGTTGTTCACTCACTGGATCTCTAGGAGGTACTTCTTGTTGTGGAGGTAAAAGTAGTTCTATGTTTTTTACTTCTAAGGCTTCGTACATTCTTTGATACGCTTCACGCAGATTATGTATCTGAGGTGCAGCTTGTGCCATTTGTAATTCTTGCTGAGCTAACATGACACGTTGAGCCATACTAAATATATTTGGATCACTGACTGGAATTATATCTACTCTATTATCAAAATCCGTCTGTTTAATTTCAGACGGTGCGCCCTCCACCGCATAAGGGTATGACGGTGGTAATGATCTAGAGAAAACTCCAGCCAGTAATCTAAATTCTTTCTTTTGAGCAAAGTGTAAACGTTTATGTATAGCTGACATAACCTTTGTACCACGCTCTAGCATAGCTACAGTTGTGCCTACTGGTAGTTGCTGACTACCTATATCACCAACTTGCATGTCTGCTATGCTTGCAAACCTTCTACCTGAGTCAATGAGTATGCCTAATAGTTGACTAAGCACATTACTTGGCTCTTTGTACGGTAAAGGCATCAAGGCATCACGTATTGTGCCTCCTGGAACGTCAACATCCCTAAATTCTCCAGGTCTGAGTGGTTCATCTTCACCTTGTACACGCATACCACGTGCTTTGAAGCCTGCAGGCAGGTTACTTAGCGTTCCAGCATCAATTAATTGTCTTAAAATAGAAGTTGCGGACTTAGTTAGCCCTCCAATCATGTGAATTAAGCCAAAACCGTAAAATCCAAGTCCTGGAAGGAACTTATAATGTACAAAATACTCTTTTTTACGGAATAATTGGTCTTCCATAGCCCAGTTTCGCCTTATTGAGAGTATTTCACCTGATTCTTCAAGGATAGTAACGATATAAGGCACGCCAAACTGGTATTCATCAATGCCTTCTAGCTCTAAATCAACGTGAACCTCTAATAAAGTGTATTCATTGTAGTCACTAGTCGGTTTACTCAGTCCTTGAAGCTCATCAATCTTGTCTTTTGCTTCGTTATAGTCACTTTCTCCAGGAGAACCTATGTCAAAATCACGGTAAACACCACTTATTTGCATTTTTCTGATGTCATTTCCTGTCATTGTGATGACGTGTGTGATTCTTGGGCTTGTTTCTAGGTTAGTTGTGTCGTAGCTTACGACTAAATCTTCTGCTTTTACAAAGGCAGACGTGGCTCTACCTAGTAATGAGTCAAAATAAACTTTTTTAAATGCGCTACCAGCCAACGGTAGATAAAATAACAGACTATCCATATCAGGATCATACTCTTCCATAACCTCTGTTATCTGGTAGTTCATAAAATCCTTGACACGTTTGCTTTGTTTAGCTACTTCGGGGGTGTCAAGTCCTACCACTTTAGTGTTTACGGGACCATTGGCTGGCAGCAATTCTTTATAGGCTTGTGCCTGAAACTGTGTTGCTGCTTCTGAGAGGAGTGGGTGGGTTACTCCACTTGCTCCTGGGAATGGCATGTCACGTTCTTCTGACTTGATACCTAATAAGTCAAGACCATCAGAAAAAGTTTGTAACCATTCATCACGTGATTCTTTGTCTTCTTCAAAAGCTCTAATAAGTTCACCTGATATTTCGCTAAGTGAACTTGGATCTAAAACTAAAGCTAGGTTTGAGTTGTGTTCTGTTTCTAATGCTGCTGCATCTTCCATAGGAAGCATCTGACCATTAGCTCCAACTTGAAACTCTACACCACCGTCATCGATTGAGTCTTCTAGTTCTACGACTACCTCTTCTTCTGACGTTATAGGATTATCCCGTTTAGGATATCTTTGTACTTCTATAGCCATAGTTCTCCTTTATAGGTTATCAATAATAACTTATTTTCTTTCGATATAAAACTTCTTCTTCGTAATCACTTGGTAGTTGTACAAAGCCACCTTGCCTAAATCTCATTAAGGCTTGTGTGGTTGAGTCGACTAAGTCGTCGTGATCACCTGCTGGGAAAGCTGCACATTCTTCTATTACATCTTTTGCCCAGTTAGTATCAGGATACCAAACCATACCAGACTCGAACAACGGAGCACAGCTATTGACTCTTGCTACTTTGTCGTTGCCTTTTGATGGCGTGTAGTTTTGTACAGGTATACCTAAGTTACGCAGTTCTTGTGTTAAAGGCATACCACTCGCTTTGCCTTCTATGACTACTACGTCTGGCTCCCAGTGTTCGTATTGCTTAAACGCTTGACCTTTTAGTTCAGGGAAGTTGTACTTACCTTTTACTACGTCTAATAGTATGATGTGTGGAGCGTCGCCGTTATATATTTCTTCACCACCTAAACGACCCTCTGGGTAAAACACACCCCACGTGGTTATAGCAGAATAATCTGCCATCTCTGATTTTAAAAACGCTGTATCATAACTTTGAATAATATAATCACACTGCGGAGGTTTATCGTGTGGCCATTCTTTCCACCACTCTCGTTTTATAAGTGCACCCTCTTCTGATGTAGGGTTCTGCATATATTGTGCGTGCCACTTCGGTCCACCTCTTAAACTTGCTTTGACACTTTCCATCTCTTCTATTGACCAGTACTCTGGCCATAGAGGTTTACCGCTCGGTAATATTGCAGGAAGTTCTATAAGTTCCCATTGATCTGCTTTAGGATCACGTGCCGCATCTTTGATTAATCTACCTGTTAAGTCATTGACATTCCACCTTGTCATGACTATGACGATAGCACCTCCAGGTTGAAGACGTTGCCTTGGTCCACTAGTGTACCACTCATACACATCGTCCATGGACTTTGGGTTAAGGGCATCTTGCTCGGAGTGAGGGTCATCAATAATAAATAAGTCCGCACCACGTCCAGCTAGAGCACCGCCCACACCTGCTGCATAATACTCCCCTTTAAGTTTAGGATTCTTCGTGTCTTGTGTTTCCCATTTACCTGCTGCTTTTGAGTCTGGGTTGATAGCTACTGAATCAAATATCTTTTCGTAATCTTCTGTTAACATAAGGTCACGAATCTTACGACCAAACTTTACAGCTAAGTCTGCAGTGTGAGTTGCTTGTAGGATCTTGAGCGACGGATTACGACCTACTAAATATGCAGGAAAGTAATGGGACGCAAACTCAGACTTCGTGTGCCTTGGTGGCATGTTTATTATAAGTCTGTTTATTTTGCCGTCGGCTATACGGTCAAAGGCTTCTGCCATCTTTTTATGGTGAGCACCTTCCACGAACGATGGCCATTGGGTTTTGACGAAAGATAAAAACTTTGATTGAGCTTCTTCTACACGTTCTAGTTCTTGTAACCTTTCCGATAGTTCTAGGTGTTCTTTTAAAACTTCCTCTGGCAGTTGTTCAAGCTCGGGGCGAATAGTCATGTAGCGATCTAATACTTGAGAGGCATGAGTGGCTTACGGACAGCACCACCATCTTTATAAACTACAGTTTTAAATACTTCTTTTAGTTCTGGTGTAAGAACTATTTCTAAAAATTCATTATCGTTTTCATCCACAATAGATTTAGGTTTGAGTTTGATGCCATATTCAGCTTCTATGCGTTTGATGCCATCTTTTGTGCGTTCTTTGTATATTTTACCCAGTGCTTTAGCTTTTTCACTAGGGATATAATCGGAAACATCTGGTGACACATCTACAGTTGCTTCGTCTACTATGTCATAGTCAAATTCGTCTATATAAGAACGAGCTCTTGCAGGGCTTAATGGTTGACCTGTTTGTCTAGCCACAGATTCAGGGTTTACAGGAAAACGAACCACATCCGCACCTTGTTCTACAGCATCATTGAGAGAAGTCTTCATATGCATAGGGAACCACTCTTTAAAAAGTGGGGGGTCTATGGCATCACCCACATCTACTTTAAGTAGGTCACTGAGTTTTTTACTGTATTCTATGGCGTTGTCTGAGGTTATCAATTCTGCTTGTTTGAATATATCAGGGTCTACTGAGTTCCAATCTACATCATCAGGTAGGTTGTGTACTGATTTTAATTCATCTAGTGATATAGCAAGATCGGTTTTTTGTTCATTAACAAGGTCTAACCAATTATCTTTATTTCCTGTGCTTTCAAGTGTGTCCATAAGAACATCACGTGTGCTTCCCTCGTTTTCTGGTATAAAGTCTCTACCCCACGTACCGCCTAAAGTATCTAATTTTGATAGATCTTCTCCAGTACCCATTAAATATTGTATGTCTCCACTGGTTAAGCTCTGTGGTGAAGAAACAGCTCTTGCTGCTTTAGATTTAGAAGTGCCCATTTCATAAATACCTGATTGACCTTCCGCTGGAATATACGTTTTTACTCCATCTATGTCGTACATACCTGAACGAGTGGTAAATATACGGTTGGAAATGTTTCTAAATTCTGGTTCCGAAATAGCACCACTTGAAACTTCTGTATGACCTGGATCTTCAAATAACTTACCATACTTAGGAGAGTGCACGGAAAAACTTCTTTCTGTGTATTTAGCAGGGTGTATGACTTGTAGTGCCTCTGGTGCTGTCCTTGGTATTATGGTAGTGGGGATATTAGGCATTTGTTGAGAATATCTAACAGCCCTACCACCATCACGATCAAACATTGTGGGAGCGTTCGGGTTGATTGTGTCCATGTAGTTTTCTTTTATGGTGGGCTTGTTTTTACCTATGTCGTCTAGTATTTCTTGTATTGTTGCTTTGTTTCCACGGAGTTCAGGAGATATCCATTCATCTAACTGACTTTTTACTGTGGTGCGTATTTCTTTTGGAGAATTAGCTACGGTGCTTTTTACTAACCCATCAACATCGTAAGATTTATTCGGTTTGGTAAAATCTGGATTATCGACTATTTGTCTTTCTGCGTTAGTTTCAAAATTTATTCTACTTACTTGTAAAGGCATCAAACCTGCTTTTCTTTGTCTTTCGAAAGTGGTCGGATCGGTAAAGGTTCTTTCTACTTTTGTAGGACTGACTTTGATTCCTTTTTCAAATGCTTTTTTAATAGGAGTGACTGGTACGAGCGGTAGTGCGCTTAACCCCATGATACCAGCACCCAGAAAAGGTCTGCCTTCATCAAATATGTACTTGCCTTCCCTAAAACCTTGTACATCGCCAAAGCCTGGAATAAACTCTGATAGGAACGTAGTGTTTTCTGCTAGTTGTTGAGCACGGTAATTGTCGTACCCTAGTCTACGCAGTAAAGAGGCTATACCTTGTCGTTGTTTTTCTAACGGAGAGGGATCATAAGGTAGGATCTCTTGTTCTCCTGGTGTTGCCCTAAGTTCTGTAGCCATAAAAATTTTGCAAAAAATTTTTTAAACAGTGTTATCTGTGTATATAGTCTAGTCTAGGTTCAGTAAAAAGTAAAATCTTATTCCAGTGTATCTGAAAAACTTAGCCTGTAGCCTTATATATAATCGTTATCGTATAAGGGGGGTAGGGGGTAAAAAAATCGGGGTTCGTGGTCGGCTGGGTTCGTAGGTATAAAAAAAGGCTACCTGTTCAGGTAGCCTTTTTCCTTGCCCTAACTACTTTTCTTCTAGGGTTATAAATCCCCTTGCTAAGTCGTACTTAATATCTTGGGCGTTCACTAACCTAGTTGCTAGGGCTTCGGTAACCGTTTTACCGTTCAGGGCTACGTGCCTTTCGGCGTTGTGCTTAGCCCTTGCTACTTTACCTGTAGCTGTATAAATCAGGTCACCGTTTAGTCCGCCTAAGTTCACTTTAACTTCGGGGTTTTTCTTAGTAGTTGTTTTCATAATATTTTCCTAAATTCCGTTAGGCTTAATTACCTAACTAGGGTCATATTATCTTAAGTAAAGTTTAAAGTAAAGCATTATTTTTAATATTCTTAAAATAAATAATCGTTCAAAATTTAATCAATGTCGTCCGTGGTCGCTGTGCGATCACACTGTGATCATGGACCATGGTGCACTTGCGATCGCAATATGCATATATGCAACGGATTTTTAGATTACCTTCAATAATCCACACAACGTTTTTCTGATTACCTTGCATTGTGATCGTGATATAATGACCGTGGACTATTGGCTATTGGCTGGCAGTCCCCAATCCACGGATCACAGTCCATATCCCATAGCTTTTTTACCTTTGTCCGTGTGCTCGGGACAAGTTAGTTCTATATATAGTGTCTACAATTACTGTAACTATCGTTCGTATTCTGTTTCACATGCTTTATGTTACCTTCAACACTGTTACCAACATATTACCACGAACCACAGTCCACGTGCCTATTACCTTGTTCTAGCCAATAGGTCGCTAATAGCCTAGCCAATAACCCAATAAAAGCGATCTACCAAGAGGTATACAAGGAACACCCTATTACCTTATTGGCAAATCAGAGATATTTTACGAAAAGAGAATTATAAAATTGGTGAGAAGTAATATAGAAACAGCGTGACCCAGAACGGTAGAAGTACCACGAGCCACGCTAAAGCGTTCAGGATATATTCAAACTTAGTGACTTTCAACGGCAGCCTCAAAGCATAAATCAAGCACGTAAAGATCATTCTCACTGTCGAGATAACTTAGACCAAAGTTTTCACTTATACGATCAAGAGGGGTATGAAGCAAATTATTAGTAATACGAGTATGAAAACCACTTACAGTTTGAAAGTATTGGTGCTCCATGATTACGTACACAGGTTCCTTAAAAACATGACGAGGGTTTTTACCAAACATGGCAGTTTTTACTTCCTTACTGAGTAAAGCAAACTGCGTAGGGGTAATTTGTAAAGCGACAGTTGCGCCAGTTTCCTCACCATAACGAGCAAATATACAAGGTATATAGCCAGTAAATGAAGGCTCATAGATTCCTTTACGAAAACCTAATAAGCGTTCAGCCACATCTTCTACAAAGATATCTTCAGCATCAATTAATGAGTAATGCAGTTCGTAAAACTGGTTGTGGTGCTCACGGATAGTGTCCACGACAGGTTTTACATAATCTACATAATTTTTAAAAGCGTTATATTGCGACATGATTTTTCTTCTCCCTGTAAAGGTTAGCGGAATGTTGAAAGTTAGATTTAGCAGTATCGTCGTAGAAATAATGGACGATGTAGGTATAGTTATTATCTTCGGCAAACATAATACCTATACCATTTTTGCCACCTATTTCTTCAAACCGTTCAGTATTATTATTAATCACTGTTGCTATATCATAGGGGTCAGACATTGCTTCGTCATTCTCCCACGTAAATACATTAAAAAGGTTATATTCTACATTCATAATTTATTCCTATATTTATTAAACTTACTATATAAATATAGCTATGAAACTATTGATCACTAGCACCGTTGCAGTTAATCAGTTCATACGAATCAAGACCTTTGTCGTCTCGTGTTACTTCATACCAGAATTTTTCTCCTGTTTCTACACATTCTAACAATGGGTCAAGATCAAACCCTTCCCATTCTTGTAGTATTTTACTTTCAGTGAGTTTTTCTGGATCGAGGTGAGGTTGCGGATCTATTATTAACCCCCACAAATTATCATAATGTCCAATTATTTGTTCAACACGGTCGGCTGTTGTGATGCCTACAAACTCTTTATATTGGTTAGGGCTCTTTTGTTGCTCATGGTGGTAGCAAAAATACATTTTAAAATATCTTTCTTTCATAATTACTTCTTACCTATATATTTGACTTGGTCATTAGGGATTACCTGATAGCCACCTTTATTATAGGCGACTGCGATAGTGTAGTTTTTACTGACTTCTTGCTTGTAACTAGTATCTTCACATACTATAGCTTTATTAGTCATCAGGGATGGGTACTTCTCACGATGTGCTTTGTCCTCGTCAACTATAGCTTTATACCGATCTCGGTTAGCTACGTTCATCTTTCCGTGTATCTTTCTCATAACATTTTCCTTATATAGTTAATATTAATAAGTATAGTTAAGACCTTATTGATCACTAGGAAAAATCATAACGTTCTTTAAGTTCTTCATCGGTATATAAACCATCACAAGCTACGCAGAGATATATACCGCACTGTTCTTGCATGTTCCTTTCGTCTTCTACTTTACCGCAAACTTGACACTTGTCCATCATATTTTCCTAAACAAGTCAGGATGTACCACAGGCTTGGGCACTGGGCTATCAATCCAATAACCTTGTATCCTATCTTTCTTCCATATGTCTATGATATACCGCCAACCTCCAACCACATCATGTTTATCTTTTAGTTGCTTACGCATTGCTGCTCTAATACTGCGTGGGGGTTTATGTGCGTTATTGTATAAAGCATAATCTAGTGTGCTAAAGTATTTATCCATTATTCTTCCTCTCCATTATCAATATGAGGATTTTTAAGTAACTCTTCCTCAGGTACAGAATCGATAGCCTCTTCGATGGTGCTAAAAATTTCAAAAGTATGTACATAATATTCGTTATATGTAAGCACTGGTTTATCATTAAGCACCACGAAGCCTCGCGAACAGTAAATAATACTGTAATCACCAGCCATAAACGTTTCATCACGTTCTAAAGACCAGAATAATTTTACTGATTTTTCTTGTATTGTTTTCATTATTCTTCCTCTGCTTCTATAAGAAGTTCTGCAAACCTACGTTTAGCCATTTCTTCTATAAGGTTACGAATCTTCCTAACCTCTCGTTGGTCAGCCTCTAAAACCTCGTTGCTAAAACTAGTACGGACAAGCATCCACAAACTGGCTACTCCTGCACTTTCCGTCCATTGTTTGACATACTCTTCTTCATTGAACTTGCGTGTACGCTCTTTACCACTAAAAGTAGTATCTTTGATTGTTATCGTGTTATCTTCACGTGTTAATGTTTCCATAATTTTCTCCTAAATAGCCCAGTGACCATGAGCCACTGGGCATAATAGTTACGCAATAAGCATAAACCCTTTGCTGATATCATATTTGATATCACGAGCATCAACGAGTCGGGTAGCTAGTGCTTCCTCAACTGTTTTACCGTCTAGGGATAAATGCCTCTCAGCGTTATGGGGAACTCTCGCCACTTTATCCTTATTATTTTTAAGGACAGCTTTGAGATCAAGACCACCAGCGTTTACCTTTTTGGTAGTGCTGGCTGCTATATCTGCTAAAGGTCGTTTAGCTGATTTAGACTTAGGTGCAGTCGCCTTAGGACTAGCTTTTTTGGCAGTAGTAGATTTCGGCATAGCCTTTTCTCCTTTCTTAAAGTCAGCGTAATTACTAACTTATACACCCTATTATAGTTAGAAGTAAAGTAAAGTAAATACGTGATCAAGTTATTCTATATATTTTTTAAGAGGGCGATCTTCATAATTATATACGGTGACGTCACCACGATGCCCCACCCAACCTATAACCATGTTCTCAGTATCACGAATGATCCAACCACCCATGCGTAGATCAGAGTGTTCCTCAATCGGTATCTTGGTATAGTCCTCTGGCACACGGGAGTAGAATAATTCTACAGCTTGATGAAATGTATGCTTCATACTTTCTCCTTGTTTATAATTACTTTTATATAAGTAGATTACTTTAGTTCTTCTAGTTGGAATACGTGGGTCGGCTACCATCTTTTAATCTCCCAGGACCTGCAATAAAGTTGTGGTAGTCTTCTTTTACGTTACCGTCTTCATCAGCCACTAAACGTTTAAAGTCTGTATGATAATACAATCTATTTAAGTAAGCACCGCCTACTTCCTTAGACACACTTCTAGACACCCACCACGACTCATCTTCCTCGCTCCACAAATAAATAAACTCTATAAACAGCGTATCGACCTCCGACATGTAATGACGTAGGCTGTTGTAATTAAGTGGTGCTTCCTCATAGTCTTCCTCAGCTATCTCGTCAAGCGTAGGCTTGAGTGACCTAATATCACCCATAGCAACTAACGCTCGTACATCTTGAGTAGAGGTATAGTTATCTAAAAGCATTCTGCCGTTATGCTCTAAGTAGCCGTCATAGTGACAATACACAGCACTACACGAACCATTTTCTCTGAGCAAAACTATATTACTTCTTGTTGACATATTTTCTCCTATAATTAATTTACCTTATCTAGTTTACTTAGAACTAAACCCATCACTAGGATGATTGGTAAATAAAAAGTATATTTTTACCATTCACAACGATAGCCTGATTACCATCAATTAAGTATAGTCCCTCACCTTCTTTTTCTCGGTGAGGGAAGTACACATCTAAGAACGTTTTAGCTTCTTGTATATTATCAAAGCTGATAACTTTAAACTTCATCATCCAAAGATATAATACCTTGAAAGTGATCTAGCTCTTCTTTGAAACTCCACCGCATCTCTAAGTCTTGGTCAAGTCCAGGCTGAGATAGATACTCCATCAACGCACGTATAACAGGTCTCGGCTCTGCCCAAGCAGTAGTAAAGTGATAAACTAATGTATTATTGTTTAACCCAACCTCTACGTCGTAAGCGTTCCACTTAGTGCCCCAGTGGTTAATAGACCAATCGTACCACCACGCACTACCATGCTCAGCTTTAAATCTACGGACAGTGAAGTCATCAACATGATTCTCTTTTATCCACTCAATAGTAGGCATAATAGATTCTTGTTTACTCTCCTCCCACGCTTTTTGAGAGTAATAATATTCTTTACCCTCAGCATGTAAAACGTTGAAGTCCTGTACCTCTGGAGGCATGGGGATAAGTTTATTGAAATCAAAATCGCTATCCCTACCTTTAAGGTGCTCTTTTATTTTAGTTAAATCGCCACGGTCAGGTGATGCGATAGTTACTACATTATAACAATGATTCGGCATATTTTCTCCTTATATTTATATACGGTTTTTAGCTTACCTTAGAATTATTTTAATCGTTAGGATTCTTGCGGTTATTCAGTACAGACGGAAACCCACGATTAAAGGCACGACTAAAACCTTCACCCTGATAAACACGTCCATTTGAATAACGAGCTGTAGGTAATTCTTCAGCTATGATTAAGGCAAGTTCAAAAGAGTCTTCAACTATAAATTTATCTTCTTCGTGTTCTTCTGCTAATTCAAGTATGTCTTGTTCTACAGACATCATAGGTAAGCCATCTTTTCTGAGCAAACCTTCTCGCCAACCTGTAGCACCAACGCTGTATGGATCTCTATTTTTAGCGTATTGGTCTTGTTTTTGACACCAGTCTGAGCAGTATAGTTTTGTCTGTCTTTCTAAAGGGAGCTCATCTCCACAATATACACAAGTTCTAGCCTTCATGAAAAATACTCCAGTGATAAAATTAGCTGACTCATATTATGAAATTAAGGGGTAAACTAATATCAAATAAACCCCTAGCGGTGGGACCCACAGCGTCACACACATTTTATCTAGATTGCGCCACCTGGAGATACCGTGGCTCTTAGGAGGTTCCCACCATCCAAACCTATTCTTTAACGAGGACATCCTCTAGTAAACCTTTAGCATTGATCCGTATAGTATGTGCTAACGAACCACGATGCATTTTCTTAAAAACCTCTAGACCTTCTTTCATAGAATATATATCTTCGTTATGGTCTAACCTCTCCTTACAGTTCATAACGTACCATCTATCAAAGTTTTCTTCGTACGTGTCACTGTTACAATATTCAAACTCTTTCATAAATTCTCCTATTTAATTGGTGTGGCTTATCAGTCTCGGCATGCATCTGTTTTAACCGACTAACTTAGCTCTCCCTTATACGAGTGCGACTCAGCCTTTGAAAGTACCACATAGTATTTCTCCTATTTAATATGTGACCGCACCCACCACGACTTGCGTTCACTTTTCCTGATAACCTTTACTGCTATCAGCTCGTCCTAGCTCGTAGCTCTATGTTAGCTTTATAGTACTCTTCCACTAACACAGTGGACAGTAGGTGCTCCACATAGTTAATTACTTAACCCTTAAAGCATAGGTTAGAAGTAAAGGAAAGTAAAGTATAAGTTTAGGAAGATAGGCAACGGTCAGTGTTCTTCGTACTCACCTTCTATAACCTTGCCTTGAGGTAGGATGCCACCTGTTTCGTAGTAGAGTTGTTGCATACGTTCTAGCACTTCTTCTTTTGACATGCTGTCTACTCTATTAACAGTTAGCTCACTGCGATTTACATAAAGACCTGCTGCTTTACCTCTTGCCACTTCAGCAGTTACTGCAGCAGACCACGCACCATTACGCATAGCCCCATCACGTATCTCCTTGAGGTCTACTAAATGGTTACCCAGCGTGAGTTCAGCTTTATCTGCAGCTTTTGTTTGCAGTTCGTGTATGCGGTCTTTGACTATGGGGTTAGCGTCACTGGTCAACATAGTACCAGCACGTGCTGCATTTTTCTCACTGTAACCAGCTTCTTTTGCAGCGTCTTTTTTCTTCATACCTTTCGCTACGTTTTGTGCAAACTTTTCTTGTTTGGGGGTTAGCTTCTTACTCAAAACTCTCTCCACACACGTAGTTTATAATCACCCTCGTCTTCTATTTTACGAGTGACAAACTTTTTATTGTTTCTTCTACCGTAGTTAGATATGGCAACCCTGAGTTTTTGCACTGCGTCAGAGTCCCAGTAATCTTCTACAGTAAAGTGCTGACCTACTTCCATAAGATGTAAGTTGTACTTATTATTACGAGGCATAATTTCAGGTATAGGCTCACCTTTTTCAAACGAGGATATTTTCATATATTAATGTATGCTGGGTACTAAATCTTTATCAATACTTTCTAACGATCTCCAGATATCAAGGTCACAGTCAATTATGGCTGCACCAAGGTCTGGTAGAAATATACTGATTCTCATGTGTGGCTCACACTCTTCACCACCTTTATGCTGGTGTAATAAAAGTGCACTAGCTACAAAAACTATTGAGTCAAAATCTTCGTAACCCATTGATTCTATTGCCTTTTTTAAATCTACTTTAAGTCTGTCGATATCAACTTGGCGGTTGTATCCATTCTTTTCTGCAAATTTATTTATAAGCTCTATGTCTTGCCATATAACTTTTCTATAATCTTTATCAAACATTCATCACCTTTTATTTATTTAAAATTAAACTCTACTTTACTTTTAACTCAGTGTAAAGGATTATTCATTACTTCCCCCGTATAACCAAAACACAAGTAAATAACGGTCACCGTCTTTCTCTACTGGTAAGCCACGGTGCATGTGTGTAAAACTAGGAAAGAATAAAGCGTGACCACTAGGTAATGGTTCTACAGTAGTACGGTCATGAAACTCAGTTCCCCCACCTTTATAGTCTCCAGTGTTTAACGGTACAACCATACTAATATCAGCAGTCTGGTCATGGTGCCACGCACCTTGCTTTTTGTCTTTTACGTTATAGTTCGCAATCTGTATAGTTGCAGCAGAATTACAGTAACGTTGCCATATTGACATAAAGATAGGGTTCATGACATTGAAAACTACGCCAAGCATCGAGTTAAATAGTTCTGGTGCTTTTTCGTGCAGTACTATTTCTGGTATCTGCCTGAGTTCGTCTTCATCTGTGTTAGGTTCAAAAGCTAAATGTTGTTTCATATTTTCTATTTCATCTAACATAGTGTCACAGAACTCTTGAGTAAACAAAGGCACAGAATATATATCGTGTCCATGTTTAGTAACGTAATCTTGTAGCACATTTTTTACATCACTTTGACCATCACTTAACTGAAACTCTTTTAAACTTTTCATAGAGTCTTTAGTTAATTCAAGAGTAGTTTTATCAAGCATCCACTCGGCTTTTATAGTAAGTAAAAAGTTTTTGATCAAGTACGGAGGGGGCTGCATTAGGGCTCCATTTAATTGTTTTTAGCTAGGCTATACTTACCTATACGTTATTATTATCAACGCTCCAAGGGGCTGCATTTAGCCCACTACCTCAGCGTATCCAGACTTAATATCATACTTTATATCAGCAAGTTTTAAACCATTCTTGCTTAATAATGTTTTGACTTTTGCTTTCTTATACAGCTTATGACGTGTTGCGTTTTTCTCAGACTTAGCTAGTTTGCCTGTGGCTTGAATAATACTTTCATTATTAAATATAGAGTTAGTTTTTACAGGAGCAGTCTTTTTTACTTTAGGTGTTTTCTCAGGTGTTTCTATTACGGCACTAGTCATATCTTCTTTTGCTGGTTTGACAGCTATAGGCTCCATAAGACTCCATAACTTTTCTGTGTATTTTTTCTTTTCTTCTATTTTTATGTTGGGTACTTTACCCAGTTTCTTTTTACTGTGTGTGTTCCAAACTTTATAGTATTTTTCAGAGTTGATCCATGTGCGAGCACTAAACCTATCGGGGTCGTATAACAAAGGTGAGCCACCTTTTATTTTATGCACCTCTCCAACTGTTGTGATAACAGCTCTTTTATAGTCTGGACCATCAGGTGTATTGTTCACAAAGGCGATAACCTTCACATCTTTTAATTCAGTTAGTTTCATAGCTTTAGTTTAGGTATGATTAAGATAGTGTAAAGGAACGGTGCTGTAAAACACCGTTCCGTATACAATTATGCAGCGTTAGCGTACTCAATAGCTTTAGTCATAGCTTTCTGCTTCAACGAAGCACGACCACCAAACCAAGCATTATGTAAAGAAGCGTCACGGTCGTGACCCCACTTATGATCGACCACAAAGGTCACTGCATTCATAGCACCCCACCATGTACCCTTAGATGATTTAAGGTCAGCTCCTGGCTGTTCCTCAATCGCTTGGTGTACCATAGCTGGTATGCGTTTAAACTCATCAACCATAGATTGACGAGTAGCGATAGCCTTGACATTACTCATTTTCTCTATCTCTTCTTGAGCCACGAGTAACTCAGGTTGAAACAGGTCAGCAATGTAGTTGACTACTGAGTCTTTCTTAAACTTCTTAGAGCTTAAAAACTCAGCTGACTCTTTAAACTCAGTCATTTTATCAGCAGCCAGACCTAAAGCCTGCTCTGCAGAGGCAAACACCTGAGAGTCAAGAGCCTTAACGTGAGGCATCTTAAAACCAGCAGTGCGTTTGTCAGACAAAGCAAAAGTTAATGTGTTGTTACACACAACCCTGATAGGTGTAAACCTAATCTCATTAGACTTACCCCACTTATGAGATACACTTACTAATAAGTAACCTAATACACGGTCATCACCAGGAAGCGTAAAGTCTTTACTGACATTAGCTAACCCCCAAACCTGCTCACCACCTTTCAGTGAGCCAGCAGTTTCCATTTTCATGTGCCCAGCGTCAGTAAACTTTTTGAAAAACTCAAAAGCCTCTGCGTTTTGGCTAGGGATAAACCTTGGACCACATGGACCAAAGGTCTTGTTATCACTATCACGGACTAACACAGAGTAATTTTCTACACCAATGATATCATCACTAGCGTTTACGTCTGGGTCAGCGTGGGTAAATAAATGCCTTTTACTAACTGTCCAGTCAAGTCCAGCAGCAACAAGCATCTCTTGTGGTGTAAGGTTATCTTCAACCTGTACACCTAGCCCATGCCAAGGGGTCTCCCCAGCATAAGCCATCGTTTCTACAGCGTGTGCCATATTTTTCTCCTTTCTAAAAATGTTTTCGTATAATTACTAAACATAGGTACTACTTTATATTAAAGCGTTAAGGATAAAAGCATAATGTTAAAGATTATAGGCAAGTTCATAATTTAACCAGTTATCAAATGTAATCACCACTGTAGTGCTATCATCTCTACCCCACTCTGGACTTACAGACCACAGAGGAACACACACTCGTATAGGTTGGTGGTTATATTTCCAGATCAGAACAGGGATGGTGTCTCCACAAGACTCACAAACCTGTGACCACCACTCTTCTTTGTACCAGTTACCATTAGCATATCGTTTACATTCAATAGTGTGGTTAGGTATGTTTAAATCACCCAAGTCTTTTTCTTGATACTGTTCTAAATTACGCTTGACTTTATAGTCGTAATTAATTTCATCAAAGAAAGCATTGATAAGTTTAGCCACTTCACGCTCAAAAGATGCACCTTTATTTCTTGAATTTATTTTACCCATAATATAAGTCCTATTAAACCCATTAAAGATAATAAAACAAATGAACAGGAAGTTATTTCTATAGTCCTCCCTAATTTATCTAGATATATTGTATCTCGTTCTGGATTAAACCTTTCGTCTTCATAAATATACTTGTCTCTTGGGTATGGTCTTTTCTTTGGCATGGGTTCAAATATTACGTTGTCTATTGAGACTAACTGTTCTCTTTCTATTTGTTCAATCTTTTCTTTTTTCATTTTTAGTTTTGATTAATCTCACTCCGTTAGAATCTAACCACTCACGCATGGCTTTATTGATTACCTTAGAACCTTCTTCTTTAAAAGTGTTCTTAAATTCTTTATGTGCTTTATTGTAGGCTTCTAAACCTCTATAGTAATTACCACCACCAAGTTTACAGTAACGAATTATTTGCCACACTCTTTGTTTTGATATGTCGTATTTATATCCTATATCTTCAAGCGTTGTATAGCTGTTTGTATAGGTCATATAAATATTAAAGTATATATCTTTTAACTCAGCTCTCTTCATTAAAATATTCCCTGTAGTCTGTAACATTACCCCAGCTTGGACCAATCTCTGCGTCAACTTTATTAGGTACTTTAAGTTCTACACAGTCTCTCATTATGTCCACCACCTTTTCACATTCTCTTTTATCAGTTATCGATATGTTAAGTTCGTCGTGTACTTGAGTATGAGCGAGTAAACCTTCATCATATAAATCAAGCATGGCTTGTTTTGTCATATCTGCAGCAGAGCCTTGTATTAAACGGTTCATAGCTTTATAGGTGTATGCTCGTTTTAGCCTACCACCATATTCGTCCATAGCTTTATCGAACGGTAAGGGTAGCTCTCTTCTATCATGAGGTTCATATAAATTAAACCTACACTTACGACCTAGAATAGTTTTGACATAACCTCTGTTAGCCCCTTGACGAGCAGCAGAGTCACGCAAGCCACGGACAAAAGGTACTCGTTCATGATACTGGTTAAAGAGTATCTCAGCTTCCTCATTACTGATACCGAGCTGACTCGTCAGCTTATCTTTACCCATACCATAACTTAACCCTAGATTAATTATCTTAGCTTCTTTACGGCTTATGTTAGCCATGTCTGCTACTATCTGATGAAAGTCAGCGTCATCGTCATGGTAGTCAAGTGCTGCTTCTTCTGCCCCATCTTGTTGTGTAATTACAGAATAATGTACCGTTAGTCTAGGTTCTTGTTGAGAGTAATCAAAACATCCCCAATGTTTACCTTCCTCTGGTATAAATAATGATCTTATTAAATTACCAATCATAGGATCCCTAGCAGGCACTTGCTGTAAGTTTGGGTTACTACAACTAAACCTACCTGTAACAGTACCGCCACTATCTGACCTAAGAGGATGCAGTTCACCATGTATCCTACCGTCAACTAAATGCTCAAGTATCATCTTATCTATAAACGTAGTACGAGCCTTGTTAAGTTTTCTAGCTTTAGCTATAGCCATGGGTAGTTTATGTTCGTGAGCCTCTAACCAATTAGCTACAAAACTTGGTGCTTGAGTCTTAGGGGTTTTAGGGTAGTCAAGACCTGCTCTGTCAAACACCTGTGCTAGTGATTGTGCTGCCCATAAATCAGGTGCGATACCGTACCAGTTTTTAATCTCTTTGATTATTTTATCTTCATCTTTTTTAAGTTGTTTTTTAACCTGCTGAGCTTTATCTATATCTATACGAACACCTTTCATTCTCATGTCTATAAGCACAGGTAATAACCCACGCTCTAGATTATAAATATCAGTTATGTTTTCCTCACTAATACCCTTCTTTAGTATTTGCCATAGCCTATATGTAAGGTCAGCATCTTGCTCAGCATACATACCTACATACTCTGGTGCTAGTTTATACATCTCAGACTTAGGATCAACACCAAATATTTGTGCAGCTTCTGTGAGCATAGTCTCATCTTTTACCTCACCAAGATACATTTTACCTAAACTATTAAGTGAGTAGCTGTATTCGTTTTCGTTCAGTAAAGGAGCAGCCATCATAGTATCGTGTATCTCACCGTTGATTGTATAACCTTCTGCTTTTAGCCAACCCACGTCATACTGAGCGTTATGAAATATCTTAGCGTTAGGTGCATCTAGCTGTTTCTGTAACCACCTACGAACCACGTTTTTATCTAAGTTAGCACCGTTACTATGAGCCACAGGAAAATACCCCTTCCAGCCCTCAGTAGCTATCGCTATACCTATAATATGACCTCTGTCTTTACAAGCCCATCCTGGACCATGAGACCTGAGCCAAGGGTCACAAGTTTCTAAGTCAATCGCTATCTCTTTTTGATTAGTTAAATCAGGGAAGGAGGTAGGTGGAGCCCACTGTGTTTCTGGCTTTAAAAAATCCATAACCATCTGTGTCATACTTCTGCCTCTCTACACATATTTTGTTTTCCGAAGTAACACCACTTACATTTAAATTTAGAAGGGTTAGCAGGAAACTCTTCTGCTGTAGTCATAGCTATAGCTCTTAAATTTAATCTTTCTTGTTTCACCTTTATACTCTCTGGGGTATAAATGTATCGATCAATCTTACCATGATCCAAGTACCACATCTCAGTCGTGATACTTTCTAGTTCAGGGTAACGACTCAAGGCTATAGCACCGTATAACTCACATTGTTCTCTATGTGTCTCTTGATTACCGTCATACCTACCAGTTTTAAAATCAATTACTCGAGCCTCTTTACTGATACCTTCTTCATAAACAAAAGCATCGACTTTCGCTCTACCCCAAGTATCTTCTTCAAACCAACCAGTCTTTTGCCAGTTCTGATCTATAGCCCAATCACTTTCACAAATTACATGACCGTATAGGTACAGGTCTTTGAGTATTACAAAGGCATCCTCAAAGTCTTGTAATTGTGCTGGTATTTCTTCTATACTGCCTCTTATAAAGTCTTCACACAGTTTATGGATATCTTTACCTCTATCCATCGCAGCACTTCCAGGTTCTTTTATCTTCTTTATAAACTTGAACTCTGCTTGTTTAGGACACTTTTCAAAACAGCTTAATCTACTGTACGACCATTGTTTAATCATGGTTACTCCCTTATTTTAGTCTTCTATCTAGCCACTCAAAACATGCCCTACGCCAATCTGTAGCTGCACAACCTTGTATTTCTATTATAGCTTCTTCTGTCCTACCTAGCTTATGTAACCAGAAAGCATCCTGCATTGGTACAGCAACCTCTGTAAAAAACCTATCCTTAAATTCGATATCCTCAAAAGGAACTCTATCTAAAAAATTAAGCAGATCAATATCCCATAGTTCTGGACTAACGTTTATCATAGGGTATGGTGCAACCTCACCTGTCACATAAGGATTATTTTTCATAGCATTCCTTTGCGTATAAAAATCTAAAGCGTCTCTACTAATTAATTTATCTAATAACTTTTCAAACAGTTCTTCATATGCATGAAAGTTATCACTGACCTGATAATATGTACCTACAGGTATACCAATATTAGAAGCCATATACTCATGAAGCATGGACATGTGTACTGCATTAGCACCATAAGCACCCCAGATAATATCGTTTGATCTATTGCTGACTGTCATTTGTAAACACCCTGCGGTATCCTCTTTAAAATATATAGAAGTGTTACAAGGCACATCTTTACCGTCTCTACCTAAATCATTCTCAGCGTCCCACATTTGTAAAACAGAACGTCTATCTTCTCCATCTTTCTTTAGTCTTTCTATTATGACTCTAAGTTGATCGTAACCAAAATAACTACGCCATCTCCAGCCATATGCTCCCCAAAGGCTTTTACCGTCGTCGCTATAGTTCTCCATGCTTTTAGCAAAGTGTTGTACAAACTCTAAGTCATTACGACCATCAAGCATCCACAAACCCTCCATAAAATGGAAGAATGGATTAGCGTCACGCTCCTCCCAAAATAAAACTCTTTCTTTAGGTCTTTGATAGACCGTAGTTACAGGAGTTCTGGCTTGGTAAACTCTACCGTTTCTACTTTCATTTTTAAAATCTTCTGTATGTAGTAAATCCATACCACGAACTAAGGCATCGTGTACATTCCTAACCTCTAATACTTGCATGATACTACCTAGATATAAATGATTTCAAAACGTATCTCTTGCACCGTATCAATCCAAAAGAACACCACATATATAAACAAAGATGCTATTGCTAAACCTATAGTAGCCTTGATATACGTTCTCCATTTATTTTTAACTAGGTCTATGGCTTTATCCATGAAGTTAAATACTTTGTCTCTTTTTCTAATCTGCTTTTTTGGTCTACCCATTATTTTTTCTCCTTTATAAATTCGTTAGACGGTTCAACCACCATGGGCTTATCAGGTAACTCTACTAACTCATAAGATTTAATTTCTTTAACTGTGCCATCTATTTCTTTAGGTGGGTTAACCAGTATCTGATAGTCTGCTTGTGCTACTGCCTCCTCTAAAGATTTCGTAGTAACGCTACAGTATTTAACAATCTTTCTGGTTACTCTTAAATTATATGTTTTCACTAGTACCTTCCTTATAGGCTTTTTTCCAACCTATAATTACGTCTTTGCGTGGTAAACCATTCCAAGCAGTTTTTGTTTGCTTCTCAACTATCTTTACACAAGTGGGGTGAAGGTCATGTAACCTTTGAGCACCCTCGTTATGTACGTCAATAGTTCTCCACTCACTACAGCCACCGTCAGCGTTAGATGACTTTTGACCTTGAGCGTAATAGAAACTTACCTTACAGGCTTTACCTCTTCTTAATAACTGTAGGGCTATGTCAAAATCTTCCATGACTCTAGTTCTACCCCACTCAACGTCGCTAGGAAACTCTTCTAAGTTATATCCTAGTGCTCGCATATACCTTGTATTTTCTACAGATAATTCCTCTACTCTATTATTACCCTCTCTAGCACTTACACCCACATGAGCATAACCTTGATCCATCCACTCATCAAGCAAACCAAACAATGCTGGATACTCGTGAGTTTCTAAATATCTTAAATGCCAATCAGTTGGGCTTTTACGAATATAAAAACGTAAGTCATCATCTAACATAACTATGTGTGGGTCATCTGTATTTTCTACAATGTATTTACGCTTTGGACCAATACCGATACAGTCCTCAGGTACAACCATCTTAGGGGTGCTTGCCCAGAGGCTATACTTTTCTTCTTCATCTGGGTCAACCACTAAAACAACCTGACCGTTACTTTTCATTTCTCCGTTAAACCATTTTAAAGTTTCTTGATTAAATGGTCTTCCTCTTGTTGGTATGTATATCTTCATTTTGTACCTGTACTCCCGAACCCACCTATGCTGCGCATAGTGATACTACTAAAATCTAACACAGGTTGCCATAGCACCTGAACCACAGGCACTATAACTAACTGTGCTATCCTTTGACTTTTTTCAATAAGCATGCCTCTCTCTCCGTTATTAGTTAGCGGAACCATTAACTCACCTTGATAGTCTGCGTCAATAATTCCTAGCGTATTAGTTAGGTGTATCTTTTTAATACCTAAACTAGAACGAGGCACAAGCAAACCACAAAGCTCAAAGTCACCTAAGTACATAGCTAACCCTGTGCGATATGTATGAGACTCTCCTGGAGCTAACTCATAATTTTCTGCTGACCGTAAGTCTAGACCAGCTGAACCTACAGTGGCATACTCAGGGAGTATGTGTGGGTCAGTGTGATCAAATAAACTTGGGTCTATTATTTTAATCTCTACTTTCTTCATAGTTATCCTCTCTTTTTTCTATAGTATGAATCTTTGTCATAAAGTTTTCAACTAATATCAAGTATCTTCTTAAATCACGTATGTCATCTAAAATACCTGTATCAGTTGGATCTTTTGATATTGTGTCAAATATATCGTAACCTTCTTTGATGCACTGGTTTTCTATCCTATCCCATTTACGTGCTAACATCATAAAAGCTCCCACGCCACCACGCTTACGCCAACTATCTCCGTAGCTTTTTTCAGCTTCTACAAGCTCACGCACGTCATCTTCTACTAGGTTAAATAAATCTTTTGGCTCTATACCCATTTTGTTTCTCCTGTGTATTTAAATTTTGCTCTAGGTCTACCTTCGCCTAAACGCACTCTTTCATATTTATCGTACTCACAAAGACAATGTTCTATTTCTCTCATCTCTAAAGTGGGTAGGTAAACTGCCCCATACTCACTAGCAAGATCTAATAACTCTGCCATTTCTGCATTTAATTGATTTGGTTTTATAGTTTGCTCAAGTGGTCGACCGTGTATCCTATTCAGTCCACGTTTTGCTCCTGGACCAGCGTTAGCCCAAGTCATAATATCTTCAGCGTTTTCTAAATATTTACTGTGTCGTAAGTCTGTAACAACCTCGTAAGCCATAAACCCACTGAACCCAGCGTAAGGTAAATACTCTGCCCATGTGTCTTGTAAACTGTGGTGGTGCATTGGTGGTGGATTCTCATAAAGTGGAGTGAGTATTTTATCTATGGTCTGCTCAACTTTTGTACCACCTAACGTGCCTGTCAACATATACGCACCTGTATAAACCTTTTCTTTTCTATCTAACCTACCTTGCATAATAGCCTTAACACGCTCAGGGTTCCAATGCTCAGGGAAACCTATTTCCTGTAGAGTGTCTGGCCAATTTATCTGACGAGCCACAGCCATAGCGAAAGGTAAATTAGGGTGGTCAGCATAAGGCTCTTTCCAGTTCTCACGTATCCATACAGTAACCTTATCTAACTCACGATATACATTACAAAAACTATAAGTCTGTAGTATCTCATCATCTGTCCACGGAAAGGCTTCTCCTATACTACGTCTTATATAAATACTATGCCTTTCATTAATATAGTTATAAAAACCATCTACACTTGAAACCATTCTGGTACCTCACGTTTAGTCCACTTAGCAAAACCACTTTTCTCCCCTATATAATAGTTACGGTAAGCTGATATAGGATCGCTCACTACTTTATACTCATCAGGCATACACTGTGGATGTTGTTGTAAGCCTTTACTTTTTATAAGTGGAGGAAATAATTCATTAATGACCTCTATTGATTTATGACTAGCAGAACGACCATATCGCCAGCAAAACTCCTCATTTAAATATATAGCTAGTTCTTTTAACCAAAGCCAGTTATCTAAGCTCTCCCCAGCCCATAGAGTACAAGGGTGTTTAGCGTGTACAGGCTTATAAGGAGCACTTTGACCGTTAGTCCAGAGACTGGTACAAAGCATTTGAGCTGATTCTAATATCATTTTAGATACATGCTTGTCACAGTGCGTTTGAGCACAAAGCTGAGGAGTTGTATCTAACTTAAATATATTCATATCATATATTTTACTTTACTAGTAAAGTGAAAGTATAGGAACGTTGGTAAAATTTTTATCATATACCTGTCCTAAAAGTTAAATTTATTCTTTCTTTTGCCTCTTTTGCAGGAAGTATGGCGTGAGTACTATTCATCTGTGATTTACCATCAAACACATAAACATCACCATGATTAAGTAAATATGTTTTCTGTAAAGACCAATTTAGTTTAGTGTCAATCTCACTAGTGTTTGTGTGTTCTTTGATAGGAGTGTCATATTGGTTCCACTCCATAAATCTTGAGGCACCAAACGAAACACCAACTACTAAATCTTCTTCTGTAGGGACAGTATCTGAGTGGTGCGGTATTGAAACACTACCATCTTTATATAGTCCACAAAGACAAAAATTAAACCTCACAATTTTATTGAGATTTTTAAAAACTACATACTCAGCAGCCACCTTTATAACTTGCATAGAGAGAGACCACGGTTCAGGTTCATACAACCTACCAGCATATTCAAAAGGTTTAGTTCCGTATGCTTTCGTAGGTCTACCAATTATTTTCTTACCGTTAAAATTTCTTACAACAGGTTCATCCCACTCATCTATCCTTGGGTCGTATTCTGTCAATGCTTGTTTTATAATCTTCATCATACAAATAAAAACTCCTTACGAGTTTTACCTCGCACTATGTGTAGATTATCTTTAGTTCTTGTTACTCCTACATAGAAGGCTCTACACTCGTTATCTGGGTTTACATATAACTCCTCCCATGTTTTATTCGCTAAGTCTGTAAGTAATACTACGTTGTCAGATTCACCACCTTTAGCTGCATGTATAGTGTTTAGTTTTATTTTAGAAGATAATAACTTCTCTCCTCTTCTCAAACAGGATATAACATATTCTCTTTGAGTATTGCCGATAGAATCAAAGCACTCATGCCATAAACAATCAACTAATAAACCATAATCTTTTTTGAGGTCATCAATACTAAGTAATGCTTCATCGCCTACTGTTTTTAAAGTTTTATATCCTCTCTTAACACCTTTATCAACTTTCATGTAGCCATATATTTTTCTTATCCTGCCAGCTTCAATCTGCCCACCTTTGCGTAAAGACTCCCAATCTTTAATTGCTGTAATTAAATTTTCTGATACAGAAGATTTATTACCTTTTTGATAAACCCTACCCTGTAGTTTTAGATAATCTTCTACTTGGTTTAGAAGATAATTATTCCTAGCTAAAAATAACCAATCACCATCATCTATATTTACGTGTTCAAAGTTAGTGTGGTATGTTACCGATCCTTCATCTTCTTTTGGTTCCCATACTTTTTCTTTTCTATTACCGATGCGTTTGACCACGGACAAGGCTACATCATGAACCTTTCTAGGTACACGGTACGATTGTTTTAAATACTGTGTCTTACCTTTTAAATCTATAAACTGCTCAACGTCTGCCCCAGCCCAACGATATATAGCTTGATCATCATCTCCTGCTATGTATACTTCTTCTACACCTTCTGCTAGTTTCTTTACACACTCCCACTGTAAGGCTGATAAATCTTGAGCCTCGTCCACTATCAATACGTCAAGCATAGGCTTTCCGTTTGAGTGTAGAAACATTTCTAACATATCTGTATAGTCTATTAAGAAATTACCTTCTTTATAATTAGAGTAGTTTTTTACAAACCAATCAAAGTGCATCCAAGATATATTTGTACCAGCCTCGTTCCACTGCTCCCTAAAACCTACACATCTATTACGAGCCATGTTTTCTATGAATAACATGGTATCACCTTTGCTTTTTAGTGACATTAAATTTTCACCATCCCAAGCTGAGTTTATACGTTCACCTATAGTTCTGCTAAACTCTCGTAAATTACTACGAGCCATAACGTCACTTCTTGTTAAACCAAGCCAGTGATAACACAGTGAGTGAAGAGTTCTAAAATAAACAAGCTCTTTAGGGTCAAACTCAAACTTATCTACAGCTCTTACAAGAGCCTCGTTCGCAGCTTTTTTAGTAAATGCTACATATCCTAGTTTATTTGGTTTAATTCCTGACTCTAAAAACTTCTCTACCCTATTTAATAGATAAGTAGTTTTTCCAGTTCCAGGTGGACCAAGTACAACGTTCCACATTATATCTCATCCTCATCAAAAGTTTGAGGATCTAATAAATCTTCCTCGTGGTTAAACTCATCAATATACCAAACATTTGTACCCCTACCCTTGATATTCCAAAACTTATGTTTAGCTTTTAAGTCACGCAACTTAGAGGCTATACGATTAGTCTCCATATCTGTAAACCTATGCTTAGCCAAGTAATCTTTTAAATCTTTTATTCTAAAGTAAGTTTTACCTTCCTCAGTCCATGGTTTACCTAATAATATTTCATCTCTAGTATTTGCTTGAGCCATGTCTGTACAGAAGGATTCTAGTAACTCCATAAACTGTCCCTCAATAGTTACGTCATCACTAACCTCTATAATCTCCATACCACTGTCCATCAAACTTTGTATTAGAGTTTGCCAAGCTCTATCGTTCATACGTGCAGGCATCATGTTTAATATCTCCATACACGCTCTTTGAAACTTTAATTGATTCTGTAGTTGCTCTGTATTAAGTTCTAACCTTTTATCATTTATAGATAAGAACCATAGAGGTGGCTTGGTATCGAGTTTAGAAAGACTAGAAAAGGTTGGCGTACTATTAGCATCGCCAACACCATATTTACACCCACGACACTTAGCCACGTTACAGTATGATTTAATCGGTTCATCGCTACACTTATAATTATACTCCTTCTTTTTTAGTGTACTTATCAAAGTTAAAACTTCTTGAGCAGGTAAAGGAGGGTGCACATACTTACGGTTATACTCCTCTATCTCAAGTTCCCATTTTTCTGGATTTGATTTTTTAAGATAAACACCAACGTTAAACAATCCATTATTCCTTGTACCTTCAGGGAAGCCTTGTTTGAGTAATACTTGTAAACAAGGAGGTCCATCTTTTATATCATCTAGTACAGGTACTTCTAATTCTACTAACTCTTCATGAGTTATCATTCTTTCTTCTATAAACTTTATGAAGTTAGTTATTGATAACGCATCTCCCTTTGAGTCAAACGCATACCTCATTGATTGATCACCTTCAAAGTAAGGCATGTTTAACCAACTTCCTATATCACCACGGTCAACTAACACTTCTCTTTGTTTAGGGAATATCTCTACACCACCGTAGCCTAATCCTGCAGCTATCTCCCTGAGTTTATCTTGCATATCTCCTGCAGGTGCTTTTTCTTTTAAGAAACAATAAACATGAGCACCACCGCTCTTGCTTCTACAAACTACTAAAGGCAGTTTAAATTCTTCTATTTTATTAACTAATTTTTCTAGGTTGAGAGAATATATATCGATATCTATAGAACCCCATTTTACTAAGTTATCTTCATCTATGGGGATAATACCTAGACCTTGTGTGCCATTTAAATGGTCTTGCCAGTGCTTAACTCCTGCACCTACGGTTTTGATAGTTTTTGCCTTTCCTTGAGTTTTTTGTCCTACTATATTATTTTCTACAGTAAAAGTGCCGTGAGCCCTATTTGAGCCATGAAAGATCTGATTTAATTTTTCTGCTATCTCCAACGGTCACTCTCCAGTTAAGGTGGGAGCAAGCCCCCACCTTAGTTACCATATAATTAAAATGGAGCTTCTGATGAGTCAGTAGAGCCAAAGCTATTTTCAAAGCTGATACTACCAGCAAAGTTTTTAGCAGCATCGTATAGATGCATCTCTCCTTCTTCTAGCACTCCAAGGTTTTCTATACTCCAACCGAACCATGTACCACGGTCATTGGACTCTGCTACAGTTGTAAGTTTATACTTATGACTGTACGAGGGTGGAGTAAATACATTACCCTTACTGGATTTTACCTTCAAACTAGCCATCACTGAGTTCCAAGTTCTAGACTTTTTCAACTGTGTGCCAGCCATAGGTATCATAACTTGCTGATAAGAGTCACCACTTACCACCAATGCGTAATGTGTAGCTGAAGTTTGTATGTAGTTACCATTCTCTAACACATCTGCCCCAGTTTTATCTTTAGTAGTTTTAGATAATATTTCTGGGTCAAGGTGTTGTTGAATTAAACCGCCACCACTTTCACGTGGTTGCCATTCTAAAAACATACGCTTATATGAGACAGGTATTACCACACACCCTGTTTCCTCTGTAAAGAGTTCATTGGTTACTGTGTTAACTATGTCACCTGCAGCAGCACCGTCTACATACTTACCGTCTCTTTTATTTACTTCTGGGCTTAACGCTTGAAGTATTTTTAAACGAGGGATAGTAAGGTCATCAGCTGTTAAGTTTTCTAAGCCACTACCTGCGTCTTCTTCAAAAGCTGACGCTGTAGTAAGAGCTGTAGTTTTCTTTTCTGCTACTTCAGTTTTCTCAGTCACTTTTTCCTCAGTCACTTTTTCATTTTTCTCTGTCATTTTTTCACCTTTATTTTTTGACCTACATAAACGTTAAAGGTTTCTAAGGGTAGGTCGTTCCCTTTTTCCACCTGCTCCTTAACTACTGCTTTTAAAGTCATAGGCTCTACCCACTTCTTTTGAACTAAGTCGTGCCCTTCACTCTCAAGCGTAGCCATGAGATCTTTAGCAGCATCATCCTCACCTCTACCGAAGTTAGCTGATACTGTATTTTTGATTATATCCCCTAAACCGTTGTTCTCAAGCCAATGAAAGCAAGCGTCACGGTTATCAGGAGTAATCCTCGCAGAATAATACGACTGTACTGACATACTTGTACCATCTGCTAATTTAAATTCACTGACACCAAGTTCTCGTAGTTTATTAGGTAAGGTATCCTCACTTAATTTACGGTACTCGTTTTTCAGGTTTTTTAAATGTTCTTCTTCTAATTGTATTTTTTCTTCTAGCTCTGCTAGTTGTCTACCTAAGTCACTTATGTTACCTAAGTCCTCAGCCTGTATATCAGGTTGAGTTTCTTTTTCCATTTTATCTATTATACTCATATTTCCACCTCGACTGGATAGTATGTAAATTCACGGTTATCCCATTTAAGAAACTTAACACGTCCTTGATTATAATCTGCAGCCACAGCGGTACATATTCCTATAACTGCTGGGTCACCTATTAATAACAGGTGGTCTCTGTCGTTAAAATAACGTAACTCTTTTTTGATAGTAGATACAGCGTCTGCTGTATCCCACATAAGGTTGGTTTTTTCTGGTAAGATAAATTTAAACTCGCCGTATTTATTAGCGGAAAATATATTTTTCTTTTCGTCAGGTTTTTGGGCGACGTAGACTGTAGGTTTATTCATATTCTTGTTTCTTATTTCTTAATACTTTCGATTTTAACTTTTAAATATCAAAAGGTAAAGCACTAGGTTGACGATGTGTTAAAAAACTTTAGGCATCACCGCCACTACCTATCTACTACCTTATTATTATAGTAGTTATTTAAATTTTATATACCACGCATGCCTATTATTTTTAATTTTTACTAATAGCCTAATAGCCAACACACTCAAAGCCTTGTATCAAGTAGGTTTAAAGAGCTATTGAAAAAGCTATCGGAGGGGTATTAGATATATTTAGCCAATAATGGTAAAACGTGTATTTATTTTTTACTTATTATATGGCATACTATGGAGACACATATAAGAAAGAAGAAACATGACAGAGTTTTTATTTAAAACTAATCCATACCAACACCAGCTAGAGGCTTTAGAGTCTTCACACGATAAAGAAGAGTTTGCTTTATTTATGGAGATGGGGTGTGGCAAGTCAAAAGTAGTTATAGATAATTTTGTACACCTGTACAGAGAACAAAAAATAAATGGTGTATTAATATTAGCACCTAAAGGTGTGTATGATACATGGTACAGTAAAGAGATACCGAACCACGTACCAGATGAAATAAACTATCATTCAGTAAAATGGTCAAACGCTAATACACAAAAGAATAAAAAGTTATTAGCCACATTATCAGAAGAACCAGAAAGGCTCAATATATTAATAATGAATATAGAAGCCTTGAGCACAAAGAAAGGCACTCAGTTTGTTACTGACTTTTTATTTAAAAGAAAGTCTATGTTTATAGTTGATGAAAGCACAACTATCAAAAACCATAAAGCTAAAAGAACAATTAATGCTGTTCGTTTAGGTAAGTACGCTTACTATAAAAGAATATTGACAGGTAGTCCTGTAACTAAAAGTCCACTTGACTTGTACAGTCAAGCATATTTTTTAGATCCTAGTTTATTGGGGTTTAGTAGTTATTTCTCATTTAGAGCCAGATATGCTAATTTAGTAGAAAGATCAGCGAACGGTAGGACGTTTAAACAGGTAGTAGGGTATAAAAACCTGACAGAACTGAACGAGAATCTCCTTAAATTTAGCTCTCGAGTGCTAAAAAAGGACTGTTTAGACTTACCTGACAAAGTGTATCTCAAAAGAATTATTCAAATGACTGATGAACAAAAACGTGTTTATAAAGATTTACAAAAACAAGCAAGAGCTTCTTTGAGTAAAGGCACAGTCACTATTACACACTTAATTACACAAATTATTAGACTTCATCAAGTGTCTTGTGGTTTCGTAGGTCTTGACGGTGGCGGTCTTACTGAATTAGCCAGTCAAAGATTGCCTGAGCTCATGGAGATATTAGAAGAAACAGACGGTAAAGTAATTATATGGGCAAACTACAGGCACGATATACAAAAGATAGAGGCAGAGTTGACCAAGGTCTACGGAGAAGAGTCTGTAGGAACTTACTACGGTGATGTAGACCAAGATCGTAGAGCAGAGGTTATAGATCAGTTTCAAAATCCTGACAGTCCATTAAGATTTTTTGTAGGTAATACTCAGACAGGTGGTTACGGTATTACACTCACTGCAGCAAACACCGTTATCTACTACAGTAACAACTATGACTTAGAAAAACGATTACAGTCTGAAGACCGTGCTCACCGTATAGGTCAAGTAAATAAAGTTACCTATATAGACATAGTTTGTGAACGTACAGTTGATGAAAAAATTGTTAAGGCTTTACGTCAAAAACAAAACATCGCTCAAACTGTGCTTGGTGAGGAAAAGTGGACAGACTGGTTAGTTTAACGCTCTATTAAACCTTTAGTGTCAGGTCTAACTCTAGGTAATCTCATAGCAGGCATAGGTGCAACATCAAAACTAGGCATTATAGGAATCTGCGGTGCTAAAGGCATCACAATGGGTGTTTGAGGTATTTCAGGCAGTTGGATAGGAATGTTTGGCATAGGTATTGAGCCTATACCACCACCTATAATTGTACCTGTTGGTAAATTATCTAATATTTCTTGTATGTCTATATTACCAACTTCAGGTTCAAAGACCACACCTCCAGGAGCAGGTGTTCCTGGACCCATAGGCAAACCTAAGTCTTGTCCTGTTACTGGAATCGCTTGTTGTACTGCTGGAGGCGGTGCTAGAAAACTTCTAAATGTTTGTCTTTGCATATCCATGAGTTTCCTCATATCTTCTTGACCACCTGGATCTGTTCTCATTGGATTTATAAGAGCTTCTATACCTGTAGGTGCTGGTGCTGGTGCAGGAACCACCATTGTTTGCCTTGGTCTTCGAGTTGACATAGTTCCAAACAAAGAAGAAAGACCCCCTCTTGATTCTCTAGGCATTCTTTCCATACCCATACTTTGATCTCTCATGGCTTGATCTTTTACATTTTTCACTAACTTTCTAAAAAACCCCATATTATTCTCCGTATCCGTATTTCAATTTTACTCTACCACCAAGATACATACCTTGTGGTCTTTGAAAATCTGGACCAAACCTAATAGTGTCTTCTGGAGTAACCTCTGTTGTTGGCTCCTCCTCTGCTACATCTTCTCGATAGTATATCCTACCCAGTGTTCTAACTAAACCTTTTACTACTGGATTTCTTTGCCATCTATCTTTCATGATAGCATCGTACATCTCATCTGGGTTACTTAATAACTCTACCTGTTTGATATCTTTTTTACCAGATACAATACTTTTAACAGCAGTCATTACACGACCTGGAGTGGTAAATAAACCTACATAAGCACGAGCTAAACTATTTAAAGAGTTAAGCATAAAATTATCTGCTTGTCGAACAGCAGTCACTCTTGGGTCATCAAATGCTTTTAATTTTTTAGAGATGTCTGTAAGTTGTTTTGTAAATTTATTGCCAAACCAAACTTCTAAGTTGTCTTTATTTAAATTTACATACTCCTCTAATTTATTACCATCAAAAATATCTTGGTTCAACGCACCTTTTCTTTGAGTTTTTTCCATCAAATCTTTGAAGACATAAGACTTATAAGCATCGATTAATTCTTGACTACCGTTATTAGTAAGAGCATCAAACACTTCCTTAGTAGCGGTAATTTTTCCAGGACTCCATGTATTGTTAAATAAATCTTCTGGTGATTTAAAATTTCTGGCTACATCTGATAAATTTGTGTTTTTAGCTATGGCGTCTCTTGCTCTTGTTAAAGTTAATTGTCTCTGTTTGAAAGTATTTATAAACTGCTCTGCATTAGCAAACTGTTGTATTTCGTCTTCTGTAAAAAACTTTTTAATAATATTTTCATTCTTGGCCATGAAAGTTTCGTGAGCTCTAGGCGACTTAGGTCTCATGACATCACCTACAGTTTCTACTACTTCATCAATATATGAGTTGTATATTCCGCCTTTTAGCCCAAGTAACCCTGTTGTGTTTTCTGGATCAAATAATACATCATCTATAAACTTAGGTGATTTTAAAGAACCATCAGCTTGAGGTGTTATATTGTTTCGTAGAAACGTAACAAAACCATTATATGCAGTTTTATCGCCTTGTCTGTATAAATCGTTGCTTACTGTTTGAAGATTTAATAATCGTTTTATTTGATCATTATTAAAATCTTCCATTTTTTGTCTATATAAACCTTCAGCTCTTATAAACTCGTCGTAGGCTTGTTTATTA
>VTLG01005675.1_pt1 | contig 62021 bp, 63 predicted proteins | sample 4694571 | NCBI WGS metagenome assembly VTLG01 (sample SAMN12604809, study PRJNA352737) | marine metagenome | biome: ENVO:00000447; feature: ENVO:00000209|ENVO:00000569|ENVO:01000036; material: ENVO:00002151; isolation source: viral sequences binned using virsorter ...
ATGATATGAATGAAAATATAGCCCCTAACCATGATGGTAAAGCAGCACCTTATGGTTCAGGATATGAATCTGTTAAAGAAACCTTAAGATTTATTAAAGAAAATAATCCTGAATTTACAAACGAAGAAATTAAAGCAGAACTAGAAGAAATTAAAGAATTAGGAAAACAATTAAATGAAAAATTATGTCCTAAAGGTGAAGCTTATAGAAAAAGACGAATGGCTGCTGGAGAAAAATCATCAGCTTATTTATCTGGTCGTGCAGTAAAGGTTTGTAAAGGTCAAATGAGCGGAAAGAAAAAGAAAAAGAAAAAATAATGTTACCCAATTACGAAGAAATATTAAGAGAATCTTTACGTGACTGGTTTAAAAAAGAAAACTGGGTAAGGATTAATACTTCTGGTAATATTACCGGTCCTTGTGGCACAATGAAAAAAGGTAAACCAACTACTAGATGTTTACCTAAAAAGAAAGCACAATCCCTTACTAAAGCCCAAAGGAAAGCTACAGTAGCTAAAAAAGTACGTGGTAGTAAAAAAGGGAAACAATTTGTAAAAAATACCAGTAAAGCAAAATTTAAAAAGAAAAAATGAAAAAATTAATATTATGTTTTTTACTAATATTATTATGTAGTTGTTCTTCTTATAAATTAGCTACTTTAAATAATGATCCTCTTTATCCTATAGATTATGTAATACCTGTTACAAATGATACTAAAATAGATACTATTAATTCCTTTTCGGATTTAAAATGGAAATTAAGGACAGACTTCAATTTTAGATGGGACTTTGCCCAATATGCAATGCAACAACCTTATTCTTGGTATTGGAATAATCCAAGATTAGATGGTATATGGAGACCCTATAATAGATTTGATATTTATTTTTATAGCAATTGGTTTTGGACTGATTGGGCTTGGAATTATCCTTATTCAGCTTGGGGATGGAATAATTGGAATTATCCTTATTATTATGGGTGGAATCAACCTTATAGACCTTGGAATAATTGGTATAATAGACCTTGGCATAATACAAATTATAATGTAGTATGGAATGCTAGTAGAAGAGGAAATAATGTAGCTTATATTAATGGTCCTAGAAGCAGTAGAGTTAATAATAATATAGAAAACACTATAAGCAGAAGATATAATAACCCTAGACCTAATAATAATTCGGTTATAGATAAAATTGTTAATACTTTTAAAGAAAATAACATAAGGGTTAATATTAATAATAATCCTCCTAATATTATTAACAATAATAATGTTATAAGAAATAATTACTCCAAACCTAATTATAATAATAATTCTAGATCTAACAATTATATAAAACCCCCAACTTTTAATAACAATTCTAGATCTTCTTATAATTCTAGACCTGTAATTAGTAATAGTACAAGATCTAGTAACACTAATATATCAAGAGGCAATTCTAGAGGAAAAAACTAATATTTATAAATAAAAATATACTATAATGGACAACTTTAATTATCAAGCTTATCTTAAAAGTGGCAGAATCCATGGAGATAAAGCAGTATTAACTGAATCGGAACAAGTTTCTGAAAAGAAATACAAACAAGGCTATGACGATAGAGAAGATGAATCTCTAGGAGCTCGTAGAGGGGCTGAAAAAGGCAAAAAACAATCTTTTAAAGACCGTAGAGATGATTCTTACGGTAAATTTGGTAAGCGTGATGCTGAAGCTAAAGGAAAAGATAAAGGCCCAGGAAAAAATAAAGTAAACAAAGAGGGCGTTGACGAAGCGGCTCCTGGATATACTCATGATTGTGCTGCACATGTAATGCATGAATCACATGGTTACGGTTTATGTTTGGAAGGAAGACATACCTTAGTTGAAACTACAGAAGGCCATGCTGAAGTAACTCATTATGATGTTATGTTTAAAAGTGGAAATATAGTAGAAAAAATTCCAGTAAACGAACTTAAAGTAATAACCTCAGAAGCTCACCACCATGGAAAAGAAGAAGATCTTGAAGAAGTAGGCAAGGGATATTATAAAAAAACATTTGGAATAGGTAAAAAAGGATTTTCAATGGATAAAAGAAAAAAATTAAAAGAAACTATTATTGAAATTCAGGCTAAAATGAATGAAGGTTCTTATCCCTTTGATCAATGTATTGCTGACCAAGAAGGTAAATATGGTAAAGAAGGTGCTAAAAGAGTTTGTGGTGCTATTAGAGCAGCAAATGAAGGCCAAATAAATGAAATGGATGAAGTTTCTTGGAATGAAAAAAATAATCCTTCCAGAAGTGAAGCAGTAGGAGAAAGAGATCCTAAAAAAGTAGGTCAGTCTACTTCTGCTTATGCTATTAATGAAGATAAAAGAACTGATGCTGAGGAAGAGGGATATGAAGATGGATTTAAAGATGCTAAAAAAGACATGAAAGATGCCCTTAGTAAAATGAAAGTATCCGAACTTAAAGCTAAAATTAAAGAAGATATTATTGAAATTCTTTCTGAACAAGATGAAGAAGTGGATGTAGATATTGAAGATGAAGTAAAAGTAGATGCTGATGTAGATGTAGAAGATGATGTAAGTGTTGATGCTGAAGGTGATGATATTAACATTAAAAAAAGATCAGTAAAAGCAGACATTGAAGTTGGTTTATCTCCAGAAGAAGAATTAGTTCAAGATTCATTAGAAGCGGCTATGAAAGCTTCAGAAGCTTTAGGTAATAATACACTAACAGATCAAATCGGTAATACTATTACTTACTTTACAAGAGAATTTGTCGTAGGTAACAGAACTGATTAATAATGCTTAACGAACGTAAACTCACCGAAAGAGAACTAGATAAACGCGAAGAAGCCATAAAAGGTTTGTTGTCCAATAAGCGTAAATTAGTTAAAAAATATGGTAAGGATGCGGAAAAAGTTATGTATGGTATAGCAACTAAACAGGCAAAGAAAAAAGTTGAAAATATGAATTTAGATAGCTTAAAAGAACTAATTAAAAAATCTCTCCAAAAAGAAGCTGGCACATCTACTATTGATACTGGTTTTTCTGGTAGAGCTGATTATGGAGAAGAGGATAGAGCATTAGGTAGGGAGGATGAGCTTGAAATGAGAGGTTTGGAAGAAGGTCATGGTTTAGGTCAAAAAGATTTAGATACCCTAGAATCACTTAGAAATCAAATAGAACAAGGAACACTAGATAGTAAAAAACAAGATGAATTTATTAAAGTTCTTGATTTCCTAATTAAATCAAATATATTACAAGACAAAACAAAAGATTTATCTAAAGGTAAAGTTGACGAAAATTTAATTAAAGAATTTATTGGTGGTGAAACAGAAAAAAGAATAACTGTTTTGTTTGATAAATTGGTTCCCGGTTCAGGTAATGCTGATACTGTAGAAGGTGAAATTATTAGAGCTATAAATAGAATTATCTATAGATGGGGTAATGATGGTGATTTATTCTGGTCTGGATATGGTGCTGAAACAGCAGGTCCTGCTATGGAATATTTAACAGATGCATCTGATATTCCCTTTGAAATAAGAGAAAAATTTAAAGCTTGGGAAAATGATAATTTTGGAAAGGATTATGATAAGGGAGAATTAATAGATTTAGCCCAAATAGCTTTACAACATGTTGAAATAAAAGTAAAAGAAGATGATCTTACTAAAAATGAAGACGATTTATTCAACTATGGACAGAAATATATTGATCATGTAAGAGATATGGAAGAGGAGGAAGATGAATATGATGATTACTATGATGATTATGATGATGAGGATGATGAATTTATGAATGAAGGTCATATGATGCCTATGGATGATTTAGATGTAGGTCATACTGATAATGAACCACATATGCTTAAAAAGGAATTAGCTAGAGCAGGTCAAATGGTACAAATGCTTTATAGAGCAGTGGATAAATATGATGGTCAAGGTGAAGTTGATTTTCCACAATGGTGGCAGAAAAAAATTATCCAAGCAAATGCTATGTTAGATAGTGCTTTTGATTATATTGATGGTGAAGAAATGGTAGCTAAAATAGATGCTATGATTGATAATATGGATTCTGTTGAAGTAGATATTGATGTAGTTAATGAAGAAGAAAATATTCAAAAAAGATTAGATGCGGAAAAGGCAATTAGACAAACTTTAAAAGATGAAGGTGGTGCTGCCGGTTTAGAACCTTTAGTTAAAGCAGTAAAGAAATTTGGATTTAATAAGGCTGAATTAGTTAAATTACTTAAAAAAATAGTTAAAGTTGATAAACATAAACATGGTGATTATATTTTAACTCCTATAAATGAAAAAGAATTATCAAAAAGAGAAATAAATTCACTTAAAAAAATAGAAAAAGAATTAAGAAAAGCTTCACAATCACATAAATCTCAATCTAAAGCATTAGCTAAATCTACTAAAGCTCATAAATCTCAAGCTGATAGAATTAATAAATTAGTTAAAGAAATGTTAACTGAAATGGATGGTGGTACTTTATTTGATTATTTTAATAAAAAATATATAGTAGATGATCATTTTCTTAGTGATGATAGTTATATTGTTAAAAGAGAACCATCTGGAAAAGATCAATATGTAATATTTGATTACGATAAAGATAAAGATCAATTCCAAATTAGACAAATGGGTGGTTATAGAATTGATAGATCAGAAGCTATGAAAGCTGGAATGAGAGAAACAAGTAGCTTAGCTAGAGCGGGAATGGATGCTTATATGGTAGATGGTAATTATTCACCAACACCTATTTCAATTAAAGGTTTAAAAGATGTAGTTGATCATGTAATGGGTGGTTTAAGTAGAGAAGCAGCGGCTCAACAGGATTATTATGCCAGAAGAGGTCCTGTATCAGGTACTATAGATGAAAAAATTAGACTTGCTGTAGAAAAAAAATTAACTGCCGCTGAAAAGAGAAAAAAAGAAGACATCATTATGGCTCTTAAAAAACAAAAAGGTGGTAAGAAAAAATTAGAACCAGTTGATTATGCTGTAGCTACTGATAGGGCTAAAAAATTAGCTGAAGAATTTAAAGTAGGCCAAAAAGTAACATACTTAGGAAACCCAGGTGAAATTACTAAAGTTGATAAAGATGTAATGGATAGAGTTTACTATAATGTATTATATGATAAAGGTACGGGTAAAACTAAAGCAACCAACATCTATAATAAAGATGGTGAAATAAAAGCTGTATAATATGACTGCGGCAGAATTAAGAGAAAAAATAAAAATACTTGTTAAACAAGTATATTCTGATGTGGTGAAATCCGATGAGGCGGCTCTTGCCTATCCTGAAATTCAAAAATTTCCCGCTCTAAAAGAAATTATTATTAATTTATTAACTAATGAATTTGATTCTTTTGTTGAATCTGTAGATTGGGTTGCTCCACGCCCTACTACTTTTAGGATTAACTTACTAAATGGTGAAAATTTTCTTTTAATGTACACTATTAAAAGTTGGATAGCAACAGTTTTAGGTAAAAAATATTATCTACTTAATCTTGATGAAGAAGAAAGATGTGCTTTGGCAATTAACAGACTATTAAGAGTAGGCCCAGAAAGTGGTGCTGATGTAGAAGGTGGAGCTGATGCAGAAGCTGGAGCTGAAGCAGATACAGGTGAAACGGAGGTTGAAGATGAAGTAGATGTTAATGTAGATGTAGAAGCATAATGGATGTATTTGATAAAATATTAAAAGAACATAGCTGGAAATTTAAAAAAGGATATCCAGATATTAAGGACATTGAAGATAAAACTCTTTTAGAAAAAATTGTTAACAAATATTTAACTGAAGCTGAAGAAGAAATTAATATTGATGTGGAGGATAAAGAATCTTTGAAGGTAAAAAAAGCTTCACCTCCTCAACCAACTAAAGGTTCAAAAGTTTATAATGACACTATAAAAAACGCTTTAGATGTAGAAGTTATTCCTACAACACCTTCTAAATATAAATTTAATGGTTTAGGAGGAGCTACCTTTACTGAAACGGTTAAAGAAGCAGATAAGGCAATTTTTAGTAAATTATATCCTGTTAAACCACCTAAAACAGGTCAAGAAGTAGGTACTGCAGGTTCATTAGGAGTAGGTAATGGGGAGATAGCGTTATATTGGTTATATAATTTTTCTAATAGTGATGTAGCAGTAACCGAAGGTAGAGAAGGAGACGACCCTGATCTTAGATTTAATGACGTAGGTGTGGAAGTAAAAGCTTATAAAAACCCTGATGGCACTGTTGGATTAGGTAGATTTGGTGCTGATAAAGAAAATTTAGCAATTTTAAGTATTATCTTTGGATTAAATACTTTAAGTAAGGCATTAGGTGATGAACCACCAGCAAGATCAATTAATCCAACAAATTTTAATGGGCAACAATTAGAAGATGCCATGCAAGTTCTTATTGATTTTGATAGTATTGATGGTTTAAGTAGTTTGGCAGAACAATACCCATTATTTAGATCTATTCAAACTAATATAGATTCTGTTAAATCTAAATTAGGTGACTTTAGTGATGCTAAAACAGGTGCAATACTTATGGCCGATAAATTAGTAAGATCTAAATTAGGAAGAAAACCAGGTAATGGTGGATACTTAGCTAATGTTAAACCAGATGGAGGATTAAAATTTTTCCAAATTGATTTGGATAGGCTAAAAGATGAAGATTTAATTAATTCATTTAAAGTATCTCAAAGTGCTATTTTAGTTAAATTTTCAAATATATTTAATTAATTATGTGTAATTGCGGATGTAATACTTGTGAAACAATAAGAGGTCCCTTACTTACAGAAGGTAAAGTTGAGGTGAAACCTTTATTATCTGAAAATCTACAATATCATTTAGATAAGAATATTCCTTTATTTGAATCAGTATTTAGAATTGGTTCTAATGCTCACTTAAATTTAATTAGAGAAGCTAGAAAAATGTATTCTAGAGATATAATAGATTTATGTGAAGAAGATGAGGGCCTAATTAAAACACATTTAGGAGAATTTGGAATATATGAAGGTGAAAGTGTACCTTTAGATTTACCTATGTTAAATGAAAAGAAAAAAGCTAAGAAAAAGAAAAAAGACCCACCAATTGGAAAACCCAAAAGAGGAGGACCTAAAGCATATTATGTATATGTAAGAGATCCTAAAACAAAAAGAATTAAAAAAGTAACATTTGGTTCTGGTGGTTTAAGAGCAAAAATTAGAAATCCTAAAGCAAGAAAAGCATTTGCAGCTCGTCACAGATGTTCCCAAGCAAATGATAGAACAACAGCTCGTTATTGGTCTTGTAGATTACCTAGATATGCTTCTCAGTTGGGATTGGGTGCTAACATGAATACTTTTTGGTAAAATGAATCCCTATAAAGATAATTCTAATATTAGAAGTTTTTCTAAAAATGTCAAAAAGAAAGAATTAGTTTGGCATAAAGATGATGAAGATAGAGATATAGAAATATTAGAAGGTAAGGGTTGGCAAATGCAATTTGATGATGAATTACCTTTTGATTTAGTAAAAGGTGATCATATATTTATAAAACGACACCGTATTCATAGGATACATAAAGGTGTAACCGATTTAAAAATAAAAATAAATGGATAACTTCGATTTAAGAAAATATTTAGCAGAAGGTCCTTTAAATGAAAGACAATTTTTTGACGATAAACAATTAGCAAATGACATTTTAAGAAATCAAGCTGATGTTGAAAGACAATTAGGTACGAAGTTAAAAGATTTTAAATTTAGTGGAGATGACAGAGTGTTTACTGCTGTTGATCCTGAAGAATTTACTGTTTATGCTTTTAAATATAGAGATGAAAGAGATCCCAAGTTTCCTTATAAAGATGAAAAACCATTTTTATCAGATGAAGGATATAAACCTCAAATAATAAAAGTAGATGGTAAAAAAGTTGCAGTAACTGTAGGAAATATATAATTATGAATTGCGATTGTAAAAACTGTAATTGTGAAGTATGTAATTGCACTTGTTGTAATTGCTAAACATATAGACTGATTCATAGCCAGTCGATTTATTAAAAAAATTAGTGGAGCTGTGGCCCAAATATTTGGAGCTACAGCTTTTTTTTTGTATATTAATGTGTAAAACTTGTATTAAATGAATATAGTAATAATAGGAGCAGGTGTAGCAGGTGTTAATGCTGCTACAAAATTAGTTGATAATGATTTTAAAGGTAAAATCACTATTATAGATATGGGGTTGGATCCATATTTAAGACCATATGAAGAAGTAATGACAGGTTACTTAGGTGCAGGTGGTTGGTCCGATGGTAAATTAACTTATTCTACTCAAATTGGAGGGCAATTATCTAAGTATGTAGGTGAAGAAAAAGCTATGGAGCTTATGAAACAAGTAGTAGATAATTTTAGCAGATTTCATCCTCATCCAGAACAAATTATACTATCAAACCCTGATAAAGAACCGGATTTTATTAAACCATATTTTGGTTTAAGATTATTCCCAGTATGGCACATTGGTACTGATTATTTACATGAAATTGGTAAAAGTTGGTATGACTATTTACTTGATAAAGGTGTTGAATTTCATTGGGAACATAAAGTAATTGATATTGATTTTGATAATAAAGAATTATTAGCTGTATGTGAAAATCCAAAGTTATCTTTAGAATGTAAATATGATAAACTTATATTTGGTGTAGGTAAAAGTGGTATTGATTTTACTTCTAATACTATGAAAAAATATAATTTACCTACAGAAGAAAAACCAGCTCAAGTGGGTGTTAGGTTTGAGGCACCACAAAAACACTTTCAAAAATTAATTGATGTAGCTTATGATTTTAAGTTATATAGAAAATTTGAAAATGAAGGTGTATCATTAAGATCATTTTGTACAAATAATAATGCAGCATATGTAGCAGTAGAAGAAACATATGGAGATCACAGCTATAATGGTCATGCTAAAAAAGATAAAGCATTTGAAAATGGTATGACTAATTTTGGTATATTAATGGAAGTACAAGGTATTAAAGAACCATTTAAATGGGCTAGAGAATTAGTAGGTAAAGTACAAGAAAATAGTACAGGTTTATTTTATAGTCCAACTAGAGAACCATCTATAACATCAGAAGGAGTAGATGTATCAGCTACTAAAATAGATAATTTAGACGTAGTTAAAGATGCATTTCAAGGATATTTTAAGTATATTGATGATTTTATCAATGATATGAAATTAGTATTTCCTACGTTGAAAGACGATTGGGGAATCTATGTACCTGAGGTAAAATACCTGGCTCCTGAACCATTAGTTAAATATTCTGATTTATCATTAACTAAATATCCTGATGTGCATTTTGTAGGTGATGCGTTGTCTGCAAGAGGGATTTCGGTATCAGGGGCTCATGGTACACTTGTTGCTGAAAAAATATTGGAAATTTAAAATAAATTACGTATATTAATGTTATGAGCGAAAAATGGGAACAAAGTAAAAGATTAAAAAAGGCTGATGGTACAATAGCCGTTGTTTGGGAAGGTAAATTACACAATTGGGATGGTCCTGCTTTAATACCACAGGGTAATAATAAAAAAGCAGAATATCACATTTATGGTATTCAATATTCTAAAGCAGAATGGACTGATAGAAGAAGGCAAAGAGAGGGTTTACCATATTATAAAAATCAGTCTATGAAATCTAAATTAACAGACTATAGAAATTAAGTTATGAAAATAGGTTTATGTGGTACAATGAGTGTAGGTAAAACTACATTAGTAGGTGCACTAAAAAAATTAGATCAATTTAAAAATTATAATTTTGCTACTGAACGTAGTAAATATTTAAATAATTTAGGGATTCCACTTAATACCGATTCTACATTAAAGGGACAAACTGTATTTTTAGCAGAAAGATGTGCTGAATTAATGAATGAAAATATTATTACAGATAGAACTGTAATTGATGTTATGGCTTTTACTTTAAATGCTAAATCCATACATCATCAAGATAAAGATATATTTGAAAATTATGCAAAAGAATTCATACGAGAATACGATTATATTTTTTATATTTCTCCTTATGGCCTTCCTATTGAAGATAATGGAGTAAGAGAAACTGATGAACATTATAGAGATTTAATTGATTTTACTATTACTACTTTAATTAAAAGATATAGCCATATGTCCAAATCAATTGAAAAGATATCTGGATCTACAGAGGAACGAATTCAACAGATATTAAATATTACAGGTCTTTAACATATTTATAATAAAACCCTTATTATAATGAAAAAATCTGACTTAAAAAATTATATTAGAGAAAATATTATATCTACCCTAGAAGAAGATATAGCTGCAGATACTAAAGCTCTTGAAGATTATGAATCTAAACTAGATGATGTAATTAAGAAAAAACAAGAAGCAGGTATCGAAGAACAAGTAGATAAATTTAATGTAGATGTTTTTGGTTACAAAACCAAATATTATAAGGTTTGCCCAGGAGCTAAAGCATTTATGGATAAAGTGATGGCTGGTGACTATGGTGATATGTCTGATATTAAAGAAGAAACTATTAGATTAGCTAAACTGCATGATGTTTTATTTAAAATGGAAATAGAGGCTTTAAGGGATTCTAACTATGCGGCTAAAATTATAAATCGGGCTGAATTTGTTGTTGATACTATTAGAGATCAGGTTGACATGATAAATAAATTAAGTGGTAAAAATATACCTATGGATGCTGTAGATTATTTAGATAATCATGTAGAAATAATTAAAGATGCAGCTAAAAAGAGAGATCAAATAGCTGCTGATGATATGTTGGAAGAAGTTAAAGTTGATATTCCCACTCCCACTATAACAAAATATAATCAAGGAGTTACTGATGTTAAATCTGCTGCACAGGCTATATTAGATTTTTATAGTCAAATACAAGATAAAGAACAAATTGATTATATGAAAAATCAGCAATTTAAAATTGCAATGGATAAACTAAAAAATTTAGCTAAAACGGAAGATCCAGTTACTGAAGAAGAAGAACCATCTGATTCAGAAATTAAAAAAAATAAAAGTTTAGCTAAAGCGGCTGAAGAATTAGCTATTTTACAATCGGAAATGAAATCATTGGCTAAAAAATATTCTAAAGCTAAGGGGCAAGAAAAAGAAAATTTATTAAACACACTAAAATCTAAAACTAAATTAAAAAAAGAATTAGAAAGTATTTTAGATAAAAAATTATAATGGGGTATAGAGAAAGGGTTATTTATATTTTAAAAATTATTATTCTTATTTGTATTATAGCTTGGTTGCTATATTCGGATAGAGAACGTTATGTTGAAGAATATAATTTTAAAATTAATGCTTTAGAGCAAAAAGTAGATTCATTACATAGTATAAATGATGATTTAACTTTTAAAATTGATACCTTAAATGGACAAATACAATCCCTAGATAAAGAAATTTACTTAAAAAACAATAGAATTAATAATTTAAAATATGAAATTAGCACTAAAGTGGATGCTGTTGATAATTTTAATGATGATGAGCTCGAAAGGTTTTTCACAGAACGATACGGTCCCATCCTCGATTCAATTAAAAAAGCCAATAGCAAAATTAGTAATTAAGGATTTAATTACAGGCGATGGAGCTAAAGAAGAATTAGTTCTTACTGTAGATAAAATTCAATTATTAGAACAAAAAATTATTTTTAAAGATAGTATAATAACTAACTTAAATAATCAGATAGGTAATTTTAATTCTATACTAAATACTAAAACTGACCAGTTAAAATTATCTAGGGAACTTTCAGAAAAACTTCAAAAAGACTTGAAGAAACAAAAAATAAAAACTAAATTAATGGGTGGGGTTGGTATAGCAGCTGTAGTTGCCGTAGCCGTAATATTAAAATAAATGTCTGAATTAAAAAAAGTAATAAGACAGGAATATCTAAAATGTGCTAAAGACCCAGTGCATTTTATGAAAAAATATTGTTATATCCAACATCCCCAAAGAGGACGTATTCAATTTAATTTATTTCCTTTTCAAGAAAAAGTATTAAAATTATTTAGGGATAACCCTTATTCTATTGTACTTAAATCTAGACAATTAGGTTTATCTACTTTATCAGCGGGTTATTCCTTATGGATGATGACTTTTTATAAAGATAAAAATATACTTTGTATAGCAACAAAACAGGAAACTGCTAAAAATATGGTAACAAAGGTAAAATTTATGTATGAAAATTTACCTTCATGGTTAAAAGTAGATGCTACTGAAAATAATAAATTAAATTTACGACTAGTAAATGGCTCCCAAATTAAAGCCACTTCAGCAAGTAGTGATGCAGGTAGATCAGAAGCAGTATCATTACTAATAATTGATGAGGCAGCATTTATTGATAATATAGGTGAAATTTGGGCTTCGGCTCAACAAACATTAGCAACTGGTGGTGGTTGTATTGCCTTAAGTACTCCTTATGGGACTGGTAATTGGTTTCATCAAACATGGACTAGAGCAGAAGCTTCCGAAAATGATTTTTTACCTATAAAATTACCTTGGTATGTTCACCCTGAAAGAGATGAGGCATGGAGGCAAAGACAGGATGAATTATTAGGTGATCCTAGAATGGCTGCTCAAGAATGTGATTGTGATTTTAGTACTTCTGGTGATATTGTTTTTTATCCTGAATATATTAGTTTTTATGAAAAATCTTATATAAAGGATCCTATGGAAAAACGGGGAGCTGATCAAAATTTATGGGTTTGGGAATCACCTGATTATACTAGAGATTATATTGTAGTAGCTGATGTATCAAGAGGGGATAGTAAGGATTATTCTGCATGTCATGTTATTGATGTGAAAAATAATGTACAAGTAGCAGAATATAAAGGTCAATTAGGAACTAAAGAATATGGACATTTATTAGTGGGTTTAGCTACTGAATATAATGAAGCAATGTTAGTAATAGAAAACGCTAATATAGGTTGGGCTACTATTCAAGTTGCTATAGATAGAGCATATCCTAATCTCTACTATTCACAAAAGAGTGACTCCCCAAATGCTAGTTCGTATTTTGATAAGTACCAAGACCATTCAAAAATGGTTCCTGGTTTTACTATGTCTTCAAGAACTAGACCTATGGTTATAGGTAAGTTTCAAGAATATATTAGTGATAAAGGAGTAACAATACAATCTAAAAGGTTATTAGAAGAAATGAAAACCTTTATATGGAAAAATAATAGAGCGGAGGCTCAAAGTGGTTATAACGATGATTTAGTTATGTCGTTTGGTATTGCAATGTATATAAGAGACACTGCTTTACGTTTAAGACAACAAGGATTAGAAGCAACTAAAAATGCCCTAAGTAATATGCATGTTAATAGAACAACATATCAAGGGGGTTACTTTTCAAAAGGAGCTGATAATCCATACCACATAAAGACTCAATATGGTAAAGAAGACATTAGTTGGCTTTTGGACTAATATTTATAATAATAAAACAAAATTATGGCTGATAAAAGCGTATTTTCAAGATTAAGAAGATTATTTTCTACAGATGTAATAATACGAAATGTAGGGGGTAATCAAATAAAAACTATAGATTCGGGTCATGTTCAATCAAGTGGTGAATATGAAACTAACGCATTAGTAGATAGATACAATAGAATATATTCAACTGCACCATCTTCACTATATGGAGCTCAATTTAACCTAAACTATCAGTATCTACGTACAATGATATATTCGGAGTATGACATTATGGATCAGGATGCTATTATTGCTTCTGCTTTGGATATACTATCAGATGAATCTACATTAAAAAATGATATGGGTGAAGTTCTTCAAATTAGAAGCTCTAATGAAGATATTCAAAAAATCTTGTATAACTTATTTTATGATGTTTTAAATATTGAGTTTAATCTTTGGATGTGGATTAGGCAAATGTGTAAATATGGTGATTTTTTCTTAAAATTAGAAATCGCAGAAAAATTTGGTGTATATAATGTTATCCCCTATACTGCATATCACATGGAAAGACAAGAAGGATTTAATGAAGAAAATCCTGCTGAAATAAGATATGTTTATAATCCTGAAGGTTATGTAGGGGGAGGAAGTATGAGTTCCGGTTATTATACTGTTAATCAAAATCCAGATAATACTACTGGTATTATAATGGAAAATTATGAAGTAGCTCATTTTAGATTAATTGGTGATGTAAATTATCTTCCTTATGGTAGAGCTTATATTGAACCAGCTAGAAAATTATATAAACAATACTCATTAATGGAAGATGCTATGTTAATTCATAGAATAGCTAGAGCACCAGAAAAAAGAATATTTTATGTAAATGTTGGAGCTATACCACCTAATGAAATAGAAACATTTATGCAAAAAACTATTTCAAAAATGAAACGTACTCCTATGATAGATGAAAAAACAGGTGAGTATAATTTGAAATATAATATGCAAAACATGATGGAAGATTTTTATATTCCTATTCGTGGTAATGATGCAACTACAAAAATTGAAACTACTCCTGGATTACAATATGATGGAATTCAAGATGTGGAATATTTAAGAGGCAAATTATTTGCCGCTTTAAAAATTCCTAAAGCATTTTTAGGTTATGAAGAAAATTTAGAGGGTAAAGCTACATTAGCCCAGCAAGATATTAGATTTGCTCGTACTATTGATAGAATTCAAAGAATTATTTTATCAGAACTTAATAAAATTGCTCTTGTTCATTTATACACTCAAGGTTATACAGATGAAACATTAACCAATTTTACTCTTGATATGACTACGCCGTCAATTATCTATGATCAAGAAAAAATTGAATTAATGAAATCTAAAGCTGAATTAGCTGGAACTTTATTAGAACAAAAATTAGTTTCATCTGATTGGATTTATGATAACATTTATCATTTTAGTGAAGACCAAATAGAAGAAAATAGAGATTTGGTTAGAGAAGATTCTAAACGTAAGTTTAGAAATGCACAAATTGAGGCTGAAGGTAATGATCCTGTATCAACTGGTAAATCTTATGGTACACCACATGATTTAGCTTCTTTATACGGTAAAGGAAGAATGTATTCAGAACCTGGAAATGTACCGGATCCTGAAAAATATGCTAGTGATGATCCTAAATTAGGAAGACCTAAAGTTACTAATGTTAAACGTAATACTCAAGATGATAACCTTGGTAAAGATAGATTGGGAACTAAAAGAATGAAAGATCAGGATAATAATGATTCTAATTCTATTAGACCTAGATTTAAAGGAGGTAGTCCTTTAGCTCTTGAAAATGCTAAAACAACTTACTTAAAAAATAAAGACATGTTTAAAGCATTAGATAAGAAAAAATTGATTTTTGAAGATGATAAAGACGATACTTCATTATTGGATGAAAAACAATTAAAGAAATAAAACTTTTTTAATATTTATAAATAAATATATTTTTTGATGAAAATAAAACATTCAAAGTACAAAAATACGGGTGTTCTTTTTGAATTATTAGTGCGACAAATTACAGCAGATACTTTGAAGGGGGTAGACTCTCCTGCTATAGATATCCTTAAAAAATTTTTCGTTAAGACTACCTTAGGTAAAGAATATAAGTTATATGAAACTGTATTAAAATCTAAAACCCTTAGTGAAGGAAAAGCTAATAGTGTAATTTCTACAATTATAGATTCTTCTAAAAATTATAGTAGAGGATCTTTAAAAAAACAAAAATATAATTTAATTAATGAAATAAGAAAACATTATGAATTAGATGTATTTTTTGGATCCAAAATAAAAAATTATAAAGAATTAGCTGCAATTTATACTTTAATAGAAAGTTATAGCAATAAATCACTGGTTAATACAACCCAAATTATAAACAATAAAATTACTTTATTAGAACATTTAACTAAAAATAAAGTATCTAAAAAAGATATTAAAAAAGATGTTTTAGAAGAATTTTCATCCTATGATAAGGATACACGTATATTAACTTATAAAGTATTATTAGAAAAGTTCAATAGTAAATATGATAAACTATCGAATGAACAAAAGAATGTATTAAAAGAATTTATTAATTCAGTTGATTCAACACCTGGATTACGTAATTTTTATAATTCTAAGATAAATGAGTTAAAATCTATATTAATTGAAGAATCTAAATCAATTAAAGATAAAGTTACTGAGATTAAAATTAAAGAAATATCTAAATATTTAGTTGAAATAGACAAAACACAAAAGGTTACAAATGATGACTTAGTAGATCTTCTACAATATTATGAATTACTTAAAGAAATCAAAGTAGCAAATGCCGTACAAGTATAAACTTTCCGAAATGTCTAAAAAAGCTTCAGCAGATGAAGCGGAAAAAGAATTAGGTATCCCAAAATCCAGATTTGAGGTAGGGCAAGTAACTATTAGTGATGATGGTACTTCTAAATCTACTATTACTGATATAGATCCTGAAACTGGAGCAGTAAAATGGACTATTACACAATTACCTGGATTTGATAAACTTTATGATGATTTAACTGATCTAGTTAATACTGCTAAAAGAACTTATGTTAAAACTAAAGATGATAAAAAATTTAGGGATTTTTATGACGAAATAAGAGTTATAAGAAATAAAGTAAGAACTCATCTTAGAAATGAATATCCGGATCAATATAAAAGAATTGTAATGGAAGAAGAAGTAGATGAAATATCAACTACTGGAGGTGGTGCTGGTTCAGCTTCTTTTAGACCAGGTACAGGAATGCAATATGCCACTCCTTATGCCTTTAGACTTAAAAAGAAAAAAGATAAAGATGATATTGATGAAGGTACTTGTGGATATGATAGGGATAAAAAAGGTAAAAAATTAAAGGGACCAGGAGGATTAGGTGAAGCATTATCTTATGCTTTTAGTGAGTTTGATTTTATTATAAAAGATGGTGCCTATAAAGCTGAAGTAGAAGCAAAGATTAAAAAGGAATTAAAAAAGGTTCAAAGTAAACCTCTTGAAATTCCCGAAAAAGATCTAGAAGCTATAATTAAAAATGCTGAAAACTATTTTGCTAAAGAGGCTAGAAAAGAAGAAAAAGCTAACAGAAATCCTAAAAAAATTAAATCTACTGAATTTGCACAGTTTGCAGCAGACTACTATACTGAAGAATATTATCCAGATAAGTACGGTAAAGATTATCCTGATAAAAGAGGTAATATGCAAGCTATACAAACAGGTTACACTCCGGAACAGGCTGAAAGATTTAGAAGAAGTGATGTAGTTCCTTTTTTAATTGACTATGATGTTAAAGGAAATGATGGTAAAACAATAGGTCTCTATAATATGCCAGACGATTATTATACTATGGATGCGAAAGAATTTGATAAAAAATATGAAGTATATAAACGTCGTGAAATTAAAAGAAGAAATGATAGACTAAAAGACCCAGACTTCCCTATTGAAAAATTACAAGATAAACCAGGGGGACCTTTAAAATTACAAAAAGATTTTTATGAAATACGAGTTTGGGAATTTGATAAAATATATGGAAAAGGTGGAGAGATTGAAGATGATGATTTCAATATAGAAGATTATTCAAGATTAGGTTTTTTAAAAAAAGCTATAAATGAAGGTGATACTTACGAAAAAATGGCCGCTAAAGGTAAAAAAGCAGGTAGTTTAAAACAAGGTACTGTTAGAAAAAGATTAGGTATTAAAAAAGGTGAAAAAATTCCATTATCTTTAATTAACAAAGAACTTGCACGTCTTAAAAAGATGGATAAAGATGATGATAAAAAGGGTGTTCAATTAGGTGATAAAAACCAAAAATATTATAAAGCATTACAATTATCTAAAACATTAAAAACAACAACTAATGTTAATGAAGATAGTAAAAACCCAGGTGCTACATTAGGTCCAGGACCGAAAGCAACAGAAGATGGAGTTAAAGATAATTATTATGTAAAAGCATTTAAATATAAACTAGTTCCTAAAAATAAAGATGGAACTTATGTACAAAAAGATTCAGGACTGGAAGTTAAGAAACTTTTTTAATATGTATAACATGAAATATAGACTAGTTAAGGAACAAGAAAATAAAGTCGAACAATTTCAAAAAAAAAGAATTGATGCGTTTGATGAACTTGAATCTAAACTGGAAAATGTAAAAAAATTATTACGTCAAGGTAAAATTAGTACTATAAAATATTATAGAGAAAACCCAGGTAGTTTTGGGGTATTTATAGGAACTGATTTAATTGGCGATTATTTTAAAGATATTGAAACATTATTAGATAAATAAATTATGAAAGACTCAAATAAAATCTATAACGAATTAAAAGAAAAGTTAATAAATGAAAACTTTGTTAATTTAAATCCTATTTCTACTTTTGAAGCTAGCCCTAAAGCTGATTTCGAAACTAAATTTGCTAACTACTTAGCTGAAAAAAAAGAAAATTTAGAAGAATTAAAACCAATAGTAAATAATGAGGAAAAAATTAATACTAAAGAAGAAGTAGAAAAAATTCCTGCTGAATCTAAAGCTAAACCACAAGGTGAAGGATTTCAAATTTCTTATAAAGCAGATAAAACTGTAGAAAATATAAATTCTCATAATTATGATTATAACCCTTCAGTTGAAAATATTAATAATGTAAATGGAGAGGAAATGTTAAAGGGATTTTATTGTGAAATGAAAAATAACCCAGATTTAACTAAAGTAGAAATTCAAGAAAAAGTAATTAAAAATTTAGCCAAAGATCCTTTATTTTATGTTAAAGAGGGACAATTTGGAGTTGAAGGTTTAGGCTATTCAGAACAAAAAATATCTCAAAATGATGGTGAATCTTATGGAGGTAGTGGATACAGTGAAAAACTAAAAGATAGTTCTAATAATATGGAAATAGTTAAAGAAAGTATAGGTGGTGTAGTTACTTCAGGTAACTCTAATCCCTGGACTGAAGTAATTCAAGAATTTATAGACGAGGAAAAAGAATTACCTATGGATGAAAATCTTAATTCTGCTGAACAGGAAAAAGTAATGGCCGCGTTAAATAACTATGTAGTAGAATTTAAACCAGATTTTGGTAAAGTTGAGGAAATAGCTGATATGTTATCAGAATTAACAGGAATTTCTTCAAATAAAATCCAAGGTTATTTAATGCAGTTAACAGGTGGTGATGATGAAATGATATTTGAAATGGAGGATGAAGGAACTGCTGTTTCTTATTCTGATACTACTTTAGATGAAAAAAAGGATCATGATGGAGATGGTGACATAGATTCTGATGACTACTTAGCTGCCAGAGATAAGGCAATAAAAAAAGCAATGGCTAAAAAACCTAAAAAAGAATCTATTGAAACTAAATTAGCTGAAATAGGTAAAGCAGGTGAAATTACTAAAATGGAAGCCCAATTAGAATTCTTAAACAACTATATAAACGAAAAAATAGATAGAGTAGGTTCTATTAATGAAGACGATAATCTTAAAGAATTAGTTGATAAGAAAAAAATGAAAGACATGATGAAAGAAATTAAGCTTTTAGAAAAAAGAAAAGCTAAGATGGAAAAAATGTATGAAAAAATGTCTGGAAAAAAATATAAAGAAATGGTTGATGAACAATCACCACAAGCTACATTTGATCAATCAAATCCTACAGGAGGACCTACTTTAGACCCTATTACACAAAAAGCAGGTAGATCAACAGGTAAAAGTTATATAAATAGACCTTCTGGACCAGCTAAATTCCCACAATAATGAGTAAGGAACTATTAATAGAGACAAATACTATTAAAGTTTCACCTTCTCAATTAACTGAAAATGTAAATAAGGAGAACGGAAACTTAATGGTTGAAGGTATCCTAGCTACTGCTGAAGTAAAAAATGGCAATGGTAGATATTATTCCAAAGAATTATGGAATAGAGAAATGGAAAAGTATAAAGATCTTATTGAACAAAGACGTTCAATGGGGGAACTAGACCACCCAGAATCCACTGTTGTTAATTTAAAAAATGTTTCTCATTTAATTACTGATTATTACTGGGATGGTGATAATGTAATGGGAAAAATAGAAATATTACCTACTCCTTCTGGTAATATACTTAAAGAACTTATTAAAAACGGTATAACTGTAGGTGTATCATCTAGAGGTATGGGTTCATTGGAACAAAGAGGCGATATAATGGAGGTACAAGATGATTTTGAATTATTATGTTGGGATTTTGTTTCTACACCTTCCAATCCAGGTTCTTACATGCATACATTAAATGAAGGTAAACAATCTGTTATATATGATTATACTAATGTTAATAGTATAATTAGAGAAATACTTTGTTCTAAAGGTTCCTGTCCTACTTTTTAATTTTTACTAGATATTCATATACGTATAATCGCAATACACCATCATTCTTATATGGTGTGAATAATAAATTAATTCTTATTACGATTCTTAATAATCGTATTTCACAAACTAAATTTTGAGATTATGTCTAACAACAGAGATTTGTTAAAAGATGCAATCGCCGATGCTAAAGCCGTAAAGGAAACAGCAATTGCGAATGCAAAGCTTGCTCTTGAAGAGGCTTTTACACCTCATCTTAAATCTATGTTATCTGCAAAATTAGAAGAAATGGACAAAGAAGACGTTGACGAAGGATACGGTAAAAAGTATGAAGAAGACGACGTAAAGAAAGAAGAAATGGATTCTAAGGATGAGATGAAAGAAGAAAAAGATGAGATGGACGAAGGCAAAGAAGAGCTTGACGAGATTAACCTTGATGAATTGTTAGCCGAACTTGATGAAGAAATGTCAGATTCCGAAAAAGAAAAAATCGATAAGGAAGTTGATGCTGTCAGAGATGATTTGGACCAAATATCTAAACTAGCCAAAGACGCTGGTGAAGATGCCGAAGATATCAAAGACAAAATTGATGAAGCTGAAGATAAAGAGGACGTCAAAGAAGATGCCAGAACAGATGCCGAAGAAGAAGGCTATCTTGATGGTATGAAGGACGAAAAGGAAGATATGGAAGATGATATGGATGACGAAGATGTCGATCTAGAAGATATGTCAGAAGATGACCTAAAAGGGTTTATTGAAGATGTTATTAAAGATATGGTATCAGACGGAACCATCGAAGCAGGCGAAGATTTTGAAGAGGTAGATGTTGAAGACGAAGTTGAAGTAGAGGATGATGTTGATGTTGAAGTTGAAATTGACGAAATGGCTCATGGAGACAAAGACAAAGACAAAATGGAAGAAAAGCATAGCAGAGTAAAAGGTGAAAAAGGTCCTGGAAACGAAGATGGTGACAAAGATGACACTAAAATCGAAAAAGAGACTGAAAAAATGAGATTCAAAGAAGCAATTGATGAAATCAATAAGCTTAAAACTGAATTGAATGAAGTTAACCTTTTAAACGCGAAGCTACTTTACACAAACAAAATCTTCAAGTCTAAAAATTTATCTGAAGACAAAAAAGTTAAAGTATTAAAAGCTTTTGACAAAGCGTCTACAGTAAAAGAAGCTAAAGTTATTTTTGAAACACTAAACGAAGGTTTAGTATCAAAATCAGAAACAAATGTAAGACCTAAAGGTAGTGCATCTAAAGTTACTGGTGCAATAACTGAAGCTAAAAAACCAATAATTGAATCAAATGCTGTCTTTGACAGAATGAGAAAATTAGCTGGTTTAGTTTAAAAATAATTATTAACCCTATAAATTTAAAACAATGAGTTTAAATTCTTTATTAGAAAGTGCAAACCCATACCACTCAATGCAGTCAGATGCTGCTAAATTGGCTGGAAAATGGGAAAAAACAGGCTTACTAGAAGGTTTAGAAGGTAGTACTAAAAATAATATGAGTATTATTCTTGAAAACCAAGCTAAGCAGCTTGTTGTAGAAGAATCAAATACTGGCGGTGGTGCTGGTTCTGGTACTTTTACACCTGGTACTGGTGCTCAATGGGCAGGGGTTGCTTTACCTTTGGTAAGAAAAGTATTTGGTCAAATCGCAGCGAAAGAATTCGTTAGTGTTCAACCAATGAACTTACCTTCAGGTCTAGTATTCTTCCTAGATTTCCAATATGGCTCTGACAAAGTACCTTTTAGCTCTGGTGGTTCACTATATGGTGATGCAGGTGGAAATCTTCCATTTGGTAACACTAATTCAGGTGGATTATACGGAGAAGGAAGATATAGTTACTCAATTAATACAACAGCTTCTGTAGTAGCAAATGCTAGTTTATCATCAGGATCTGTTCCCTTTTCATTTATTAACTATGATTCATCACTATCTGCTTCTATGGCATTAGGCCCACAAGCAAGTGGTGGTTTAGCTACAGCTTCTATCGCAACTGCATCTATTGATAGTAATTTCGATGCTGAAGCAGTAAGAAGTTTCTACCTAGTAGGTAGTAATGCTCCTGCAGTAGCTGATCAATATCCTCAATTTACAAGAATTGAAGATGGTAATTTCGTATTTGTTGTTAATGCAAATTCAATCATTCCTGGTGATGATACAGCTATCTCTTATTCATTAGCTCCAGTAGATAATGAAAGAGGTGACTTTGAAGAAGGAAATACAAACTTGAATGGTAATAACAATCCAATCGTAATTCCAGAAATTAATGTACAGATGAAATCATCTGCTATTGTTGCTAAAACTAGAAAATTAAAAGCAGTTTGGACGCCTGAGTTCGCTCAAGACCTTAATGCTTACCATGCTCTAGATGCAGAAGCAGAATTGACTTCAATCTTAAGTGAGTATATTTCATTAGAAATTGACTTAGAAATTTTAGATATGCTACAAGAATCAGCTGCTGCTGGTACTGAAGTATGGTCTGCTGTAAACAATAGAGGTATGGCTAATGACCAGGCTGGAACAGTTACAGATCTACAATTCTATAACTCACAAGGACAGTGGTTCCAAACTTTAGGTACTAAAATCCAAAAGTTAAGTAATATCATCCATCAGAAAACTCTAAGAGGTGGTGCTAACTTTATGGTAATTTCTCCAACAATCGGTACAATCCTAGAATCTATTCCTGGATATGCTGCTGATGCTGATGGTGATGTATCTAAATCAACTTACGCTTTTGGTGTACAAAAAGTTGGTGCTTTCAACGGAAGATATAAAGTGTACAAAAATCCATATATGACTGATAACTTAGTATTATTAGGATTTAGAGGTGCTCAATTCCTTGAAACTGGTGCTGTATTTGCTCCTTATATTCCATTAATCATGACTCCATTAATCTATGACCCATCTACATTCACTCCAAGAAAAGGACTGATGACTAGATATGCTAAGAAAATGGTAAGACCTGAATTCTATGGTAAGATCTTAATTAACGGTTTAGAAACTCTATAATCGTAAATTATTAGATTAATATTAAAACCCGGCTTTGGCCGGGTTTTTTTATCCTTAAATATTTATAATTATAATAATTTATTTCATATTTATAATAAAAATATCAAATGGCAAAATGTGTAACAACAGGTTCATTAAAAGTACTAATTCAAGAAAGTATTACCCTACCAAATAAAAACGAAGAAATTTGTATTAACGAAGTTACAATTCCAGGTGTAGCACAAACAGTAAGAAGAGTTGATACTATTTCAACTACTTTTAGTGGTAGTGGAATTGAAATTTTAAAATTTGTAGATTCTGAAGAACAACAAACTGCTGGTTCATTTGTAAGAGATACTGTTAAATACATGAGATTTACTAATTTATGTACTTCTAACTTTTTATCTTTATATTTAATCCAAGATAGCCCTGATGCTCAAAACCCCAATACAACTAATGTGGGTTCTGGTGATGATGGATTATTTAAATTAGACCCAGGTAAATCAATGGTATTTTCTAATGGTCAATTTGATAGTAATAATTTTTATGATTATGTGGTTGAAGGATATGTTGATGAACAATATTTTGCTGGATTTGCCTCATTATCATCAATAAAAGCAAAAGCAGATACCAAAGATGTTCAAATAGAATATTTTGTGGCTTCTTCTTAATATTTATAATAAAATTAAAATTTAATAACAATGGCATTAACTTATAGATCAGTAAAAGGTTCAGCTTTAACTATAGACGAATTAGATAATAATTTTAGACATTTTACAGGTTCACACGCAGTAACTGGTTCTTATATAGTTTCCGGAAGTATTACTGTTTCTGGTTCTTTAAAGGTTTCAGGTTCTGGAACATTTGATAATGTAGGTCCTTTTACACAATTTGGAACATCAGCTTTTACTGGTTCATCAGTCTTCTTTGGTGATTTTACTCAATTGGGAAGTGACAATACAGCTTCTATTCAATCACCTTACGTTGAAATAAGTGGTTTACCAACTTCTGACCCAGCTCAATCAGGTAGAATATATAATGATGGTGGTACTTTAAAAGTATCAGCTGGATAAAAACAGTAATATATAAAAATAAATTAGGCCTCAATTTGAGGTCTTTTTTTTCATATTTATAATAAAACTATTATATTATGAATGTACCTATTTGGCCCGGTTCGAGTTCATTTGCTCCTGGAGAAACACCTTTTGGATTTTACGATAATGATGCTGAATTTAGAAAAGATGCTGATAAAGTAGCTAAATTCTGTGCTAGTAGACTAGGTTATCCTTTAGTAGATGTAGAATTACAATCTGGTTCTTTTTATACAGCTTTTGAGGAAGCCATTACTATTTATGGAAATGAATTATGGGCTTATATTATTAGGGACAATATTTTAGATTTAAAAGGACTTCCAATAGATGTTGAATTAAATGAAACTATTATTACTCCTAGTTTAAATTCTATTGTTAGGTTATCTCAACAATATGCTAATGAAGCAGGAGTAGGGGGTGATATACCATGGTATTCAGGATCTTTTGATTTACAAAAAGATCAACAAAATTATAGTTTTGAAACTTTTATGACGGCAAGTGGATTTACAGGTTCCGCTTATGCCGATGGAATTGAAGTAAAAAGAATTTTTTATGAAAATCCAATTCCAGCATCTGCACAATATTTAGATCCTTATACAGGTTTTGGTTTTGGTGGTACTATAGCTGCAGGTTTAGTTGGTGTAGGGGGATTTGGTGGTGATTATAGTTATTTATTAATGCCATTAAGTTATGATATGCAAATAATTCAACAAATAGAAATGAATGAGTCAGTAAGACGTAGTAATTTTTCTTTTGAAATACATGGTAATGATTTAAAAATATTCCCTAGACCAGTTAGAACTGAGGGTAGGTTATGGTTTCAATATATTTTTGTTAAGGATAGAAAAGATAAAATAGTTAAATGTGCTGATGATCAAATTACTAATGTTTCTAACGCTAATTTTAAGAATCCTATTTATAGTTTAATTAATTCAATTGGTAGACAGTGGATATTTGAAATGACATTAGCTATAGCAAAAGAAATGTTAGGTTATGTTAGAGGTAAATATAGTACAGTACCAATACCTAACGCTGAAATGACTTTAAATCAAGCTGATTTAATAGCAGCTGCTACAGCTGAAAAAACGGCTTTATTAGAAAGATTAAGAGCTTATTTTGATGAAACATCAAGAGCTAAATTATTAGAAAGAAAAAGTGTTGAACAGGATGCATTAATTAAAGAATTAGATGCAGTTCCTAGAGTAATTTATATAGGTTAATATGGCAATGTTTGCAAGACAAAGGGATGTATCTCTGGTAAGACACCTTAACAGAGAAGTTATGGGTAATATTATTACTCAACAATGTGCCCTGTATCAATTTAAATTAGAAGAAACTAAGGTTAATATCTATGGAGAAGCTGCTGATTCTAAGTATTATAATGGACCATTTTTGTTTAATGTTTTACTAAATAGATCACCAGAATCATTTCCAGAAACAGAAGAGGGTATTCAATTTGCTCAATCAATTGATTTTTATTTTTTAAGAGATGATTTAGTGGATGCTAATATAGTACCAGAAGTTGGAGATATTATATTATATCAGGAAGCCTATTATGGTGTAGATGGAGTAGTAACCAACCAATATTGGAGTGGTAAAAATCCCGATTATCCTAATAATAATTCAGATGGTACTCCTAATCCACTTAACCCTGGATTAGATCAATTTGGAACTAATTTATCAGTTCTATGTTCTACTTATTATATTCCAGCAGATAAAGTAGCTATATCACCTTATAAAGAAAGATTTTAATGGCTAAAATAAGAAAACCCATACCTAAAACTCAAAGAGAAATCAGTATTGAACAAAAACAGGCTTTTGATACGGAACGAGGAAACCCTAATGCTAAAATTAATCCCAATGAATCTGAAACAGGTATACCTTTTAATAGATCTACTAAATTAAGTTTTAGAAATGATGATACTAAGCCTTTTTCTATTGGAATTCAAGATTTAGATGAGGCTGTTTTTTATTATTTTAGAAATGTCATAAAACCTTTTGTATATCAAAATGGTAATAGAAGAGATGTCCCAATAATTTATGGATCCCCTGAAAGATGGAAATCATTCCAAAGAGATGGTTATTACAGAGATAAAAAAGGTGCTATTATGTTACCAATTATTGTAATTAAAAGAAATACAATTACAAAGGATAGAAGTGTTTATAATAAATTAGATGCTAATCAAGTTAATTTATATAGTTCATTTCAAAAAAGATATAGCCCTGATAATTTTTATAACAATTTTGCTGTTTTAAATAATAGAAAACCTGTAAAAGAATATTATGCTGTTGCCGTTCCTGATTTTGTAACTTTGGAGTATAGTTGTCTAATACAAACTTATTACATGGAACAACTAAATAAAATTATTGAATCTTGTGAATATGCCTCTGATGCATATTGGGGTAATCCAGAAAGATTTAAATTTAGAGCTTTTATAGATAGTTTTTCAACTGCTACTGAATTAGCTCAAGGAATGGATAGATTAGTAAAAGGAACTTTTAATATAAATTTAAGAGGATATATTATACCCGATACTATTCAAAAAGAAATGCACTCAATAAATAAATGGAATAGCAAATCTAAAGTTACTATTAATTTTGAAACTACAAGTAATGTAGATTCATTTAAACAAGGATTTAAAACATTTCCTGGAGGACAAACAAGACGTGAGAATGAATAGTTTGGACTTTTAAAAAAATTTAGTTATATTATAGTAAATAAAGTTATATGATATATTGGTTTACAGGTCAACCAGGTTCAGGTAAAACTGTACTAGCAGATTTATTTAAAGATAAAAAACTTCCTCATGCCTTTAGAATAGATGGGGATGAAATGAGAGAATTATTTGCAAATAAGGATTACTCAGAAAAAGGTAGGAGGGCTAATATTGATGCAGCTCAAAAAATAGCTCATTATTTACATAATCAAGGAAAGGATGTTATTGTATCTTTGGTTTCACCATATAGGGATCAAAGAGAGGAATTTAAAACTAATTTAGATTGGCAGATAAAAGAATTTTATGTTCATTACGATATTAGTAAAGTAAAAAGAGGTAGAGAGCATTTTCACGTTAATGAATATCAAGTGCCCTTAGAAAAATATACTGATATTAATACTACTAAAGATACACCAGAACAATCATTAGATAAAATAAAAATATAATGGATAAAAAAAATACATATTTTTGTGATATAGATGGCACAATCTTTAAGTATAGAAAATTTGAAACTTATTTAGAAACTGATGTTGAGGTAATTGAAACTTCTAAAAGATTTTTAGAGGAAAGAAAAAATGAGGGTCATATGATTGTGTTAACTACTGCTCGCCCTAAAAGTTTAAGAGTACATACAGAATGGGAATTAGAAACTAATGGCATACCCTACGATTACTTACTTATGGGAATAGAAAGAGGACCCCGTTATTTAATCAATGATATGGATCCTAATAACCCGGGAGAAAGAGCAATTGGAATGAATTTAATTAGAGACAAAGGAATAATATGAAAAAATATAGTATGTTTATAGGTCGTTGGCAACCATGGCATAAAGGTCATAGGTGGCTAATAGATCAAAGATTAAAAGAAGGAAAAAATGTTTGGGTAGCTATTAGGGATATTGAACCTAATGATAAGCAACCTTGGACACCTCATGAAGTATTGATGAATTTATCTAATGAACTAAAAGATTTAATAGAAGAAGGTAAAATATTAATTTCGATAGTTCCTGATATAGAATCAGTAAACTATGGAAGAGGAGTTGGATACGATATTATAGAGCATATTCCACCAGTTGAAATAAAAGAAATATCAGCTACCTCTATTAGGGAACAAATGAGAAAAGATGGTAAGTTATAAAAGACATATTGCCAAAACTATTTCTTGGAGAATAATAGGTTCAATAGATACAATAGTAATTTCGGGGCTTTTAACAGGTTCTTGGGAAATAGGTTTAGCTATAGGGGGAATAGAAATTATTTCTAAAATGGTACTTTATTTTTTACACGAAAGATTTTGGTATAAATTTAGTAAATTTGGGATAAATGAAAAAAAATAAACCTAATGTATTTGCTTTTGGTAGCTATATTGGTACTACAGGTTATGCTAACCATACTAGAAAATTTTTTAGGGAACTTTCTAAACTAACTAATTTAAAAGTTAGAAATTTTACTGTTGGAAAAGGTTGGGGTGGTAAACATATAGATGAACCACATAATAATGAACCATATATAGATAATTTAGATAAAAAATTGCTAAAAGAGCAATCATTATGGTCTAATGTTGAAAATAAAGAAGTTTTAACACATCATCCCATATACAGTAAATATAAAAATGATGTTAATCATGATGTAAATATTATTTTAAGTGAAACTAATCATCATTATTATTATCAAAACTATTCTGGTCCTACTATTGCTTATAATGTTTGGGAATCTACTAGGCAACCCCAAGGATTTTTTGATAAACTAAAAACCTTTGACCAAATTTGGGTCGCTTCTAATTGGCAAAGAGATTGCACAATAGAACAAGGAATGGATCCAGATAAAGTAAAAGTAATACCCGAAGCTGTAGATGGTAATATTTTTAAACCTAACCCCTTAGCTACACTGCCTGAATATGATGATGGAAGATTTAAATTTGTTATTTTTGGAAGATGGGATTATAGAAAGGCAACTAAGGAAATAATTGAAGCTTTTCTTACTGAGTTTAAATCTGATGAGCCGGTGGATCTTATTGTTTCTATAGATAATTTTTTTGCCAAGGATAAATTTAATAATACTGAGGATAGATTAGCACATTATAAACTAAATGATCCTAGAGTTAAAGTAAAACATTTTCCTACTAGAGAAGAGTATATTAAATATTTACAAAAAGGTCATGTATTTTTATCTTGCGCCAGAGCAGAAGGTTGGAATTTACCACTTATTGAAGCTATGGCTTGTGGAACTCCTTCTATTTATTCTAACTGTAGTGGGCAACTTGAATTTGCCAAGGGGTTAGGTATTCCCATTCCTATTAAAAGTATGAGTGATGCTAAAAGAGGTGAGTATAGTAGTTTTTCCCAATCTGATTTAGATGGTCAATTTTATGAAGCTGATTTTGATATTTTAAAAGAAAAAATGAGAGATGTTTATACTAATTATAAACAGTATAAATCTAAAGCTCTTGAAGAATCTAAACTTATTAGAAAAAAGTTTACTTGGAATAATGCTGCTAAAATAGCTGAAAAAGAGCTAAATAATTTTTTAAAAAACATTCCAGAGAACAAATTAGAAATTAGCTTTAATTTAGGTCCCAAAGTAGAAGTTATTGGTTCAAATGATGCTAAGTATTTTGTTGAATTTATTAATAGTAAAACTAATGAAGTAATTCATAGCGGTACTATTGGGAATAATATGTGGATTAAATGTAATAAAAAATATAATATTCCCTGGATAATTAAAGTTAATAATAAAATAGTACATAAGTATGGTTTAAAAAATAAAGTAGTAAAAATTAATTTTGAATCTAAATCAGTAGGTGATACTATAGCTTGGGCACCTCAAGTAGTTAGATTTGCCAAACATTATAATTGTAAAGTTATTGTAAGTACATTTCATAATGAATGGTTTGAAACATTACCTGAGTATAAGGATATTACTTTTATAAAACCAGGAGATAATTTTAATGCCTATGCTGTTTTTGAGTTAGGTTGGTTTAAAAGTGATAATGATGATTGGAAAAATTTTGATAATCATCCTACACAAGTTAATACTGTTCCTTTAATTCAATGCGCTACAGATATTTTAGATATACCTTATAAAGAAGTTAATTATGGCATTGTTCATAAAATACAAAAAAGACCTATAAAACAAAAGTATGTTTGTATTGGACCAAGATCAACTGCTGGGTTAAAAGAATGGCCCTATGAAAATTGGAGGGAATTGGCTAAAAATTTACAAAAAATAGGTTATAGAGTTATAAACTTATCAAAAGAAGGCTTTGAAGGTATTAATATTACTAATAAAGGAAATTTAAAATGGAAAGATACCTATAATTATTTATTTCATGCAGATTTATTTATTGGTTTAGGTTCCGGCTTATCATGGGTTAACTGGGCATTAAATAAACATACTATAATGATTAATAATTTTATTCCCTATGGTTATGAATTTACTCATAATTTAACTAAATTAGGTAATAATTCAGTATGTAATAATTGTTGGGTACACAAAGATTATGTTTTTGATAAAGGTGACTGGGACTGGTGCCCTGAGCATCAAAATACTGCTAAACAACATATTTGTCAAAAATCTATTTTACCTAACCAAGTATTTAATGTTGTTAAAGATTATTTAAATAAGAAAAAAAATAAAGAATTTGTTTGGATAACAGGTGGAGATGAAAAATATCTACCTATGATTGAGGTTTTGGCTCATAGTTTACTTAAATATTCTAAATATAAACTTATTGTTTATGGTTTTAATTGTACTCCAAACATAAAACTACCTAATGTAATAAATAAAAGAATTGATTATAGACCTAAACCAAAAATATCTGGAGATATAATAGACCAATATGGTAATTATAAAAATTTATTTTTTAAAGATTATTCTATATTTTTTGCTAAGTTTTTAGCTAGTTTAGATTCATTTAATGAAAACTATGAAAACTATGCTTGGTTAGATGGAGACGCTTTTGTAGTTGAAAATATTGATAAATCATTAAAATATTTAGATACATTAGAGGATTACCCTTTATTTATGAAGTACTACCATGAAGATATAGCACAATGGAGGAGATATAAGGATAGCAGAATTAATGAAAGATATGGTAGTGAAATATGTAAAATTAAAAAAATATATAGAAACCCACATCATGTTTTAATAGCTACAGGTTTTTATTTTTATAATAGAAATAGTAGAAAGTTTTTTAATAAATGTTTAGATTGGAATAAAGAATTAAATTTATATAGTATAGAAGATTATATTGATTTAAATGCATTTTCAGAAGAAAGAGTTGCTAATTGTATTTTATGGGAGGAAGATAAAAGATTAAGCTTACCTATAACTTGGAACAACTATTATAGTAAAGATAAAGAAAAAGAAGTTAATTCCTATTATCTAGATCAAGGATTTGATGTAATGTATGATAAAAAATCCAAAGATATTTATTTTATTCATGGTCCGGATCCATCTGTAAAGTCTAAATCTGCTGAAAACCTGATTAAAGCTTATAAAGATTATACTTCTAAAAAACTTATGATTGTAGCACACCCAGATGATGAACTTATTTTTGGAGGTGCTGAATTAATAAAATATGGTAATGAGTATAAAGTAGTTTGTTTAACTAACTTAAATAATAAAAAACGTAAAGTTGAATTTATTAAAGTAATGAAAGAGTTAAATGTTAATGATTGGGAAATATTAGATTATCCAGATAAATTAGATAATAGTGTCAAATTTGATATAAAAAACATTATTAATAGTAGAAAATGGGATAAAATAGTTACACATAATCCAATAGGTGAATATGGACACCCCCAACACAAATTAATATTTGATCACGTTAAAAATATAACTAAAAATTTTTATGTATTTAGCAAATCTAATAATAAATTAGAAAATAAAATATTAACTAAAAAACTTGATCTTCTAAAATTATATAAATCAGAACAAGACATAATTAATCAAATTAAAGATAAAAATGGAGATTGGTTTAAAGATAATAATGACACTAATTATATTGAGTATGAAGAAATAACTAAATATAATCCTAAAAAGGATAAAAATAAATTTATTCCATGTTATGAAAAATAAAAATTTAGTTATAATTGAATGTTATTGTGATACAGAAGAAAAATTATCTTTATTAGATAAAATGATAACCACATTAAATGATAAGTTTGATATACTAGTTACCACACATTATTTTCTTCCTGAAAGAATACAAGCCAAAATAGATTATTTAATATATGATAAAAGTAATCCAATACTAAAATATCCAGAAAGGGGAATGGAATTTTGGAGAAAGATTAGCAATATAAAAATAACCCATATAATGGATGATTATGGTTGGACAGTTTATAATCTTAAAAAAAATGCTATTTCATTTTGTGCTGATTTAAATTATGATTATTATTCTTTTATTAATTATGATATAGAGATAACAGAAGATTTAGTTCATTTGCTTAATAATCCTAAAGATTTTATTTGTACTAATTTTTTAGATCCCATATCAAAAAAATCATTATTCCCTAGTTTACTATTTAATATACTAAGTAAAAATAATGCTAATAAAATTTATAGTTTAATTGATAAAGAAGATTATGTTAAGTCCGATCCTAATACTAATAAGTCTCTTTACTCAGATGCCGAGGCATATTGGGGTTATCTTATTTCTAATTTTAAATATAAAAAAATAACTACTGAAATAGTTGGAATAGCTAATACAGGCAATCCTGATGTGTTAAATTATAATAAAGTTAATGATGATTTCAAATTATTTTTTGATTATAAAAATAAATTATTATTAGTATATGATAATCATGATAAAAAAGATATTAAATTAAATATAAATGATAATTATCATGTAGTCAGTAATAAATTTGAATTAATTAAATTATATAAAGCAAATAAATTAGGTTTTTATGATAATGAAAATTATATTAACCTTATTCCTTCTTATAATAAAAAACATTTAAATAGAATAGAAATTTTAAAAGAAAATTAATATTTATAATCAAATAAAATAAATTATGAGTAATAAAAAGTTATCAGAAAAGGAGTTGCAACAGTTAAAAGATTTTCAAGTCCAAAGTAATAATATAATTTTTGCTTTAGGACAATTACATTTAAGAGAAGTCTTTACTAAAGAAAGTAAAGATAATCTTATTAAAGAATATAAAGCTTTAAGCTCACAATCTGATTCAATAGCAAGAGATCTTCAGGAAAAATATGGGGAAGGTAGTATTGATTTAGAAAAAGGAGAATTTATTAAATCAGAATAGTTCTTTAAGAAAATCTTTAATATGTATAATAAAATAATAAACAATAATAAAATAACATATAAAGATGGCAGAAACATTATTATCTCCAGGTGTATTAGCTAGAGAAAATGACCAATCATTTATAAGTCAGCAACCCGCAGAAGTAGGAGCAGCTATCATAGGACCTGCCGAATTAGGTCCAGTTGAAGTTCCTACATTAGTTACTTCATTTAGTGAATATACTGCGGTATTTGGTAGTACTGTACAAAGTGGTTCAAGGTTTTATTCTTATTTAACTTCTTTAGCCGCAAACAATTATTTTCAAAGTGGTGGAAACAGTCTATTGGTAACAAGAGTAGTACCGGAAAGTTTTTCTTCAGCTACTAGTTCATTTGTTAATTCAGTAGATGGAGAACCTTTATTAACAGGTGATTCTAACTCTGCAGCTTTATCAGCTAATATAACTGATGGTGGGACAACATTTACTGGTTCAGGTGCAGGAACAGATTTCTTCTTTACTAATGCTAATTATACTGCTAGTGGAGCAGGTACAGGAGCTACATTTACAATAACAGCTTCTAATGGAGTTATAGTTTCAGCTACAGCTTCAGCAGCAGGCAATCATTATAAAGTAGGAGATACAATAACTTTTAGAAATGTAGATAATGGTGGTGCACCTATTAAAACAACAACTGAATTATCTGGTTCTACATCATTTGATGGAACCGATACTTATAATGCAGGAACTATTACTATAGGTCCTTCTAGTACTACTAGTACTACAGCTACAGGTACCGCTTGGTCATTAGTTTTCGCTGGTGGTGCTGGTGCTTCTAATTTAACAAGTATTCAAGCAACAAGTGCTGGAGAGGGATTTAAAGTAGGAGATACATTTACATGGGCTAAAGCTGATATTGATACTGCTTTAGGTGGGGGTACAGGTACAACTGATGTTGTTTTAACAATTCAATTAGCAGATGTAACTGTGGATACAGCAACAATTACTTTAGATGCTAGTAATTTAGTAGCTACAGAAGCTCCATTTGTATTAGAAACTATTTCTGAAGGTGATGTAATGAATACAGGAACACAGGAATTAAGTGGAGGTGCTTTAGCAACGGGTTCAGCTAAAAATATACGCTGGTCCGTTCCAAGTGTAAATACAGCTTCTGGTGTATTTAGTCTATTAATTAGAAGAGGTAATGATAATGCAAATGAGCAAGTAGTATTAGAACAATACACTAATTTATCATTAGATCCTAACCAACCTAATTATATAGCAGCTCAAATTGGTGATATAAGTAAAAGATTAGTTAATGAAGGTTCAGATTATTATATTCAAGAATCTGGTTCATATGCTAATTTATCTAAATATGTAAGAGTAAAAGCTGTTAATAAAGCTACACCTAATTATTTTGATAATAATGGAAATGCAAAACCAGAATTTACTGGTTCTTTACCAGCAATTCAATCTGGATCATTTAATGGTGCAATTGGTAAAAATATAGTAGATGGAAGAGTTGCTAATTTCTATAGAAATATAGGAGATGGAGCAGCTTTTGATACTCAGGGTGTTACTGGAAGTGATTATAATAATGCAATTGCTTTACTAGGTAATGTTGATGAATATAAATATAATGTCATTAGTGCACCTGGTCTAATTAATGCAGTACATTCTACACAAACTACTGCTTTAATAAATAATACACTTAATAGAGGTGATGCTATTGCAGTTCTAGATTTAGTAAAATATGGTAGTTCAGTAGCTTCAGTTTCTCAAGCGGCAGCTTCATTTGACAATAGCTATGCAGCAACTTATTGGCCATGGGTTCAAATGATTGATCCACAAACTGGTGAATTAGTTTATTGTCCAGCTTCTACTGTAATACCTGGAGTTTATGTATTTACAGATGCTTCAAGTGAACCATGGTTTGCTCCTGCAGGTTTAACTAGAGGTGCTTTAGGACAGGTAGTTAGAGCTGAAAGAAAATTAACTGCTAGTAATAGAGATACATTATATGAAGCTAATGTTAATCCTTTAGCTACTTTCCCTCAATCAGGAGTAGTAGTGTTTGGACAGAAAACATTACAGAAAAGAGCTAGTGCATTAGATAGAGTAAATGTTAGAAGATTATTAATAGCACTAAAACAATTTATTTCAGGTGTTGCAGATAATTTAGTATTTGAACAAAACACTATAGCAACAAGAAATAATTTCTTAAGTGTAGTTAATCCTTATTTAGAAGGAGTACAGCAAAAACAAGGTTTGTTTGCCTTTAAAGTAGTAATGGATGATACAAATAATACACCAACTGTGATAGATAGAAATGAGTTAGTAGGACAAATATTCTTACAACCAACTAAAACAGCTGAGTTTATTATATTAGATTTCAATGTATTACCAACTGGTGCAACATTCCCAGCATAAAAACAAAAAAATAGAATATTTATAATAAAATAAAAAAATAAAATGGCAGTATTAGATCCCAACGAAATATTTTATACAGCTTTTGAGCCAAAACAACAAAATAGATTTATTCTATATGTTGATGGTATCCCTTCTTACGTAGTTAAAGGAGTTGGTGCCGTTTCACTAACTCAAGGTAGTGTACAATTAAATCATATTAACGTAGCAAGATATGTAAAAGGAAAAACAATTTGGAATACAATCCAAATGACTTTATTTGATCCTATTACACCTTCTGGTGCTCAATCAGTAATGGAATGGGTTCGTTTACATCATGAATCAGTAACAGGTAGAGATGGATATAGTGATTTTTATAAAAAAGATCTTACATTCAATGTACTTGGACCTGTAGGTGACATAGTTTCCGAATGGATTATTAAAGGAGCATTAATTACAGAAGCTTCATTTGGTGATTATAATTGGGATACAGTTGATGCTGCTCAGGAACTTACTATTACAGTACAACCTGATTATTGTATTTTAAATTTCTAAAAATTTTACCCACCCCTTTTTTAAAATTAGCTTGACTTTGTCAAGCTTTTTTTAACTTCTTTTAAAGACTTCCGCGGAAAAATTTGGTTACCTGAGGGAGGAAGCGTATATTTACCCTGTAAATAATTAATAATAATAAAGGTTATGTCAAATACAGTAAAAATTAAAAGAGGTAGACCAAGCCGTAAAGTTGGTAATGTAGTAAGAAGATTTAAGCCATCAACAATGAAGATGGATGATTTTAAGTTCAATCCTGAACTGTTCGTTCCCATGAAAACTGGTACTAAAATAGATGAGTTACTTTCTAATGAAGGTGGGATGATGAAAGGTACTAATGTTGCGTTTGTAGGAGATCCAGGTGTTGGTAAAACTACGGTTTTATTAGATATGCTTGCTAATATGAAAAATAATGGCCATAAAGTTTTATTTATTTCAGGTGAGATGAATCAAATTGATATGGTTGGTATGGTTAAAAGATTTCCTAAATTCGGTCAATTACCTATTTTATTTATGGGTGATTGGATTGAAAATGATCCATTAGTTATTTTAAAATCCATTCTTCATGAGGGGTGGGATTCAGTATTAATAGATTCATTTGCCGAATTAGCAGTTGCTGTTGTAGATTTTCATGGTGGTACTATGAAAAATGCAGAAACTCAATTGTTAAATTTGTTTGAAAAACACAATAAAGCTGAAAATCAAAATAAAATAAATACTAATTTTATGATTATTCAGCAGGTTACTAAAGGTGGAGAGTTTGCCGGTAGTAACAGGTTTAAACACATGATTACCGCAATGGCTCATATTAAATTCCAACAAGATGGTGGTAGAGCTATTTGGTTTAGTAAAAACCGTAGAGGTGGTCAAATGGATAAATTGTTCTTTAGTTTAAATCAAAAGAACCATGTCGGTTGGTTATTTACCGAGCCATTAAATATGGCAATATAACCTTTAATTATTTACTTTAGAAAATAGCTTGGCTCTCGCCAAGCTTTTTCTTACTTTATATATGTATAATTAACAATGTTATAAACTAATAAAGATTATGAGCCAATTTAAATTACCTACTGAAACAGTAAGTTTACCCTCTCAAGGTTTATTATATTCAAAAGAATCACCTTTATCAAAAGGCGAAATTGAAATGAAATATATGACAGCTAAAGAAGAGGATATATTATCTAATTCTAAATTTATTTCTGATGGTACAGTAATTGATAGAGTATTAAAATCACTAATGGTTACTAAATTTAATTGGGATGACCTTTTAGTTGGTGATAAAAATGCTATAATGGTTGCTGCTAGAATTTTAGGTTATGGTAAGGATTATACATTTAAATATAATGGTATCGAAGAAACTATAGATCTTACTAAAATTCAAGATAAAAAATTAGATAAAGATTTATATGCTAGTGGTAAAAATGAATTTTCTTTCCTATTACCACATTCAGAAAATACTATTACCTATAAATTACTTACAGGTAAAGATGAAAAAAAGGTAGCTAATGAATTAAAAGGCTTAAAGAAAATAAATAAAGATAATTCCCCAGAAGCTACAACTAGATTAAAACAAATGATTATTTCTATTAATGGAGATGATGAAAGAAAAGTAGTTAGGGATTTTGTAGATAATTATCTATTAGCTCGGGATGCTCGAGCATTAAGAGAAGAAGTTCAAAAAATATCCCCAGACGTAGATCTGTCTTTTTTTCCCCAAGGAACGGATAAACGAGTGGCAGTCCCCATTGGGATTAACTTTTTTTGGCCTGACGTTGAAGTCGGCTCCTGAAGTTAGAAAAGTTTTATTTAGACAAATTCACGAAATTGTTTTCCATGGTAAAGGAGGTTATGACTGGTTTTCAGTTTATAATATGCCCATTTGGTTAAGAAAATATACTTTTTCCTTAATTCAAGATCACTACAAACAAGAAGCCAAGGCGATAGAAGAAGCCAAGTCGGGTAAAAATCAAAAAACACTTATAGATTCCGATGGTAAAATAAGTACACCGGATTTTAAAAATAAAACTAGTTATAAATAAAAATATAAAAATTTAATATTTATAATAAAATACTTCTATGGCTATAGGCGACGGAAAAGCAAAAAAAGAAGCAGCAGAAATAAAAGAGGAATTAGGATTTATTCTTGATGCCGTATCATCAATAGGAGATAAACTAGTAGCCTCTTTTGAAGATGCGGTTGATGCAGCTTCGGGACTTACTAATCAAGCGGATATAGTTTCCAATACATTTAAACGTGGATTAGTTTCTGATATTAAACAATCAGTAAAAAATACTGAAGATTTAATTACAGCTCAAGTTAAAGCCGAAAAAGGTTTATTAAAACAATCCGAAGTACAAAAACTCCAAAATAAATTAGAAGAGACTAAGGTTAAATTTCAAGTTAGACAAGAAATTGCCAAAAGAAATGGAATCCCATTAGATAAGGCTACTACAAAACAATTTGAGGAACAAATAGAACTTCAAGAAGAGTCTTTAAAGAATATAAATAAACAACAAAAAGCGGCAGCTAAAAATAAATCAATTTTTGAATTAGCAGGGGATAGTATAACAAAATTTGCTAATGAAATAGATAAATCTGGTACGCTTGCGGATTTACTAGCAGGTAATTTTCAAGATGTATTCACAATTGCCAGAGCTTCTCAATTAACTTTACTTGCTATTGGTGCTTCTATTTTAAAAGGTAGCAAAAACATGGCTGCTTTATCTCAAGCAACCGGTATTTCTGCAGATGCTGCTAAAGAATTACAATCTGAATTCAATAACATAGCTGTAGCTTCTGAAAATGTAGCTTTAACTGGAAATAAATTAAATAAAAGTTTTGTTCAATTAAGTAAACAAACTGGTTTAGTAGCTGACTTTGGTGGTCAAACATTAGAAACCTTTACAATGTTAACTACTAAACTTAAAATGTCTGAGGAATCAGCAGCAAAATTAAGTACTTTAGCAAGATTACAGGGTGAAGCAACAGAAGATATTTTAGAGGATACTGTTCAAACCGTTAATGCTTTAATTAAACAAAGGGGAGTTGCTATTAATGTAAGAGGTGTTTTAGATGATATAGCAGAAGCCAGTAATGCTATTAAATTATCATTAGGGGGCAGTACGGAAGAATTAGCTGAAGCAGCAACTCAAGCAGCTTTATTAGGTACAGATTTAGCGGGTGTTGATGCTATTGCCAGTAGCTTATTGGATTTTGAAGGTAGTATAAGAAAAGAATTGGAATTCCAGGTAATGTCAGGTAAGCAATTAAATTTGGAAAAAGCTAGAGAACTTGCTTTAAATAATGATTTAGCTGGATTAGCTGAAGAAATAGCGGATCAAGAAGCTATAACTAATTCATTTATTACAGGTAATAGATTAGAACAGGAAGCAGCTGCCGAAGCAATAGGAGTAAGTAGAGATGTCCTAGCAGATATGGTTATGAAACAACAATTAAATAATTTATCAGCTGAGGAATTTAAAGATACTTTTGGTGAAGCAACATATGAACAATTACAATCTGTTGATGCTCAACAAAAATTAACTGATGCTTTTGCTAAATTAGGTGATTCAGTAGCCCAAATAGGTTTAGCTTTTGCTCCTATTTTAGATCAGGTAGCAAAATTTGTAGGTTTTATATTTTCTGCAAAAGAAACTTTAGTTATTTTAGGTGGAGTTTTGGCTGGTTTAGCAACAAGACAATTAATTTTAGCTGCAGCTTCTTTAAAAACTGCAATAGCTAATATATTTGCTGGTAATGCAAAATTTGGCCCCGTGGGTATTGCTGCATCACTAGCTGGAGTAGCCGCTATGGTTGCTTTATATAAGGGAGCAACATCAGTAGAAGATGCTATTATACCACCTGGTGGTAATAGAATATTAGCTGGACCTCAAGGTGCCATTTCTTTTAATCCTGCTGATACTATTGTTGCTGGTACTAATTTAGGAGGTGGAGAAAATGGAATGGAAGAAACTAATAAATTACTTAGCCAAATTCTAAATAAAGAGGGAACAGTAAAAATGAATGCAACTAATGTAGGTACAGCTTTTTCAGTAAATTCTAGACAAATTCAATAGTATAATATTTATAATAAAACTAAAATTATGGGACTAAGAGACAAATTAATTAATGATGGTTCAAATTTATCTAACTTAAATGGTTCAACTCCATCTATACCTGACTTTGCTATATCTAAATTACATGATACTTATTCAGTTGATGGCATTCCTAATTTAAACGGAAAACCTGCTCCTTCGAATTTAGATTCGGGAGATCCAGTTAAATATTTGGACAACTTACCTAACTAATAAAATATGGCTTTAAAAGATTTGACTACCGACCTTAAATCCTTAAGGTTTGGTAAGGATCGTATAGGTGGAGGTAGTAGTAGGGAACCCTTTAATACTAACTCAATTAACGGTACTCCTGGAGATACTGGGGGGCCTGACTTTCTTTTAAGAGCCAATACATTACAAAGAACAGGAGAAGATTTATCTAGGATAGGTCAATTTATGATATCTCCTAAAGGATTACAATTTGCTGCTAAACAAAATGTTTTATCTAGAACTGCAGTTAAACTACAACGTAATTCTGAAAATGGAAATTTTAATCCAATAAATGAGGGTATATATTTACCCACTTCTACTTTAGCTCAAATAGCAGTTAATTCAACTGGTGGTCATTTGTTAAAACAAGGTATTAACCCATTTAGAAATACATCAGAAGAGGGATCTAATATAATTGGTTCTAGAAGACAGGGTTCAACACCTAACTCTTTTTTGGATAGATTTTTAAATGCTGAATTACCTTTAGCATTACCTATTTATGTAAGACAGGTCTCTAATTTTCAAAGCCCTGGAGATAATAGACTTGTTCAATTAGCTGAAAAAAAGATAGGAATTGGAAGAAACACTTCTAACACCCCTTTTTCTTCTTTTCTAGATAACCTTATAGGTGGTGTTGGTAACACAGTAGGGAGTGTTGCCAGTGGTATTTTTAATAATTTATTTAAACCCCCAAGTAATGATGGATTAAATATTGCCGCTAATGATAATGAAATATTAAGATATACAGGTGGACCTGGTTCAGCTTTGGGATTAGGAGAAACCTCTTTAAAAAGATATGTTGATACTCAAGCTTATAATACATCAGAATTTAGATCTAAATATGAGTTATTATCTTATTCTGATATAATAGGAAGAATTCCAACTAATCAACAAGGATTAAGTTCAACTACTTTAACTGATTTTAGAACAATTCCCTTAAGAAATTTAGATGGTAGTTATGTTAATTCTCGATCTTTAGACTACTCTAATCCTAATGAAAGATTAGGTGGTAGAGTTAATATGTTAGATCCTGGAAGAAGAAGAAAAAATTTAATTAGTTATGTTAATGGTGTAGATGATGGTCAACAGGGAGCTTTAGATAAAATTAATGCCCTACCTCTTTACCAAGCATCCAATGTAAATAGCCAAACTTCAGTTATTAATGATTTAGTAAAATTTAGAATTGGTATTTTAGATAATAAAAAAAATGAAAAAACATATATTCATTTTAGATCATTCATAAATAGCTTTAGTGATTCTTATAATGCTAATTGGTCCGAAGAACAATTTATGGGTAGAGGAGAAAAATTTTATAGATATGGTGGTTTTGATAGAGATATAAAAATGGATTGGACAGTAGCCGCCCTATCTAGAGAAGAATTAATACCTCAATATCAAAAATTAAACTTTTTAGCCTCTAGTTTAGCTCCTGATTATAGTGATGATGGATATATGCAAGGTAATTTAGCCTATTTAACAATGGGAGGGTATTGCTATGAACAACCAGGATTTATTTCTTCTTTAAGTATTACACCACCTAAAGAAGCTCCATTTGAAATTAATGTAGGAGATAGTCAATTTGGTTCAGGTAAAAAAGCTGGACAAACTGCTAAAGAACTTCCTATGTACGTAGATGTAAGTATATCTTTTAAACCAATACATAATTTTGTACCTAAAATACAACAAAATGACTATGAAGGATTAGCTATACCAGGTGGTGGAAAATATATAAGTACATTTGGAAAAGAAAGATATATTGCTCTTAAAAATGCTTTAAATAACCAATATGATTCATTTAATTTTGCTCCACCTGCAGCTGGGGAAGAACAAAAAAGAAAAGAAAGAGTTACAGGTTCCGGTGCTTCAGCATCCATTGGTGTTAATGTTGGTAATGCAGTAAATAGTCTTAATGATCAAATTGAAACATTTGGAAATATAGGTTCAAACCCAGGATATTAATAATTATGAGTAGATATAATAGTACTAAAAAATTTGCAAAAAAAGGAATACGATACTATGGTACAACTAAGTATATTTCTCCTCCTTTAAGTATGAATGATCTATATGTGATAACACAAGAAGGTGATAGTTTTGATTCCTTGGCTCAACAATATTATGGTGACTCTAGTTTATGGTATATTATATCTTCTTCCAATCCCAATTTAAAACAAAATTCTTATTTCCCCCCTATAGGAATTCAAATTAGAATACCGGGCAATATTGCTGGTATAATCTCTAATAATTCTATAATTAATGAAAGATAGTTATGACTGGAAATTTAATAGGAGAAACTTTTGACCAAGTAGTTTTTGACCAAATAAAAGCTAGACAAAAATTATACGGTTCGGGATTTAGTAATAATAGTAAAATTTCTACTAATGAATTACAATTATTAAATAATAACAATTCATTTCTTAAATTAGCTTCAGGTGTTAATTTATATACCCCTGTTGCTGAAATGACAGAAGAAGAATTTAGGGAAACAGATGACTATAGAACCGCAGCTGATTTACAATATGAAGAAGTAGATGGCATGTTTGATATAGGTTCTATGGCAAATAATCTAACTACCGGTGTTTTTGATTATTTTGGAATTTCAGCAAGTGCTCAAGCTGCAAATGAAGCCGATTTAGCTGATATTAATAATCAAATTAAAGCTAACAATTTATTACAAAGAAGTGCAGCAGAACAAAAACTTAAAAGAATAGGTTTATCTGAAAATCTTATAAGAAGGCTTGGAATAGGAAATAAATTAGCTAAGGAACTAGTTTTATTTGGAGGTACTTCAAGGTTAAGTGAAGGAAAATTAAAACAAAGAGAAGGAATTAATAAGGGTATATCTGCCTGGAATAATAATGCCTATGGTTTAGGTGGAAGTAAATTTGGAAAACAACCTATGCCTGCAATTATAAGTGCGGAAATAGATTGTATTAATAGAGGTTCTATCAGATCAGCTACTGTTAATATTAAAGCGTTTAATCAATACCAATTTGATTTAATAGAATTACTTTATCTAAGATTAGGTTACACTATGTTATTAGAATGGGGGCATGTTAATTATATAGATAATGACGATAAAAGAGTAAAAACTAGTACTACTATAACAGAAAAATTTTGGTTTACTAATGGACCCCATGATCAATCTGAAGTATTAGACCAAATTAAAACCCAAGTAAGAGCTAGTAATGGTAATTTAGATGCATTTTTTGGAAGAGTTACTAATTTTAATTGGAGCATAGATTCCGATGGTTCCTATGATATTACATTAGAACTTTATACTGTTGGTGATGTTATAGAATCCCTTACAGTTAATGTACCTGTTGATCTACAGCCTGTAAATACTGAAGGAGAAGGTAAAAGTTTAACTATTTTAGACAAATGGATGGACACTACTGTAGCTACTATGAAGCAAAATAACCGTAAAAGTATGGGGGCACTTACACAAGGAGATGGAGAAAAAAATTATAACTATATTAATTTGCCTGAATATAATGATAATAATAGTAATCCCATTTATAAATTAGTTGAAGGATGGGATGAAAATAATAGTTATTTTTGTACTTTTAGAACTTTAATAGAAAAAATTGAAGAACATACTATACCAGTAGTTATAGGAAAAACTAATAAACCCCTAGTTACTTTTAATACTAGTATTAAAACAAATATCATGGCAGCACAACCTAATCAAGTTTCTTTTGATTTAGAAACCTGCTTTGTTAAACCTGATTTATTTTTTGATGGTGCAAATCCCTTACAAACTTTTACTAACAATGATTATTTTGAATACCATGTATATGATCCTAGTGCTAATGATAATTTATATTATGGTCAAATAATGAATATATATCTTAATTTTAAATTTATAAAAAAACAGTTAAGAAGAAATGTAGATAGTGAAGGTAAATTGTCTTTATATAAATTTTTACAAGGTATTTGTAGCGGTATTAACAGTGCATTAGGTGATGTAAATCAATTACAACCAATAATTAAGGATGATAATACAATAGTTTTTATAGATCAGGTCCAACCTAGGGGTTCCGAGGAAATTATTCAAAAATTAGTACCTCAAATCCCTGTAATTAATCAAACTCCTTTTTTATTATATGGATTTAAACAAAATAAATCTAATTTTATTTATGATTTTTCTTTTGAATCTAATATAGATAGCAAACTATCTTCAAAAATAGCTATATCAGCAACTGCTGGAAATTCATCTGCAACAATAATAGATGGTACTGATTTTTCTAGTTGGAACACAGGTTTACAAGATAGATTTGCAAAAGAAATACTTCCAGCTAGTCAAATAATTGATGCGGCTGCTTTGGAACAAGATCAAGAAGATGAAAGAGAAGAAAAATTAAAAAAAGTTTGGGACGGAAGATTAGATGGAACCGATGATATAGAAACTTCAAACCCTTGGAATTTTGGTGAAGATGAACGTTCTGGTAGATGGGGAGAATTTTCTTGGACAAGTTTAACTTTTTCAGAATTTAAGGAAGCGTATGATAAATTTAAAAGAGAAAATCCCGATCTTAGATCTAGAACTCAATTTGAATCTCAAGTTAAAAAAATTAATTACCCCGAATGGTTAGTTTATACTTTTAGTGGTGATGCTAATAACACTACTAATGTTACTAGTTATAATGCTGATAATGCAGTAGGAATGAAAATAAAGGATAAATCAATTTATAATCAAGGTAAATCTGCTTTTAAACTCTATATAAAACAAAGAGATGAAAGAATTTTTAAATATACTAATACTTCTTCTGGTCAGAGTGGTTTTATTCCTTTAAATTTAAGGTTAAATATGTGGGGATTAAGTGGTATAAAAATATACCAAAAACTTCCTATTGATATTTCTTTTTTACCTACTCAATATACTTCTCTTGGTAAAGATGAATCGGATCCTAATTTAAATTTTGTTGTAATGGGAGTTAATCATAAAATTAGTGATAATAGATGGGAAACTTCTCTTGAAACATTAAGTATCAATAGAAAACCCGCTATAGATGTTAATGTAATAGATAATTCTATATTTACATTCTTAGGCATATCAACAGCACCATCAGAATTTTCTGCTTATGCTCAGGATGTCGCCTGGAGTGCTTATTTTATATCTTGGTTAAATGAAAATATAGCAAGTGCCGGAACTAATAGATTTCCTAGTAGTGGCAATCATATGAGGTATTCACAAAACATTAGATCTGGTGGTACTAATTGGTTTGTTTATGATCCTAGAGAGGGTGATAGAAGAAGTTCATATACCCTAGATAGAAGTGATACAGATAATAAAAGATCTATAAACCGCTTTTCTAAATTTAATATAGATACCTTATATTCTGATACTTATACTAAAAATAATTATACCTTAGATAAACCTAACCCTGAAGGTGATGGTGTTTATTGGAGTAGTGATACCAGTCCGGGAGCGGGTTACTTAGATCAAGTTAAACCTGGAGATATAATAGTCAAACAAAGAGATGATGAGATGTATTATTGGAACAATCCTTGGCAAGGACCTAGCCATGGAGATTTAGTAGTAGAAGTTACTTCTACTAAAATAAGAGTTATAGGGGGCAATGTAGGCAACACAGTTAGATATTCTGAATATGAAAAAACTATTGATAATGTTACAACTACGGGAGGAAATGAGGCTGTATATAAGACTAAAGGTGCTATTAAATATGTGGATGAAGGCCAAAAGGTTATTTGTGCCCTAAGATGTAATGATCAAAACATAGCAAATGAACTAGTAGCTTTAGCTAAAGTTGAAGAAGAAAAATGGAGAACTAATAACTGGACAGATGCTAGTGCGGGAGCTTATGAAACTTTAAGGGGATATTATTTAGCAGCCAATGGTAGACCACCAACAATATCAACTCAAACTGAAGAAGCAACATAAAATAAAAAAAATGTATTATCCTAAATCTCAAATAATAACTAATCTTTATACCTCAGGGGGAGAACTAATTGTTTCTGGTTCCAGTATTCCATATTCTGGTTCGTACTATCAAACGGCTAATGGTGCCTATTTTTCTAATAAATCACCACAATCAAAACCTACTTACCAATTAGTTCCTATTAATAAAAAGTATAATGCAACCTCTTCTTTAATGGATCCAGGTTCGGAAGCATCAGCTATAGATTCACCTAATAGTTATTACTTAATAAGAGGCATTTACTCAGTAAATGAAACTAAAGCTCCTTCTGCTCCTAAATCAGCTAAAACTATACCAACAGAAAAAAATTATACTTTAGGACAATTTGTTAGATATTTTGCTTACAGCTATAATTCCAAATCTACTTTAGAAATTAATAAAAAAGATTATGATAAATTAATAAATAAGGATAAAAATATTCAATTTGAACTATATGATCCTATAATTTTAAAATGGAAACTTACAGGAAAAAAAGAAGAAGTTTACAAAACTAATTTTAATTTAGTTAAACTTAAACAGAATAAACAAAATATCCCTAATTTTTCTAAATTTTTTAAAGACAGATATACTGAATATTTTAGATTTGGAAAAGATGAAAATCTCTATAGTGATGGTACTAAATTAAGGTATACTAAAAGTAAAAAAAAGTATATAGGTTTTTATCATATTCATGAATCAAAAGGACCTATGGTAGGTGCTCAACATACTACAGCTCCACATGAATACTTAGAATTTATCCCAACAGGATCTATAGCCAATCCATTACCTGTTAGTCCACAATCAGGTTCTTATGTTGAACCTACTAGTAGTATGGAAATTACTTTAGGAGGACCCATAGCTACAGGTGGTGGTGGAGGAGGAAGTATTTCTTACTCTGGTGGAGGTTCTACAGGAGGGGGTGGAGGTTACTAAATAACTTCGTATATTAGAGTTAAAATTAGGTTATATGTACTGGCTTGTAGAAAACGATGAGCAGTTAAATGTTTTAATAAATAGTGGTTTTGATGAAGCTTTTATAGAGGTTATCCCCTCTAATAATACTATACACCCATCATTAAACCATGTAAGTTTACTGTATATTAGACCAATTAACGCAACTAAAGGTTTTATGCTATGTATTGACCATAGTGAAGCTTTAAACAGTATTACAACGGATTATAACGATTTATTAAAGAAATTTAAAGTATTATATTGTAGAGATAAAAAAGAATTATTACATTATCTTCCATTAAAAACTCTTTATGACATTAATATACCACCTACTACGTATATACAACCTACAACTCCAACACATGAGTTATATTATAGGAACCATAGTGATAATCCACAATTAAATAAAATAATTCCTATAGTTAAACATTATGAGGTTTGTGAGCAAATTTTTGAAGATTTAAAAAATAATATAAACACTAAAAAAACTAAATATGATGAATTCTTTAACAGTAGAGTATGCTTGGTATTCAACGCTATCGAGCGAAGTGGAATTCGAGTACACGTACCTAGATTCAAAGAGTATTTCCATCCCATTGATGGTGAACGAGTCTACACACAGTACAATTTAAAAACATTAACAACTAGACCTAGTAATAAATTTAAAGGAGTAAATTATGCAGCACTTAATAAGGAAAATGGATGTAGGAAATGCTTTATACCACATAATGATAGCCTTATTGAGATTGATATTAGTGCTTATCATCCTAGCCTGTCTTGCAGTCTCATTGGTTATAATTTTCCCACTGTGGATATTCACGAGCATTTTAAAACACTTTACAAAGTAGATTATAAAAAATCTAAAGAGTTAACTTTTAAACAGTTATATGGAGGAGTATTTAAACAGTATGGGCATCTGGAATATTTTAAAAAAATCAAAGAATATGTAGGAAAAATTTGGAAGGAATTTGAGAGCGTTGGTTTTATAGAATGTCCGGTATCTGGTTTTATATATAGAAAGGATAAACTTAATAATATGAATCCGCAAAAATTATTTAATTATGTTTTACAAAACTTGGAGACGTCAACTAATGTATTGATATTATGGGATATATTTTGTTTGCTAAAAGGTAAAAAAACAAAACTAGTATTATATACGTATGATTCATTTTTATTTGATTTTGCTGAAGATGAAGGTTATATATTAGAAGAAATTAAAGATATTTTTAAAAAGAAAAAATTAAATATAAAACAAACCGAAGGTTATGATTACAATTTTGCAGGATAAGCCCAATATGTATAATACAGAATATGATATTGTTCAAGATATCAAAATTTTAGGAGATTTGAATAACAAACTTTTTTGTACATTTACAAACATAGATGGACTAGATGAACTTATTGAGGATATCAAGTCTAAATATGACATTATTTACAATAAATTATTTGTATTAGAGATTATAGGTAAGGATGAATTTGTAGTTACTTATAATGTTGATCAAACTAATTTAAGTTCAATTCCTGAAAATACTATCCTAGTTCATCGCAAAAAAGAATCTAATACTTTGTACACTATTAATGCTTTAAATGAACTAATTAAAAAGCTTAATGGTGGTGTTGTTGATACTAATTATAAAGTTGATTGGCAACATTATAGAAATTGTATTTTATTAACTCAACACAATGAGTTAAATCAACTAAATACAAAAATTTATAAAATTATTGAACTATAGTTTGGCCCCCCAAATTTTGGTTCGTATATTATTGTTACATTTAAAAAGTTATATTAAATTATGGATTTACAAGCATTAAAACAGAAGTTGGATACCCTCCAATCAAAACCACAGGGTGGTCAAAAGACCGATTATTCCACTATTTTTTGGAGACCTACAGTAGGTAAACAACAAGTAAGGATAGTACCATCTGCGTACGATAAAAAGAACCCATTTAAGGAATTAAAATTCTATTATGGTATTACTAATAAAGTTATGATCTCACCTCTTAATTTTGGTGATAAGGATCCTATAGCATCTTTTGCTCAAAAACTTAGAGGAGGAGAGTATGATAAGGATAATTATGTTTTAGCTAAAAAATTGGATGCTAAAACTAGAATCTTTGCTCCTGTAGTAGTTAGAGGAGAAGAGGATAAAGGAGTAAGATTATGGCAATTTGGTAAAATTGTTTATGAAGAATTACTTTCCCTAGCAGTAGATGAGGAAATAGGAGATTATACTGATATTTCAGGAGGTAGAGACATTACAGTAGAAACTGTGGGTCCTGAATCTACAGGTACTCCTTATAATAAATCATCAGTTAGAGTTAGACTTAAAACTTCACCATTAAGTAGTGATTCGGCTACTGTAGAAAAATGGTTAAGTGAACAACCTAATCCTGAAGAATTATTTAAAAGATATACTTGGGATGAAATGAAGTCAGCACTTGAAAAATGGTTATCACCTGAAGCTGAAGAAGAAGGAGATATAACATCAGAACCAGCTGTTGAGTTTGATGATAAGCCTTCATCAAAATTTACTTTAGATACATCTAATGTTAAGAAAAGTAAAGCTGATGAGTTTGATAACTTATTTGAGGAAAAAGAAAGTAAAACTGACGATTTACCATTTTAATTATGCCAAGAAAAAGTAAATCATTGTCGGCGGCAGTCTCCAGGGAAATACAGTCTAAATTTGATCTTAATGCCTTTAAGAATAAAAAGGGATTAGATAAAAACATCAAATTTAAAGATCAGGATTGGATCCAGCTATCTAAGGCGTTTCAAGACGTAACATCCATTCCTGGTATTCCCATGGGGCATATTGTGTTATTAAGAGGACACTCCGACACAGGCAAAACTACAGCAATGATAGAAGCAGCAGTATCAGCTCAAAAGAGAAATATACTTCCTGTTTTTATTATTACTGAGATGAAATGGAATTGGGAACATGCAATTCAAATGGGCCTTGATATTAATATTACTCGTGATGATGATGGTGAAATTATTGATTATGAAGGTAATTTTATTTATGTAGATAGAGAAACTATTAATTCAATAGAAGACGTAGCTGTATTTATTTTAGATTTAATGGATGAACAGAAAAAAGGTAATTTACCTTATGATTTATTATTCTTATGGGATAGTATTGGTTCCGTACCTTGTGAAATGTCACTTAAATCAAACAAAAATAATAATGAATGGAATGCAGGTGCTATGTCAACTCAATTTGGTAATAATGTAAATCAAAAAATTACATTATCAAGAAAAGAATCTTCACCATTTACTAATACATTAGTTTGTGTTAATAAAGTTTGGACATTAAAACCAGAATCACCTATGGGTCAACCCAAATTAATGAATAAAGGTGGTTATGCAATGTGGTTTGATTCAACATTTGTAGTTACATTTGGTAATATTATGACTGCGGGAACATCTAAAATTAAAGCAATTAAAGATGGTAAGCAGGTAGAATTTGCTAAACGAGCTAATTTACAAATTGATAAAAATCATATTAATGGTGTTACAACTAGAGGTAGAATAGTAATGACACCTCATGGTTTTATTAATGATGATCCAAATGAGCTTAAAAAATACAAAAATGATCATGCTAAAGAATGGTCTAAAGTATTAGGTGGGATGGATTTTGATGTTGTTGAGGAAAATGAACAAGTTCAAGATATTTCTCAATTCGAAAAGGAACCAGAATAAATTATGAAACATAAAGAACTATTTAAGTTGTTGGACGAAGTCCAGGAACAAGGGGAGGATCCAATTTTAAAAAAGCATGATAGGGTTTTATTAATAGATGGTTTAAATCTATTTTTTAGAAACTTTGCTATGATGAATATGGTTAATCCTGAGGGAGTTCACATTGGGGGTTTAGGTGGATTTTTTCGTTCTTTAGGTGCCATGATAAGGCAAACTAACCCCACTTCTGTTTATGTAGTATTCGATGGAGCGGGTTCTACTACCAACCGTAAGAATCTGCTCTCCGAATACAAATCACAGAGGAATTTACAAAGAATAACTAATTGGGATGCATTTGATAGTTTAGAAGATGAACATGATGCTAAAGTGGACCAAATAGTACGTGTAATCCAATATTTAAAACTATTACCTGTCAAAACAACTATAATTGATAAAGTGGAAGCTGATGACATTATAGCAGTGTTATCTAAAAAATTAGTAAAAAAACATAATTCTACATGTTTTATAGTTTCTAGTGATAAAGATTTTTTACAATTAGTTACTGATAAAATTATAGTTTATAGACCAATGGAAAAAGAATATTATACCCCTTCTTCCGTTAAAGAAAAATATGGTATAATACCTGAAAATTTTATTTTATATAAAACACTTTTAGGTGATAATTCAGATAATATTCCGGGAGTTAAGGGATTAGGAATTAAAGGTATATTTAAAAAATTTCCTGAATTACAAAATACAAAATTAAAATTAAAAGATATTTTTGATATATCAGCTAGGAAATTTAAGGATCATGTTGTATATTCTAGAGTAGTGCAAGACCAAGACAGAATAGAAACTAGTTATAAAATTATGGATTTAGGAGAACCCATGATTGATGAAAGACAAAATAATTATTTGGATAGTGTTATAGATTCTCCATTTCCAGAATTAAATTCAGAAATGTTTATTCAATTCTATAATACAGATCAATTGGGGGGCATGATAAGAAACTTGGATGTTTGGTTAAAAGATATATTTGAACAATTTAAAGGTTATAAAGATTGACACTTAAAAACATAAATCAATACGGTCACGAATTTCAAATAAAAGTTTTATCTTCTTTACTTACACATAAAGAATTTTTAACTAACATTCATGATATTATTTCTGATGAGTATTTTGAAAATCCTGCCCAAAAATGGACTATTAATCAGATTTTAAAATATTATGATAAGTACCATACTACTCCTTCCTTAGATATATTAAAAGTAGAACTACAAAAAATAGATAATGAAGTTCTTCAAATATCTATTAGGGAGCAATTAAAAGAAGCATATGTAGCTTCAGATGATGATTTAAAATATGTCCAAGAAGAATTTACTAATTTTTGTAGAAATCAACAATTAAAAAAAGCATTAATGTCTTCTGTTGATCTGTTAAAAGGAGGGGATTTTGATGGAATTAGATATTTAATAGATAATGCACTTAAAGCTGGACAAGATAAAAATTTAGGACATGAATACCTTAAAGATATTGAAGAACGATATAGAGAAAATTCTAGAACGATTGTACCTACACCTTGGGATCGTATTAACAACCTATTACAAGGTGGACTTGGAAACGGAGATTTTGGTCTTGTTTTTGGTAATCCTGGAGGTGGTAAATCTTGGTCTTTAGTTGCTTTAGGTGGTTATGCTGTTAGTTTAGGTTATAATGTTTTACATTACACTTTAGAATTAGGTGAAGATTATATAGGTAAAAGATATGATGCTTATTTTACTAAAATACCAGTTAATAAAATTCATTCATTTAGGGATAAAATAGATGAAACTATTCCCCAATTAAAAGGTCAACTAGTAATTAAGGAATTTCCAACGGGTCGTGCCACCATTTCAACTATTGAGTCACATATTAACAAATGTTCAAGTTTAGGAATAAATCCTGACCTTATAATAATTGATTATGTTGATCTTCTTTCATCAAGAAAGAAAAATAGGGAGCGTAAGGATGAAATTGATGATATTTATACTAGCACAAAGGGATTAGCTAGACAGCTTAATATCCCTATTTGGTCTGTTTCTCAAGTAAATAGAGCTGGTGCACAAGATAAAATCATTGAGGGAGATAAAGCAGCTGGATCTTATGATAAAATGATGATCTCAGATTTTGCAATGTCTTTATCAAGAAAAAAAGAAGATAAAGTTAATAATACTGGAAGATTTCATATTATGAAAAATAGATATGGAATGGATGGTCTTACTTTTTCAGTTAGTGCTGATGTTTCAACTGGTCATTTTGAAGTTTATGACTATAAAGATGATCAAGAAAATGAGCCGTTGCAACCTTCAAGTAGGTCTAATAAGTTTGATACTGATGTAGATACCTTTGATAAACAATTGTTGCATAAGAAGTTTATTGAATTAGAAAAATAATTAAAAAAATATTAAATATGAAAAAATCCTTATTAAAAGAACGTATAGTATATAAACCATTTGAATATCCAGAAGCATTTGACTTTTATATGAAACAACAACAAGCTCATTGGCTTTGGACAGAAGTACCTATGATGGCTGATGTTAATGATTGGAAACAAAACCTTTCAGAAACAGAAAAAAATATTATTGGTTCTATACTTAAGGGTTTTGCCCAAACAGAAACTGTAGTAAATGATTATTGGTCTACATTAGTTACTAAATGGTTTAGAAAACCTGAAGTAATTGCAATGGCAGTAACCTTTGGTTGTTTTGAAACTATACATGCGGAAGCTTATTCTTTATTAAATGAAGAATTAGGATTAGATAATTTTGCTGAATTTTTGGAAGATGAAACCACAATGGCTAAAATTGAAGCGTTAATGGATGTTAGAGATTCCCATGATGGAACTCCTAATTGGCATGAAAGAGCTAAATCTTTAGCTATTTTTTCTGCATTTACAGAAGGAGTTAATTTATTTTCTTCTTTTGCAGTTTTATTATCTTTTAAATTACAAAATAAACTTAAAGGAGTAGGACAAATTGTAGAATGGAGTATTAGAGATGAATCATTACATTCTAATGCTGGATGTTGGTTATTTAGAACATTACTAAAAGAACATCCTGAATATGACACACCCGAATTAAAAGCTGATATTGAAGAAGCTGCTAGATTATCTTTAAAATTAGAATTAGATTTTATTGATAAAGTATATGAAATGGGAGATTTAGAAGGTTGTTCTAAATATGATTTAGTATCTTTTATAAAACATAGAGTTAATACTAAAATGGGAGATTTAGGATATGGTCCTATAGTAAATGGTATTGATCAAGAGGCAGTGCAAAGAATGAGTTGGTTTGATAATTTATCAGCTGGAAAACAACATACAGATTTTTTTGCTAATAGAGTAACTAATTATAGTAAAGGTGTTCAAAAATGGGATGCTGCAGATTTATTTTAAAAAATGGAAAATAACGCATTACAAGTAGATTATACAAATTGGGAAGCTGGGAAACAATATCCCGAATGGATGGATGAAATTTCTTTAGCTACAGTATCTAAAGGATATTTACTACCAGGAGAAACAGTTAAATCAGCATATAAAAGAGTGGCTAATGCCTCAGCTGTAAGACTTAAAAAACCTGAGTTAGCTAATAAATTTTTTAAATTATTTTGGAATGGTTGGGTAGGTTTAGCTTCACCTGTATTATCAAATATGGGTACTGATCGTGGTTTACCTATTTCTTGTTTTGGTATTGATACACCTGATTCTATACGTGGAATCGGTTTAACTAACGCGGAACTAATGAAATTAACAGCATCTGGTGGAGGAGTAGGTATTTCATTATCTCGTATTAGAAAACGTGGAACTAGTATATCAGGAAATGGTAAAAGTGAAGGTGTAGTTCCTTGGGCTAAAATTTATGATTCAGCAATTATAGCTACAAATCAAGGTAATGTTCGTAGGGGAGCCGCTTCTGTTAACTTGGATATTAATCATGGGGATATTGATGAATTTTTACAAATTAGAAGACCAAAAGGGGATCCAAATAGACAATGCTTAAATTTACATCAATGTGTTGTAGTTGATGATTTCTTTATGCGTAAGTTAGAAGCTAGAGATCCAGATGCTTTAAGTACCTGGGCTACTATTTTAAAGGCAAGAATGGAAACTGGTGAACCTTACGTAATGTATAAAGATAATGTAAATAAAGATAACCCAATTGCTTATAGGTTAAATAATTTAGAAGTAACTATGACTAATATTTGCTCTGAAATAACCTTATTTACAGATGAAGAACATTCTTTTATTTGTTGTTTATCATCTATGAATTTAGCTAAATATGATGAATGGAAAGACACAGATTCAGTAGAATTAGCTACTTGGTTTTTAGATGGTGTAATGCAAGAATTTATTGATAAATCATCAGGTAGGGAATCATTAAAAAGAACTCATAAACATGCCTCTAAAGGTAGAGCTTTAGGTTTAGGTGTAATGGGGTGGCATACATTTTTACAACAAAAAGGTTTACCATTTAATTCTATAGCATCCACGGCTCATACTCATAATATTTTTAGTAATATTAGGAATAAAGCCGAAAAAGCATCAATGCAATTAGCTCAAGAGTATGGAGAACCACTTTGGTGTAGAGGTACAGGAATGAGAAATACTCATTTATTAGCTATAGCTCCTACAGTTTCAAATTCTGTAATTACGGGAGGTATATCAGCTGGTATAGAACCTTTACCTGCTAATGTATATACTTTTAATGGTGCTAAAGGTACTTTTATAAGAAAAAATAAAGTATTACAAAATTTATTACAAGAAAAAAAAGAAGATAAAAATAAATGGTGGGATCAAATGTTACAAGATGGAGGTTCAGCACAAAATCTACCAGACACTGTATTAACTCCTGACGAAAAAGAATTATTTTTAACGTTTTCTGAAATAAATCAATTAGAACTTGTACGTCAAGCTGCAATAAGACAAAAGTATATTGATCAAACTCAATCTCTGAATTTGTCATTTGATCCCAATGATTCACCCAAATGGATAAATCAAGTGCATATGGAAGCGTGGAAGCTTGGGATAAAAACATTATACTATTTAAGAACTGATAGTGTTATCAAGGGCGATCTTGGTTCAAGAATGGCAGATTGTGCATCTTGTGATGGGTAAACATATGTATTAGCGTTATTCTTCATAGTTGTTAGTTACATTTTGTTTAACTAAAAATCATTTTTTTATGGAAATTTTAACTAAGATTGGCTCTTGGGCCAACAAACTGACTGAAATTGGTATTTCAGTTGTAGCACTCGGAATAGTACTTGAAGTATTATTTGGAGGAATTGGTATTCCTTTTTGGAATAATATATCTGTAGTGGATAACATTATGGGAATACTAGGTAATCTTAACGCAGAAGGACTACTAGGTTTAGTAGGTGCCTTTGTACTTATTCATATTTTGAAAAAATAGTAAAAGATTACGTAGAAATTTTGAAGGGGATGTACTAGCATCCCCTTTTTTTATATTTATAGACAAATATAATAAGATAATAATATGAGGATATTGGTACTAATTGTTGCATTACTTCTGGCTATCCCAGTTAATTCTCAGGAAAAAGAAAAGAAAAATATATTTAAGGAATTTTATAATGATTTCTTTAAATATTCTACTATTTACGCTGCTGGTGATTATAGAGCCCCCTATGAATCTTCAAACAAAAAATATTTAATTAGACAACCTGAAGGAGCTGGTTTATATGATGTTCCTATTGTTGAAGACGTTACAGAATATTTCCCTTCAGATTATAGAATAGGATTCGGTATTCGTAAATTAGGAAGATTTGGATATGAAAGAAAACCTGGTAACTTTTGGACAGGTGACCAAAATGTAGAAAGGCAAAATGCACTTATAGCTCCTACTTCCGCAGTAACAGGTTGGGAATATTTATTTCATTTTGAAAAAGAAAGACGAAGAGGAGAAGAATGGGATAATCAAAGATATTTCTTAAGACACACAGGTAAATATCATATAGTAAAATTAGAATCTAGATTCCAAGGTGCTTTTGATTTTAATTATAACGCAGCTGAAGTTAGAGCTAGATTACCAATAGGAAAGAAATTTAGCATTTCAGCTGGTGCAGCTTTTAGAACTCATGAAAGAGTTTATGGTGTTAATCCTTACGAAATTTGGGTTAGTGCATTAGATGCTGATGGTAATCAAGAAAATTATTGGTTTGAATTAGCTTATGAATATGGTTATCAAGATGCATTTTATACTACTACTATCTATAATCCAATTACTGGTGAAGAAGAAAATATTGGAGGATATTTTTGGTGGAATCCCGAGGGTGTAATAGTAGCATCTTCAGACCCACAATTTAGAGATGGTCCATATAAAAGATTAATTTCCAGATATAATGAAGAAGTATTAGGTAATACTGGTACTTTTGGTTTAGTAAGTCCAGTTGTAGGTTTTGATTTTTACCATTATAAATCAAATTTCTGGGCTCATATTTATGGTTCTGCGTTTTTACCTTACCATGAATATGTTATGGGTGATAAAGATGATTTTGGTAGAGTTCCACTTTCTTATTTATATAGAAATGATTGGGATCAATATGGTTTAGCTGATGCAGCTGAAGGAGAACAATGGTGGGATTATCAAGCCGGAGCTAATATTGGTTGGAAATTAAGTAAATCAATAGGAATATTTGCAGAAGGTGAATATACAAAAATGTGGGATTCAGAATTTTTTATAACAACATTTGGAGTAAATTTTACATTTAGATAAGATGGCAAAACAGATAGGTGAAGATACTAAAGTAACTTTAGACTTAAAAACAATTGGTATGATAGTAACTTTTGTAGTTATGTTAGCTGGTATGTGGTACACATTACAAGCTGATATAGCTGAAGCAAAGGAACTACCATTACCGGAGATAGACAGGATCGAATATGATTTAAAAGACGAATTAATTCGACAAACAATAATGGATACACAAGACGATGTAGATAAGATTTTAGAAGAAATCGAAAAGATTGATGAGCGTCTTTATGAGATCCAAAAAAATAGGTAGTATGAGGGATTTTATCCTTATTTTAATGCTAGCATTACCTTTTGCTAGTTTTTCCCAAGATTGGGCAGATGATTCATCACTTGATAAAATAATTAATAACAAAGATGCTTTTGGAGATGACGAATCTTCAATAGTTGTAGTAGAATTTTGGGCTAAGTTCAATGCGGTAAATGCTTTCCCACATTGGAGTAAATTGAAAGATGTTCAATACTATCGCGTAGATATTGCAAAAGCTCCCAAATATAAAAAGGAATTTAGGGTAAGAATGGCACCTACTTTAATCATTTTTAAAGATGGTGTAGCTGAGGAAAGTTTTAAGGCCGGATTAGATTTGGAATGTCCTGTAGATTTACCAGAATTATTAGATACAATAAAAGAAGTTAAAGAGGCCAGTGCCTTTTAATATTTATAATAAAGAGTTTTACAAAAAAGTTTCATATGTTAAATTATTTAAAACGAAATTGGATGGCATTTAAAAATTTATTTAATGATAAAAATGATATCAATGAAAAATCAGTAGTTGGATTTGCTTCATTTGCAATTATGACAATTTTTGCATTCGCAGATTTATTAACTGGTTATATCGGTAAAGATTTAATAATACATGAGTTTATTTATGACTCATTTTTAATAATTACTTTAGGCTGTTTTGGTATAGCCGAAGTTGGAAAAATATTCGGTGCTAAAAATTCAGAACCCGCACCTCCTCCAGTAGAAGAGGAACAACAAAATTCTTCAAAACCAGGCATCAATATTAATATTGATGGTGACGATTGGTAACAAACAATAATAGTTGCTAGTTATCGTATTGTTTAACTAAAACCCCAAATTTATGGATATTCTAAACAAGATCGGCTCTTGGGCTGATAAACTAACCCAAATTGGTGTTAGTGTAATTGCTTTAGGTGTGGTACTAGAAGTACTATTTTCTGGAGCTGGTATTCCTTTTTGGCCTAATATATCAGTAGTTGATAATATTATGGCTATATTAGGATCTCTTAACGCAGAAGGACTACTAGGTTTAGTAGGTGCTTTTGTATTGTATCACATTCTTAAAAAGTAAGGAGGCGTTCAATATTTATACCCGCATCGAGAGGTGCGGGTTTTTTATATTAATTTAAACTTACAATATGAAATTAGAAGTAATAAGATTTAGTTCTCAAAACGATTCTACTTTAGGTCTATTATTTGATGTCACAAATGGTAGAAAATTTTTATGTTTTACATTAGAAGATGAAGCTAGAGATACTAAAATAATGGCGGAAACAAGGATACCAGCAGGTATTTATGAATTAAAGTTAAGAACAGTAGGTGGGTTTCATGGAAGATATTCTAAAAAATATGGTTCTTGGCATAAAGGAATGATACATGTTCAAAATGTACCTAATTTTAGATATATTTTATGGCATACAGGTAATAATGATGAACATACAGCTGGATGTCTTTTATTAGGAGATACAAGTCAACAAAATATAAGTAAGGAAGGTTTTATAGGAGGTTCAACATCAGCTTATAAAAGAATTTACCCTAAAATAGCTGAAGCAATTTTAAAGGGAGAACAAGTAAGAGTCAAGTACATTGATTTTGATAGTGGCGTGAGACATAGCTAAAAATTTATTATATTACCATTATGTTTAAAACAATAAAAAAAGGATTTCTTCCATTTTTAGTAGGATTTTCTGCCTTATCCGTATCTGGCTCAGCAGCTTTTTATTCTGTATTTGGTTTAAGTAAATTATTTGCAGGAGCCAGTACAGAAGTTATTATAATGGCAGGTTCTTTAGAGATAGCTAAATTAGTAACGGCTTCATTATTATACCAATATTGGGATGAAATAAATAAAATCCTTAAATATTATTTAAGCACTGCAGTAGTAATTTTAATATTAATTACTAGTATGGGTATTTATGGCTTTTTATCCTCAGCATACCAGGAAACTTTTAATCAGTTAACTTATGTTGATAATGAAAAAAAGTTTTTACAACAAAAAGTAGATTTTTACCAAATAGATTTAAATAGATATGATAAAGAACTTCAACAAATACTGGACAATATTAGTACTCTTTCTAATGCCAAATCGCAGTCTATCCAAATCAAGGACACCAGTGTGGTTGGAGGTGTTCGAAACACCATTTCCACATCTGAGTTACGCTTGGCACAAAGTCGTATCAAAGTTGAGGAAGAAAATAGAAAGGATGTACAAGTAAAAAGAGAAATAGCAGTTGATTCATTACGTAAATATCAACAAAAAATACTAGAATTAGATAATAACGTAGAAGTAGCTGGAGAATTAGGACCCCTTAAGTATTTATCAGGTTTAACGGGTTATCCTATGGATAAAATTATTAATATTTTACTTTTAGTTATAATTTTTGTATTTGACCCTTTAGCTGTAGCCTTAGTTGTAGCAGCCAATTTTGCTTACAACCAAGCATTCCCAGGCACTAGAGAAAATTTATACGGAGAGCAAGTTCCCATCAAAAAAAAACCTAAAAATAACTTAAATATTTCTGAAGAAGAAATACATGAAGAGTTATTTAGCAGACCGGATAATGATTTAGGAGCATCTTTAGAAGAACAAGCTAAGTATACTAATTGGGAAGAAGAATATACTGAAGAAGATGAAAAAAGAATGGATATTATAGGTCAAAACGGTAATGATGGAGAACACTATGATGATTTAGATTACGATTTAAATAAGGATGGTATTATAGATGATAGTGATTTAAATATAGCCAAAAATAAAGTTAAAGAACTAAAAAAATCAATAGCTGGAGTTACTATAAGTTCTAATAGAGTTGATAAAGCAATTAAAGAAATTAAAAGATTAGAAGAATTTATAGTAAAGGAAGATGATGAATATACTAAAACTTATTAGTAAAAATTTGGAGAACCGGATATAATTTCGTATATTTACACAAAATCAAAGTTATGAGAGAATGGTACGAATTCAATAGAGACGCAGTTAGGGAATTTTTAAAAAAACCCGTTGAAAGCATCGTCTCTTTTTTATTTATTGCTTTAGTATTTTATTTGTTATATTTTGCTCTTTGGGTATTTTGTCCTTGTTAGTATGTTTATAGTATCACAAAGTAGAAAATTTATTGAAAAAGAACTTACTAAGTTTCAAAAACTAAATTATAATCAATTTAGATGGTGGAGATGGTATGAATCAAAAACTAAACCCTTACCTAATAAAGCAGATTTTAGAGATAAAATTATGAATGGGGATTATGATGCTGGGCCTTATCAATTGCAAGCACAATTATGTGAGCATATGCTAAATGATATGCATGAAAAGTATATGCCAGATGTTCAAATGTATTTAGAAAAATCTAAATTATTAAGTGCAAGAAGAAAAAGGTTATGGGAAGACCATAATCGAGATGAATCAGATAAATTAGATCAATTATATAGACAATTTCAAAAAAATTTTAATATATCAAGAGATGAACTAAACCAGGAAATTGATATATGTATGGGGACAATATTAGATCTCTATTACCAAATAGAAGAGAAGTATAATAAAATTTATATAAAAAGTCGTAGAGGGCGACCGGCAAAAAATGTTAAAACAAGATAATGGAAACACACAGTTAAACTTAGAAAGAAATAAGTTTAACGATAGAACTGAATCTAAAAAATATATGGGCCAAGGAAAAAGAATAACTTGGAATGGAAGAAGGAGATTTAGAACTATTTAAAATAATTTGGAAAATTAAAAATGGTTTTGTACCATACAGTTATATGAAAGTAAGTCACGAAGTACCTAGATGTTTATTACTTGCATCCCAAGAATTTAAT
>VTLG01010427.1_pt1 | contig 61981 bp, 67 predicted proteins | sample 4694571 | NCBI WGS metagenome assembly VTLG01 (sample SAMN12604809, study PRJNA352737) | marine metagenome | biome: ENVO:00000447; feature: ENVO:00000209|ENVO:00000569|ENVO:01000036; material: ENVO:00002151; isolation source: viral sequences binned using virsorter ...
AATAAACGTATCTCTACTTCTTTATGCTCTCGCGAGAGCCTACTTTTAGCTGTCTTAGCTTTGATAATGTTCCCAACAACCTCTTTCTGATCCTTTTCCTTTTTTTTGCTGAGATATATGATTGTAGACGCGGCATATTTGAGACCAGAGCCGCCTCCCATTTCTTTAGTAGGGACGTAAGAGCCGATAACATCGTAGGTGTGATTTGTAACTATGAGTGGAATGTTTGCTTGACCAAGTTTTAAAGTTAACATTCTAAACGCACCTTTAACCAATTGGGATTTGGTCATATCACGGACTTGTTTATCGTCCAGTGCGTCCCTAATTTCTTTTTCTGTGGATAGCATACCCAGAGAGTCTAACACAAACATACAAGGTTTGCGTTCTTCTTCAGGGGTCTTTAAGTATATATCAACTGCCTTAAGTGCCTTAGTCCTAAACTCTTCAATAGTTACAACATTAATAACAACAAGACGACTTAAATCTATACCACGAGATTCCAGTAGTCCACGATTAACTGCGGCTTCAGTATCAAAATAGAGACAATAACCATCAGGATTAGTATCAAGGAAGTTCTTAACCACTGCGAGCGAGAAAAAAGTTTTCCCAGTACTAGACTCACCAGCAATGGCAGTAATCTTATTAGAAGAAACACCGCCATAAATGGAGCCACTAACAAGTCCATTAAATATGAACGATCCTGTATCGATGAATCGTTCTCTTTCTTCGATGTCTGCTGCGAGTTGGGTGTAGTCATCTCCGATTTCTTTTACAATGTCCTTTAAAAAATCCATATCAAATACCTAATAATTTACGTTGACGATTGAAATAATTGTGTAATATCCAAGAACTGCTATTTAGTTTATCAGTTCCACCTACACCATATTGAAACTTTACTCTAGGATTAGAACTATAACCAGTAACTTCTGGAGTATTTTCTTTACCACGATCTCCACCATTGCAAAATATAACCGTATCAGAAATATCTAAACATTTTGCAATAGCACCACATGCAGAATCATCTGCATCATCCCAAGATATAACAGCATCTACCATATCTAAATGACGTAGTATATCTGCTCTCTCAGTCCAAGATTGAAAGTATTGTCCTTTCTTTCTCTTTAACCAAGGATCACCATTTAATCCTACAACAAGATAATCAGAGTAATCCTTAGCTCTTTCAAAATAACGAAGATGCCCTGTATGTATGGGATCAAATCCACCAGTTACAAGACTCACCTTTTCAAAAATCATTAAATCACCATTCCTTTCTCTCTAAGTGTTTTCTTATAAGGTCCATTTGGATCATCTTTTCTTACATCTCTAACCTCCTTTAATAAATGATATAATCTAGCATCACCACCTAAGGCAAGTGCCTTAACAATAATATCTAAATCGTTGTCGTTAATAGGTAATTCCATCAGTTAAAAAAGGACTCCAGTGTTACGGTTTTCTCGACATTCCAACCTATGGCATCAAGAATCGCTCTGAGAGGTTCAACAAAACTCTTCTCAAATTGTAGGTCATAGTCGATATATTTGTCAAGACCAAGTTCCACAGGAAAATCTTGAATGAATGAAATCACATTCTCCTGTATAATATTCGGTTTCTTTAAATAAATGAACTTAATCTTTTCTCCATTACCAATAGGTGAATACTTATTAGTCAGTTTTTTCTGCTTGACATAATGATTAAAAAGTAATGCACCACGTATATGTATAGGAGTTCCTTTCGAGTATATTGTAGAATGTGCATGATACTTACGTACATCAGATGCAGTTCTAGGAAATGCTATTTCTTCTGGAGGAAGTTTTCTAAACTTAGTTCTACAATCTTCAATATATTTTTGGACATTCTCCTCAGTATCATTCATCATAAGTTTAAGTGCATCCTTAATCATCTGACGACAAGGTGCTGGTGTTGAGGATTTAACTGCCTCAATACCCATCATCTTTAACTTAGGTTCTTCATATCTGACTCCTTCACTATCCCATACATTTAAAATGTATCTTTTCTTAGCAGTCCATATACCACGATCAGCAATGTTCTCCCTTTTCATAAACATCTTCTGATCATAAGCATTTACGTAGGATGCCAGTTCTTCATAAGAATTCTCAATATAAGGCTCGAATTCCATTTCACACACCTTATTAAGGAACGAGACAATGCCTTCATTGCTTTTCTCTCTGCCCTTGTATACAGCCTCAACCATAGGACCCAAATTAAGATAAATGGAATCAGTATCTGAAGCAATAACATAATCAATCTCCTTAGTTTTTAAAATCTTATTCATCTTCTGGTTCATCTTATTCTCTATCCATCGAATAGACACCTGACCAGATAAAGTAATTGCCTCCGCGTTTGCTAACTTATAATACCTGAAGTACTGATTGCCGATAGCACCATAAGCACTGTTAAGAGAAATCTTCTTTGCCATTTGGATGTTGTTACACCTGGCAATCTCTTTGACAAGATCAGTCGTGGGTGTCTTCTCGTATTTCTTCTTGGCATCTATCATCCTCTTCTTAAAGATCACACGCTCATTATACATCTTCTCCATCAACTCTGGCAAGAACCCACGCACATCCTTCCTATACTGTGCTCCATTAGCACAAGTTGCATATTCACCATCAATACTAACAGTCTGATTTAAAATCCCTTCAACGCTCGAGCTGGGATGTCTAGTCTCCCTGAGGGTTTCTGGACTGATATTGTACTGCATAATAAGATGAGGATACAGAGAGTTGAGATCAAAACTGACCACCCAATCATACTTTCCTGGAATCGGTTCCTTGACATATGCTCCTGCGTATTTTTCATTTTTTTGAGATCTATTCTTAGGAGGTATAACAATATTTCTTCGCTTCAAATAGTTATATATGATCGTATCCCACATACGAACTTGATAGAATACATCTTCATAATTCACCTTAGCATCATATGCCATAGTGAGAGCAAGTTCAATCAACTTCATCTTGTCTTCCAGACGGTCAACAAGTTCAACGTCAATTATATTATACTCTACAAACTTCTGCCAACCTTTTGTATAGAAATCCTTAAAGGTATCAAATTCACTGTGATCTAATTTCTTCTGTCCTAGTTCTACACTAGCAATATAATCTAATCGATATGACTCTTGTGCCTTATAAGTAAACTTCTTATATAAGTCTAAGTAGTCTAACTGTGATACACCACCTATATCATATGCAATCTGTCTTCTACCAGCAATATAAACTTCATCCTCAGTCACCAATCCCCAAGGTGACATTCTCTTCATTAATTTCTCACCAAGGATCCTTTCAATCCTACGGCACATATATGGAATATCATAAAGCTTACTATTCCATCCAGTAATAACTTCTGGTGTATTCTCTTCAATCATCCACCAGTTAATGAAATCATTTAGAAGTTCATACTCAGTTCTAAATGACTTATAAGTTACATTCTTTTTAGTATTATTAAATGGTCCTTGACCCCAAGTAATAATCTCCTTAGTTGTATAATCCTGAATTGATATTAAAAGAATCTCTTCTGCAGCAGATTCTACATCAGGGAATCCATTCTCCGACTTAACCTCAATATCAAGAGTAACTAATTTAATCTTATCAATATCAAATTTTAATTCTTCTTCTGGGTACTTATCAGAAATATACTGATATATGAATCTCTCATTACCATAGATATTAAAATTTTCTATGTCATTATACTTCTTTATAAACTCACGACAATCCCTAACTGATCCAGGTTCAATAGATTCTACATGATCACCATTCAAGGTTTTATACTTAGTCTTCTTTTTTGAATCGACAAAAAGGGTTGGATAAAACTTCTCACGGGTTGCGAAGTGTCTACCATCTTCATAACCGCGAACCAAGAAGTTGTCTCCAACCATCTGGACATTAGTGTAAAATCTCATTCTTTAGTAAGACTCTGATATTTTTCAAGTAAGGTGGGTAGTGGTTCTACAAGAGTAAGTATCTTATCAGAACTCATCATCAATACAGTCTCATTTGTAACATCCATTAAGAATGGTTCAAGAGACTTATCATCTTTAATAACAAAAGGTTTTATCAGTTTACAATCTGGTTCACCAAGTTCAGAAGGAACCTCTTCAATCTGACTTATCAGATTCTTTTGGTTCGTCAGGGCTATTACCTTGACCATTTAATTTCTCCAAATACATTTTAGTAACACTATCTAGTGGTTCTACAATTGTAACCACATGACTAGTAGGGACAGCAATATCTTCTTCATCTGTAATAAGAATCCATTTAGATAAAGATATCTCTACTTTTCTTTCTTGAATACCAGATTCAGTCATTAGAAGAGGAGTATTAATTTCAATAGTATTTGGATTATTGAAAAGGTATGCAACAATGTCCTTGTCATCATTAACAACCTCTTTCATATCAGCGATTATATGATCGCCTGTTCTCAATACAGCTACTTTAATGCTCATTTTCTATGATAGTTTCCTTATATTATATCACCGATTACCCATGACTGCAACCCATGACCATATATTCTTAATTGTATATCAGTAATCACTTGATCTTCTGATGGTACTATTAAACAATATCCTATTCCCATATTAAATGTAGTTTTCATATTCTCTTCTGGTATCTCACCATCAAGCATGATCTTACTAAACAACTTTGGTAATTGCCAAGAATTCCAATCAATATGCGTCTTTAATCCTTCTGGTAAACATCTTGGAACATTTCCAGGAATACCACCACCTGTTATATGTGCCATACCAAGAATAGGAAACTCCCTCAATAGATCTTTAACTAAAGGAGCATAGATCGTAGTTGGATTAAGTAACTCAGGAGTCTCTCTAAGTTTTATCTTATGATGAAATAATAATCTTTCAATCAAACTATATCCATTACTATGAATACCACTACTCTCTATACCAATAATCTTATCACCAGGTTTAATAATACTACCATCAAGAATCTCATTCTTTTCTACTATACCTGTACAAAATCCTGCGAGATCTTTAATCACTTCAGTATATCCCATATGTTGCGGATGCTCTGCTGTCTCTCCTCCTAAAAGTTCCATTCCTGATTGCTCACATCCATCAAGAATACCATCCATCAATGGTGTTAAATATTCCTGATTGAGTTTTGAAGTAGAAATATAATCTAAAAAATATAATGGTTTAGCACCACAAGTAATTACATCATTAACACACATAGCAACAAGATCAAGTCCTATACCGTGCATAGCAGACTTATCAGGACCACCACATTCTAGTTGAGCAATCTTTAATTTAGTTCCTACACCATCAGCACCAGAAACTAATATAGGTTCCTCATATCCACGAGGAATACTAAACATACCACCAAAACCACCAATAGCAGGTGCTTTTTGCATTAGTCTTTCTACGAAAGCATTACCTGCTTCTATATCAACACCAGCATCTTTATAATTCATTTTTTACTTTTCTTCTTTTTAGATGGTTTGTACTTATTTCTTTCTTCCCATTGGTAGAATACAAACATACAAATAGTAACCCAAAAAAGAATCTCTAATCCATAATTACTCATAATCTTAAATTAAAAAACCCCATAACTGTACAGCTATGGGGTTATTATAGCACCTCTTTACGGTGGATGCAACCACCTGATAACTTTCATTGTATTACCCCTTAGAGGTAATCCTTCCTTGTATGATGTTCAGGAACTACTTTTCCTAATGTAACCACCAACAATCCGTCGTTGAATTCGACTTCTCGTATCTCGGTATCATCTGTGAGTGTCCAGACCCTATTGAAAGGCCGCTGGGCCAATCCTTTATAGACAAACTCTCCATCCGTTTCTTTGTCTTCTTGCTTGCCTTCCACATGTAGTTGTCCAAACTCCGTATAGACTTTGACGTTATCCTTCTTAAATCCCGCAAGGGCGATCTCAAGTCTCGATTCGACATTATTTACTTGTATTAAATTATATGGTGGATAATTTGATGTGGGTGTATCATTCCAAAATTTATTGAGATAGTCATCCATCCCTATGCTGTTTCTAGTAATCCTCTCCATCAATTCTGGAAGATTCTCAGCATGATACCTGGCTAGTGTGCCCATGATAGTAGCTCCTTTAAAAGCGAGTTTGTGTTTTGTGATCCCCGAAGGCAATCACCTATATTTATATCAGACTATCTTAAAAATGTCAGTGTTGCATACCCTCTAATATTGTTCGGGTCTCTTCCCAATTTTTAACATGATGTGGATAACCGCCCATCTCTTTTACTGCTTCACCTAAAGAATGATCATTTCCACCTTTCTCCATTCTATCTCCAAAGAAATGTATCTCGTGTCCTAACCTAAAATCTCTAAGTATTTGACTCTTATCAGCACCCTTAGGTCCAATATCAACACCAGTCTGACCACCAAGTGCTACAGTTAATTCTGGAAATTGATTTCTAAGTCTATCTGCAATATCTTCCCTTTCTAATCTTTCTTTATCCCATTTAATATATTCTTCTCTACCTAACATTGGATCCTTATCTCTACCTAAGATACTAAAGTTCACTCCACCTGGTCTTCTCTCAATATGATTCCCATTACGAATAGGAAAACAACTGTATGATAACTCATCCTGTAGAAATCTTTCTATATGTTCAGGCAAATCCCAATCATCCCTATAAACATTATCCTCACCTTCATAAACATCTGATCCAGAACAATTATAAACTCTTTCAGATGCATTATATAAATCTACTCCAATCTGTTCTACTGTTTTATCCCTATCACTACCAGTAACAAAATAAACATCATTCCTTGATGCAAAAAACATCATAAACAATAAAAACTCTGAGTCAATCTGTTTTCTACTAGGAGTTAGTGTACCATCAATATCAAAGATAAATTTCTTAGTTAACATATTCAACCTTTATGGGTTTATCAAGAAGATCTTTAATTGACATATATGCATATGCAGTAAAGACCTGTGGAACTATAAAAGCAACCATTGCCACTGTCCAAAAGACATAGTAGTAATTTTCTTTACGTTGTGTTCTCATTTTACATACTCCATATTTTAGCACAATAATCTTTAATTGACCTATCTGATGAGAAGAATCCTGATCTTGCAACATTTATTAATGACATACGTTGCCAGTTCTTCCACTCCTTCCATGCAGAACTCACTCTATCTTGTGCATCACAATAGTCAGAGAAGTCGGCAAAAACACAGAAAGGATCATGATTCAGCAGGTTATCCAGAAGTGGTATAAACATATCCTTGTCACCATTACTAAAGTGACCACCTTTGATAAGGTTTATTGTTTCCCACAGTTCTGCACTCATGTAACTCTTAGGATCATAACCATTATTCCATAGATCCGCAATACCTTTTTCATCATTTCCAAACAAAAAGAAATTGTCTTCTCCTACAAGATCACGTATCTCTACGTTAGCACCATCAAGTGTACCAATAGTTAAAGCACCATTCATCTGGAACTTCATATTCCCTGTTCCAGATGCTTCCTTACCAGCAGTAGAAATCTGTTCTGAAAGGTCAGCAGCAGGATAAACCTTCTCACCCAATTTAACACTATAGTTTGGTAAGAATACTACACGTAACTTACCATCCATATCAGGATCAGTATTAACTACTTCTGCTACATTACAAATAAATTCAATAATCTTCTTGGCCATATAATATCCTGGTGCTGCCTTACCACCAAATATAACTGTTCTAGGAACTATGTCATATCCGTTTTTGATACGGATATACTGTAATACAACCCAAAGAACAAGAAGATGTTGTCTTTTATATTCATGAATTCTCTTAACTTGTACATCAAATATACTAGAAGGATCTACAGAAAAACCAAGTTGATCATGAATATAATTAGCAAGATTATGTTTACCAATTACTTTTGCCTCTGCAAATTTTTCTACAAGATCTGAATTATTAATATGATCTTCAAGTTGTCTTAATTTCTCACCATCGGTTATCCAACCTGGTGCATACTCATCAAGAACTTCAACCAAACATGGATTTGCTGAAGCAACCCATCGTCTTGGAGTAACACCATTAGTTACATTAGTAAACTTATGTGGCCATAAGTCATTAAACTCTGGCATCAATTGAGTCTTAACTAATTCAGAATGTAACTCAGCAACACCATTCACATGATGAGACCCAATAGTAGCAAGGTTTGCCATACGGACTGACTTATTACCACGTTCATCTATGATAGACATTTTCTCTAACATAGTATCATCACCAGGATAGCGAAGTCTTACTACCTGTAAGAATCTTCTATTAATCTCATAGATAATCTCCATGTGCCTTGGTAGAAGAGTCTTAAACAATTTAAGATCCCACTTCTCCAATGCTTCTGGAAGAAGAGTATGATTAGTATATGAAATAGTCTTACTTACGATCTCCCATGCTGGTTCCCATTCTATATGTTTTGTATCTACAAGTAGTCTCATCATCTCTGCTACTGCCACGGCAGGATGAGTATCATTCAATTGAATCTGATACCTGTTAGGAAACTCTTCCATAGGTACATGACACTTATCCATATTCCTAATCATATCTTGAAGAGAAGCACTAACAAAGAAGAATTGTTGTTTTAATCTTAAAGTCTTGCCAGCATCCGTTCCATCATTTGGATAAAGAACTTTGGATATAGTTTCCGATTGAACTCCCTGTTCAACAGATCCCATATAGTCACCAATATTGAAAGCATAGAAATCAAAGATCTCAGTTGCATCTGCTCTCCACAATCTTAATCTATTACAACAATTAACTCTATACCCTAACTGTAATACATCATAAGGAACTGCAACTACTTGCTCTTCAGGAACCCAACGAACTCTATAGTTCTCTCTATCTGAAATATAATTATCTACCCTACCACCAAATCCTACTAATACAGATTCATCTGGTTGTGCAAGTTCCCAAGGCCAATTACCATGCAACCAGTTATCAGTAACCTCAAGTTGCATATTATCTTTAATGACCTGTTTAAACATGCCAAACTTATATCTGATACCATAACCTGTAGCAGGAACCTTTAAAGTAGATAGAGACTCCATATAACAGGCAGCCAGTCTTCCCAATCCACCATTACCCAATCCAGGTTCTTCTGCTTGTTCAAGTACCTGTTCTAAGGTTAAATCATATTCAGATACTGCTTCTCTAGCATCAATCCCAAGTCCTAAGTTAAGAAGATTGTTTCCAAGTTGTGGTCCAATTAAAAATTCTGCAGAAAGATATGCAACTTCTTTCTCGTTATTGCATACCTCTGGTGTAAGATGATATGCCATCATCTGATCTCGCACAGCATAACATAATGCCATGTAGATATCATGAGAACTAGCACTCTCAGGACGTTTACCTAAAGTATAGTAAAGACGTTCCTTGATGCCGTTGGATAGGTTATTCGTCAACTTTTTTCTTCTTGCTACCTATATTATACTTCGTCTCTAGTATCCAGTCACCTTTGTCTCTATATGCTAATACTTTAATTTGGTTTAATGGTGCAATATCTTTGATCTTTTCAGAATCTACCAAACCAACCAAACCCCAATCAGCAAGAAGCTGAGCAATACGATTCCTACGCTGAACATCGTTAACCGTAAGATTAGCGTGTTTGCCGTCAAGCGCAAATAATTCTTTAAAGTGCACAAGATAGTATCTCCCTTGCTTATGAAGAATATGGCAAGATTGATATATCTTCTTTTCTTTTCTTGATGCTACTCCAATTCTTGTTAAAGTCTCACGGACTTTAAGGAAATCATCTGGTTCGTTAAGAGTCACCTCGACCATTTGGTCAGATGTCCACTTCACTTCAGGCTCTTGAACGACACTCATTTTTTTCCTCCAGTTTCAAATTTAGATTTTATAAAATTAAGTTGTTCTGTATTTAGAATTTTTAGAGCTTGTTTTGCTTTTTCATCACTATATCCATAGTAACGTTTTACATAATCAAGATCTTTAATTTCATCTTTACGAAGCCAAGGAGAGAATCTCTTCTTGGGTCTCAAGGTATTTAGATAGAATGAATATTGCATCTTCTTTGGTAAGAAAGAGTACATATTCATCTCATTTGCAAACATAATACAATCAAGATGCCCAGACAGACAACGATTGATAATATATGGAGGATATTCCTTCTCTACAGAAGGATCTTCATCAATCAAATTTTTCTTGGTCTGATTAATAGAATTCAACCAATCCTTTAATTCCACTTTAATCTTTTCTTCCTGAGTGTTTCTTCCAACTGTGATTCTAACACATCTTCTATAGATATCAAACTTTCTCTAAGAGATTCCTCATCTACATTCTCTTCTATTAAATCATGCAAATGCGCTATATGTTCTAAAGCAAATATTAATTTTGTTTGATGATTCATTTTCATGTTAAAAATTTATATGCTAAAGAAATTCTAAATCCACTAAAGTATCTATGTGGTGCATCAGCATAATGTGTTATATTAGCTGGAAATAAAATTGCACGATTTGGTTTATATCCAATTATATGTGTTGGTTCATCTATTGATGGATCTCCCTTAGCATCTTCACAAAAAATTAAATGTCCTTGATAATATAATTTCCATACTGGATTTGGAAAATATAGAAACGTAAGATCACCATCATCTGTGTGGGGATTTCCACATTGTCCACAAGATTGTCCATTAGCATATATCCTGTTTACCTTAAGTCTTCTACCAATCTTATTACAAATAAGATCATATAAGTACTTACTAAAATATTCCTCCTTCTCAAGATTATCCATATGCCAAAACCAACTAGAATCATTCCCTCCAGTTGGACTCCATTGAGGTCTTATCAATTTTTGATGGATTTCTTCTCGAAGTTCTTCAGTAAAAAAATCATTATATACTTCAATATTTTGCATCACTCTTTAGGTTTTATAATAATCCTATTATTTTTATAGTCTGCAGAAAATTCTAATTGTACATTATGAGGCCACATTAGTTCCTCATATAATGCATTGAGTCTATCCATATCCTCATAGAGGTCATTGATATGATAATGTTCTTCTTCCATTAGTAACCTCCGTAGGGATCATTTTCTGGTGTAAACTCTGGTTCCTGATATTTCTTAATGCTCTCTTCCCATTCTTTTAATGAGGATTGACAATCAGGTGGTTCAGGGTCTTTATATCCCTTCATCTTCTTCCACTTATTATACAATGCACCCATCATCCATGACTGAGAAAGACTCTTAGGTCCATTCTCTAAGAGTTCAAGTTCCATCTTACTACTTGTATAAGATTTATACTCTTCTCTCCAATTAGAATCATCAAATAGTTTATCCATGAATAGTAGTAAGATTATAATTGAATAATAGCAATTCTTTACGTTTCTCTTGATCCATCATGTAATCACCAACTGAACGCATAGTATAAGTTAAATCGAATTCTCCAGCATTCCAACCTTTAAAACGATCTTTCACTAATTGATTACTATTATAGGATATTAATTGATCACAAGCAAATCTATCACATTCATGAGCAAATTTATCATGATCAAATTTCTTATGCATTTCACCTTTTTTACCATATAAATTATCTTTAATATCATATGGTGGATCTAGGTACACAAAAGTACCTCTCCAATCAGTTAAAAGATCTTCATAAGATTCATTAGTAATCTTCCAGTTTTCTATTATTTCCTGATATTTAGGAAGCTTCTCTATACCTCTTAGTGAAAAGTTACTAATAGATGCCATCTTTGAAAATGATGAACTCTCAGTAAGTCCCGAAAAAGAACACTTATTAACAACATAAAAAGCAACTGCTCTATCAGCAGAATCATATTCATAATCATTAATAATATCCTTTGACTGTTCAAATAATTTCAAAGCAGGATATTTAAACTCAGTATCCTTTTTTTGCTCATCTGTTGGATCAGGATATTCACCCTTTAATTGAATAAGTCTACTGGCTAGAAGATCACCATTCCATTGTAATTGTTTCCAAAAATTAATTAAAGGTTCATATAAATCATTAACCCATATTTCTAGATTAGGAAACTTCTTAGCAATAAAAAGTGCAACACTCCCACCACCAATAAAAGGTTCACGATATTCTCTATACTCTCTAAGATCTGGAAAATAACATTCCATCTTAGTACAAGCACGGGATTTTCCGCCTGGATAGCGGAGGGGTGTTTTCAAAGATTTCATTACCAATCAGGATAATTATATTCGGACATTTTTTTAATATACTGATATATTAAATCCCACCCAAATACGAAAGTTTCTCCATTCTCATCTTGAAGATAAAATGGAATATTAGGATGAAGACTCTTTGCTCTATAATAATGATTAACGACTTCATAATCATCATCAAGAGCACATTGTTCTTCTATTTCATCATATTCATCAGTCATTTCCATTCACCCTTATCATAGTCATAATTTGGATGAGGTGCAGCAGATACTACAGGATTCTTAGTTTTATTTGTCAGAGTAATAAATTTATCTCCAGCAAAAGTTCCTGCAATATTAACGGAGATGTCATCACCATCTTCCCATATCTCATCACCACTCTTCTTTCGCATATCCAGAGCTTTCTCTAGATCATCAATAATCTTCTGTGTGATTTTCATTGATAATATGCAGGTTTATAATGTGGTCTATAATCTGGTTCGTCTTCTGTTACTGGATGCTTATACTGTTCAGTATCAAAGTAAGATATGTAATTAAATTTACCTTCTCTCTCATCTAATACTTCATGAATAAGAATCTTTAACTCCATGACATCCGTAGAAGTAAGAATCCTTCTAGGTTTTGTAATCGCAGGTTTATATTCCTGCTTACCAGTTGATTTAGCATTAGGATCAGCAGGACCACTCATTCCTTGAGTGTCTATGTAACTTCCTGGCTTGGGTTTATCAGGCATTAGAATATAGAATTAGGTGGTACTAACATAGGATGTCTACGTTTCCTATTAAAATCATCTTCAATTTCAATAACAATAACATCTAGTATTCTATTAAAAGAATCCGACATTTGTCTATATCCACTTCCAACATACATCTGTCCTGCAAATACTGATACTGTAGCAGCACCCCAGAAGATATAATACCATCTAGATTTAACTTGATGTCTTTGTTTTTTTGTCAATTTAGTCATTTGGTTCATATTCAGAAGGTGCCGTATCCTCCCATTCTGGAGAATCTTTTTCCCAAGGTCTAGATTTAGATAAGTCCAACCATCTCTTAATCCAGTTTAAAACTTTCTTCATTTTTTGTCAAGTTGTTTTTTCCACTCATCAATTAAAAGTTGCAATTCCTTTTGACGGTCTTGTGCTGATTTAATTTTTTCTTCTAAGTATTTCATTTAAATTCACACTCCACCATTATTTCAGTTAAACACGCTAACATATTTATTTCCTGATCGGCAACGAACGCAATTTGGAATTGATACTTGGCCAAAATAAGCACGGCAGCAGGAATAGTAGCAGGGACCAAGGATGCGTAAAGATTATCGTAAATACGACGAAAAAGTACAGCAGAATCATTGTCCAAGTTATTGACACACCATTTACGTACTTCAGGAAAGTTTTTTTGTTTAAGATTTTTAATAAGGTCATCTACAGCAACGTCAGAAAATGCAGCTAATATACCACTATCTATCTTACCACTTACAGAGTATCTTTGACATTCATTTAATACTCTTCTCCAGTCTGGGAAATGTTTATTGATAAGTTCTGCGAGGACTTTCTTATCAGCTTCGCACCGTTCTTTGTCCAAGATAAAGACAAGTCTTTTGAAGAATTGTGCTGCAATGACTGGTTTATCTTTCTGTCCGATACCGAAGTCGATACAGGTGCATCTCGAATGGAGGGGCTCAAGGATTTTGTTTTTGTAGTTACAGGTGAATATAAATCTACAATTTCCTGCGAACTCCTCAATAAAGGCTCTAAGTAAGAGTTGTACGTCATTGCTTGTATTGTCTGCTTCATCAATAATGATAACCTTATGTTTCGCTTCTGAAGATAACGATACCGTGGATGCGAAGTTCTTAGCATTATTACGGACGGTATCGAGAAATCGTCCTTCGTCTGATCCATTAATGACATAATAGTCTACTCCCAACTCATTGCAGAGTGCTTTTGCTACTGTAGTCTTACCAATTCCTGGAGGACCAGACAATAGCATATTTGGTATTTCACCCTTATTTAGAAAATCTCTAAAGGTTTTCTTAATATTCTCTGGGAGAATACAATCTTCAATTGTTTGGGGTCTATATTTTTCGACCCAAATAAAGTCACTCATAGTTAAAATTGATCAAGACTCTAATCTTTTGATCTGTAGCGGTATTACCCGCATGTTTCATTTGTGAATCGAAAGTAACCAATCGATTTTCTACACTATCTACTTTATCACCATTTTCAAATTCTGTCCATCCATTATTTGTATTGATATAAAGGATAGCAGTTTTACAATTCCAAGATTCATGAAAATCAATATGAAATCCAGTATTGTAATGTGTATCTGTTCTTACATTTAAATTTGCTTTTACTCTAATTAACTTCTTAACCCCCAATGCATCATAAACTGGATTCAGTTCTTTATGATACGGACTAATAACATTTTCAACTTCAGGTAAAGAATAAAATACATGAACAAATTGAAATAGATTCTTATCTTCAGGAACTATAGCATCATTATAATACCAAGGAAATGCACATCCAAGCATATTAAACTTAATATGGTCGAAAATCTCTTTGGGTAAGAAATTCTCAACCAAAGCAAAATCACTCATCACTCAAAAGTAGAGTCAGGTTCTAATGCTATAAAATATTTTAGATCGTGTTGTGTATTTGTAAACCTTGATAAAAGTTTTGAAGAAACAATTACATCATAGGCACCAGGAATAATCTTAATATTTTCTACCTTGAAATTAAATGTAAATGTCTTATCAGTTTCTCCAACTGTAATAGCATATTCGTTTGAAGTATCATTCTTCTTATCACGAACTACCATCTTAACTGCACCACCAGAACCAACAACACAAAGATCAGGAAGTTGATATACTGCTGCTGCCTTCAATAACTTTTCTAATGAAGTACTATCTAATTGAAAATGAACATCCTCAGAAGGTAAAGTAATCTCTTTCTCTGGTGGAGAAATAATAACATTAGGATCTGCATAAAAATACTTAACCCTTCTCTTACCTTCACGAATAGTAAGGTATGATGTTGGACTAAAATCCATCTCAGGATCTTGATGTAAACTCAATCCATTTAAGAATTGATTTAAATCATAGATAGCAAACTCACGAGGAAATTCTTCATCAATAGTTGCCTCCGCAAGAATGTTTTTAGCAACAGAAATAGTTCTAAGTTGAGTACCTTGCTTTACTAAAATGGAGTTGTTAATACCAGCAAAGTTCTTCAATATTGTCAGAGTGTTGTCAGACAGCTTCATAGTTTTGTCTCGAAGTTTCATGATTAAGGCATATTGTGATCGATATTACCACTGGTTATCGATGGTTTACCGTAGTGTTCATCAAAATGTAGTAATAGCATAGCATAATGAATCACTTTAAGCAAGTCTTTCTTATTCTTTCCATCCTTACTTCCATACCTACTACCATACTTTAAGATATTTGATTGACAAAATCCAGATGCAAGTGATCTGGCTGCCATCAAATCTATAGTCTGGACATTTCTATACTCATGAGTGTCTCCAGTATAGTGACCCCTATATGTTCCTGATACATATTCCTCAATATCTTTAAGGATTTCTGCTTCATGATATTTAAAATAATTCGCCATATTTTTCGATTGTTGAACCTCGTTATTTAGTTTGTCCAATTCCTGCTGATAGTATTCTCTTGTCCACCCATCATTATAGGGTGAATTTGCCTGTATAACATGATGTGCAATTTGATCATCATTATCCGATAAGGGATCTGTAGGAAAGGATGTTGGTTCCTCTACTACTGGGTAAGTTTCTTCCATAGTTTCATTAAGTACTTCGTGTGCTAGCCACCATGCCATATTCAAATAGAAAATCGTTTACTAAACTATCTGCTTTTTCTTGACCAAATTTACCTTTAAGATAACCACTTACTGGATCTAATCTAGTCATGTAAGCATCAAAGTCTTTATATTCACTAGTATCATTACCAGTGGGTTTTTCCAATTCTAACATATCTCTAAACTTAGTCAAGTATTTTTTAAATGTGGATAGATAAACATTAACTTCTTCCATCTTACAATACCTAACAAATATATTTTCTGAGAAATGATTCCCCATTTCAAAGAATCTATAATCCTTTTCTGCTTTTGGTAGATCCTCAAAAGATAGTAAATGATTTTCTACAGGATGTTGAAAATCAAATACAATAATAACTCTCTTTTCATTGAAAGCCATAAAATCCATTCCAAAACAAGGAAGATTTGATCCAGTCTTGGGATAAAGAATATTGTTGTAGATACATGAGTTATCACTCCATATCTCAACTTCTCTAGACTTAATAAGATACTTATTACTATAAGTCTTTGCAGTCAAAAAAGTTTCCTTACTTTCCCAAGTTGCCCAACAACTATTCACTCCATTGTGAAGTGAAATAGTGTCATGTAGGACTTCTTTATAATCACTCCACAGATTCATTAGACCTTCTCCTTTTCCAATCAGCATACATTCTACCAAAGACCATTCCTTCATGCGACTTTATTTCATCACCATCAAGAATTTCCTTTTCGCGTTTAGAAAGTTTAACTCCTTCCATAGTAGGATACTCTTTTTCCCAATTAGGAATGTCCTTTAACCATTCTTTAGTCATCGATCTTCCTCATAAGCACTGTCTTCTGCAGATGCAAAATTAAAATCAACATCTACTTTATCATATAATTCAAGAAATGATTGCTTAGTCTCCTCATCAAAACGACTTACACATACATTAATTGATTTCTCTTTCTTACCAAAGATAGCATAAGCACGTATAACATGAACCAAACGACGAGTACTAATAACCTCATCTACTCCACCATCATAGAAGGTTTTACGAATGATGTCAGCCCAGTCTACCAATCTCTTACAGAAATCCTTATCATCAACACCAATCGCACTAGCAACATTTAAAAGAATCTTTTGCTCTGATGAAGGAGCAGGATAATCCTGTTCAAAGGTTACTGGGAATCTTTCAAGGAAGGCTTCATTAAGCACGTTAGTTCCAATAAAGCGTCCGTCGTCTGAACCTTTACCCTTAGTGTTTGCGGTTGCAATGATGTTGAACCCCTTCTTTGGTTGGATGAATCTTCCGACCTTTTTAAGGAAAACTCCTTTACCCTCAAGGATGGACTGGAGGCAGAGGATTTTGTTACTGGCAAGGTCGATCTCGTCAAGGAGCAAGACAGCTCCTCTGTTGAGAGCTTGAATAACTGGTCCGTCGTGCCAGACTGTGGCACCGTCAACAAGACGGAAGCCGCCAATGAGATCATCTTCATCTGTTTCAATAGTGATGTTTACACGGATAAGTTCTCTGTTAAGTTGAGCACATGCTTGCTCAACAGAGAAAGTTTTTCCATTACCAGATAATCCAGTAATGAATGTTGGATAAAAAATCTTAGATTGAATTATCTTCTTAACGTCTGTAAAAGAACCAAACTTAACAAATGTATCATCTTTCTCTGGTACTAAATTCTGTGGAATTACAGCAGGAGCACTGAATGACCTTTCAATCTTCTCCACACTTTCCTTAGTAACTTCAAGGTTCCACTTCCCTCTTGAAGTTTTAAATGGTTCCAGACGACGAGTTACAGTCTGGTAATTAATACTTCTAGACTTACAGAATCCTCTAACATCTGCAGCAGTTATCTCAACACCGTACAGATTCTGTAACTCACTAAGTAATTGTTTGTCTGTCAAAGCAATTTTACGAGGCATGATGTAAGCGTTTTATTTATACAGTTATTATAACTGTAAAAGGGGGTTGATTAAACCCCCAGTGGACACTTTATTGATCGTCCTCAAACTCATTAAGTTCTTGAATTAACTTGTCCTTACTATGTCGTCTATCCAATTCAATCCCAATAGTTCTACCATAGTCCTCAAGTTGTTTCTTGTTCATCTCTTCTAAAGGACTTGCTTCAGTAAGGACTTCCTTAACTGGTTCGGGAGCAGGAGTTTCCACTACTGCTGAAGCAGATTCTGTTGCAACCCCTTTAACTAAATCTCCAAATCTGGACATGTTTCTATACCAAATATCTGAAGATATTTATCATGCTACAAGTTCAATAAACTCACCAAGTACTTTCTTGTTCATTTTTTTACCTTTTAGACTCTTTGTAAATGCTCTCTTTATTTCTGCTTTAGTAGCATCTTCTTTAACTTCAAACTCATCATCATTTGCTAAAGCATTTGACGAAAGACCAAAATAAGTATGATATCCAGAAGTCTTAATAGAGAAAGTTTTTTCCCTTCTCCATTTCTTCATCACATTATCATACTCATCACCATATCCAGCATATCTATGAGCAAACTCACTAGCATCACGATTACCAAGAACACGAATACCAATAAAATTAGTATTAGGAAAGGTTTCACGTAAATCTCTAAGCATTAAATCAGTAACCTGTGCCCAATGACCAAGACCTAAACATGAATAGGTATGACCTGTTTTACGATTCCTCAAAATACACCTATCATTAACATAATTACTTCCCATGTAATCATCAGACTCCCAATGACGTTTAAATATCTTACTATATCTTAAAGGATGTGCTTCACCATCAGTAAGAATTACACACTGTACTTTTTCAACTCCATTATTCTTTTGGAACTGAGGAATAATTTGATGAAGACAAACTAATGATTCATTTAATGGAGTTCCAGAAAGATTCATACCAAGAGGAACATTAAATGGACAATAAAAACTATGATTAAACGCACAAGCAATACGGAATATATTCTTCATTTGAATATCTAGATCCTTATTTTTTACTTTACTAGTAAACAGATTCATTAAAGAAAATGTTTCTTCAATAAGAGCAACCCCTTCTTTCTTCTCATAAGCATATTCATGATATGTATTTTGAGTAGGAGGATAGCAGTTAGTAAAAGCATATACTTCAAAAGGAATATTGACTTTCTTACAGAACCACAAAAGATTATATAACTGCTTAATAGTGTCCATCATTACATGATTCATAGATCCACTCCAATCAAGAATGAATATCAATCCATGATTTTTACCATCAGGAACTACATTAATCTTTTTAAAAAGATCTTCATTATATTTGTAACTATGAAGTCTAGAAGTATCAAGTACTCCAGTCCTAGAAGTAGTAGAACGAGCATAAGCACTAGCAGATTTTCTACATTCAAACTCCTTTACAAGATAATTAACTTCTTTCTGAGCATCTCTCTTAAATTTCAAATAATCTGAATCAACTTCCTCAAATAAATTTTGAAGAAATACATGATCTGATTCATCCCATATCTTTTGTTGATCTCTAAAATCTTCAGAAATCCTCTGATGGATAAGACCATTAGGAATAATAATATTCTTTAAATCTAACTTTGGTAATTCAAAATATTCACTAGAAGTTGTATCACCAGTATTAACCAAATCCTTAAGAGACTCAGTAAGAGATTCATCTGTCCTTGTTTCTATCTTACCACCTAAAGTGCCACCACGATTATCATTGCTAGTATCAGAAACATCGCTATTAGACCCACTTTCCATAGAGTCACTGCTATCAGAGTCAGGAAGGGAAGAATTATTATCAGAAGAGATACTATTATTGATATCCATAGTAAATTCAGTATCTTCTTCAGAACCTTGTTCTGTACCCTTTCTTTCTTCATGCTCCTGCTTGCAGAAATTATATAACGCTTCTGCTGCGGATAGGGTTTCATCAAACGTTTCGCAGTCATTTATTAAATTGATAATCTGTTTTTCAGAAGTTGAAAAAGATACCTGAATCCACGAACCAATCTTATAGTATAGATTAGCCCTATCAGCAAGATTAAACTCAGTAATATCTTCATCTTCTATTTGAAAGAAATCTTGTTCATGTAATTCATTATACCCTCTATGGAATGTTTTAGCAAGTCCAGCATATCTCCTCTTCATTAATTTCTCTACTCTGGCATCTTCTACTATATTCACAAATGATTGTGGAATACTAACTTCTTTTCTCCAATCTCTATCTGGTGTATATAATGCATGTCCAACCTCATGTGCAACTAAAGCATCATAAACAGTATTACTTGCCCTATCCCATGTTGGAAGGGTTAGAACGCGGGTATGGACATCAAATTGAGCTGTCTCTACTCTCTTATTTTCTACAATCAGATCTTCAGTAGCAAGTAACTTGGCAAGTTGTGATTTGATTTCTTGTTTTACTAGCATAGTCTTTGTCTTGTATATACCCATAATACGACGAAACCCGCCTCTTGGACGGGTTCATATGACACTTTTTAAAGTGTCTCAATCTTGCTTTTGCCTGTCGGAGTGCTTGAGGTTTAAGAGTCCTCTTCTGCTCCTTCTTGCTGTGATGTCTCCAGTTCGGAACTTGCATCTCTAATGTCCTGGTGAAGTTGTTCTGTAGCAGACCTTGTTTTTAGATAAGCATCACTTCTAGGATCAGTGATAAGATACTTACAGTACTCCCACCCATCCTTCTTGAAGGAATCACTCATATCAACTGGTCTGTGAGGTCTATCGCTCATTGGCTTATCATACGGGAAAAACCCTTAACTTTATCAAACCTTATGACACTTTCAAATTTGTCATGCAGTTCTGACTTATGGGAGATAACAAATATGTTAGCGTCCTTTATTATATATCTAATTATCTTTAGAAACTCATCTGTACCAAATCCATCAAGAGAACTATCAAATACTTCATCCATAATCAATAAATTAGTATTAACAGAATTTTTAACCCTAGCAACTTCTCTCCACGTAAAAAGTAATGCCAGGTCAATCCTCATCTTCTCACCTTCACTAAAAGAAGAATATGAGAAGTCTTCATGTATTGGTGATTTTACAGTCTCATTAAATTCTTCATCTAAAGTAAAATTAATATAAAAATCCATCATCTGCAGATATCTATTAACCTGCTGATTAATAAATGGAAGATACTTCTTAATTATCTTAGTCTTTACACCATCATCTTTAAGTAGAGAATATGCAAAATCATAATGAACAGACTCCTCTCTCTTTGAAGAAATATCATCTATTGTTTTTTTAAGACTACTCTTAAACTCTTCTAATTTCTCATGCTCAGTATTTCTGTTTTTAAGTTGTTCGGTAATAATTTGAACTTCATCTTCCAAATCTCGGATTTGTCGTTGATTGTGGCCAATCCTAGTATTGTTTTGAGAAATGTCATTGTTGAGTTTAGTGATCTCCTTTGATAATTTGTTGAACTGACGTTCTCTTTCTTGTTCTGTTTTGATGCTTTCCTCAAGGTCATTATAACCTTTTTTCAGCTCCCTTGCCTTAGTTTGAACGTCAGCAATTCTATTTACACGAAACTCTTCTTCTATATTCTGACTACAAGTAGGACACACCGTATTATCTGTGAAAAACTTATGTTCTTTGGTAATTGTAGATACTTTTTGAGTAATTTTACCCTTAAGATTATTAAGTTTCACTAACTTTTCACCAGCACCAGTAACCTCTTCTTGCTCCTTAATAATATCCTCAATATTAGATTCTAAAAGTTGATTATGTTCAATATGAGTATCAGCTTCAATTCCCAATACTTTGATTTTATCCCTTTTATTTTTTATATCTTCTTTACTGCGACTCTCAATTTCTTTAATGAATTTAACTTGCATTTCAGACTTATCTTTAAGATTCTCTTTCTTCAAATCTAAAGATCTAATCTGCTCTCTCTGAAATCGTAACTTCTCTTTAATAAGACTATTCATAGCAGAAAAGATACGAATATCTAAAAGATCTTCGATCACATCTCTTCTATTAGAACCTGTCAATTGCATAAAAGGTACAAAACTACTGCTACCTAAAATAACAATTTGAGTAAATGATTTATAATTTACCTTAAGAATATTTTCTTCTAATAATTTCTGATTAATTCTATCATCAGATTCTTTATGTAAAGGATTACCATTAACTTCAATATCAAATATATTTGGCTTTATACCTCTTCTTATAAGATAATCCCTACTATTAATAGAAAATTCAATCTCAACACAACAATCTCTTTCATTTGTTGTATTGATTAATTGTGATTTATTAATCTTACGAAATGGTTTATTAAACAAAGCAAAGGTTAATGCATCCAACATAGTGGATTTCCCTGCTCCATTTGTCCCAACAATTAAGTTTGTATTATTCTCTCTAAAGTCAATACTAGTCCACTGATTACCAGTAGACAAAAAGTTCTTCCACTTAATCGTCTTGAAAGTTATCATACTTTGGGGGAATTACGATATCGTCTGGAGTAATCACCGCGTATTTGTAATTATACACCAAACAAGTCTTTATGGCAAGATCAGCCTCAACTTCTACAACATCCATAGGTCTGGAATAATGATCATTATCAAGAAGCATCATTGCATATCTTTCAGCATCCTCCTCTTCTTCAAACATAAACAAAACCTTTTCACCATGAGCATCGGCAACGGCATATGCTCCGTCATCCTTTCGTTCTTTAAGTGTGAGTAGATACATTACTCTACCTCGCAGGCTTGCCTATATAAATCCTCAAATATTCCTTTAATGGTACCTTTATCTAAATCACATTCAGATTCTTCAATATAACGATTTAAAATTGATAAGGTATTCTCTTCTTCATTAACTTCAAAATCTTCATTGTCTTGAATATCATGATTTTCAATAATCTTTAAATCTTGAACTCCAACTGAATAGAGTTTATCAATAAATCTTTCAAAATCCTTTGGTTTAGATTTCTTACGGACAATAAGTTTTACAATCTTATTTTTGTAAGTAGTTGCATTAAAGAGTTTATAATTAGTGTCCTCATAATAGATGTTATAAAATAATTTATAAGGATTATCAACTGAAGTGTGAGTGAGGGTCTCCGTATCAAAAATAGTAAATCCTCTAGGATCATTCACATCATTCCAAAACATTTCATATGGATTACCTAGATAATAAATTTTTCCATCATTAGATCTAGTATGAAAATGCCCAGAATAAACTTTTTCAAATTTATTAAAGGTACCAACATCCATACCAGTTTCCATCATATAACCACGAGTAGCCTTGAATCCATTTACTTCAAGGTGTCCCATCGTAACCTTTGCCTTGGTTTTTTGAATTAGTTCCAAAGACTCTTTATAATTCTCAGTATTAATCCAAGGAAGCAGTAAAACTTTTAACCTACCAAGTTTAATCTCAGTTGCTTTAGAATAAAGTTTTATATTGGAATAATCTTTTAATAGTAATTCAGGAGAATTTACATAATTAGTATTCTTATAATAACAATCATGGTTACCTGTAATAGCATGTACCTTATATTTCTTCAAAGGATCAAATACTACTCTCTTAGACCATTCTAAACTTTGTAAATCTATTGATTTACGACTATCAAATATATCACCCATATGGATGACAGTATCTATTTTATTCTCTTTTAAATATGGAAAGAAAATATCCTTATAGAATAACTCAAAATAGTCATGTAAATGTTTAGAACCCTTTCTGGCACCATAATGGGTATCTGTTATAATAGCTACCTTCATCTATTTGTCTTATAGACAACATTATCTTTAATAGTATTATAATCAGAACTACTACCAGAAAGAGCAGTATCATCAACCATCATAACTTCATCAAATCCAGTTCTTTCAATGATCTTTGTTTTAATATCTAACTGCTTCTTCTCCTTCTGAATCCGTCTCAAAAAGGCATAATGAATTATCTGGGTAAAGTAAGCAAATGGATTTCTAGACTTGGCAGGATCGAAATTATGGATGTATTGCACACAATTTTCAATACCATCCGAGATCATATCATCCCTAAACATATAATTCACAAAATTAGGTTTGTATGATAAATGTGTAGCAATCTTTAAAAAACAAGAACCAAGATAATTAGTAATACGTGGTTTTGGAAGATCATTCTCTTTCGCATGTGCAACCTTCTCGCGATAAACGATTAATGCTTCCAGCAGTTCTTTATTATTTACATAATGTTCCGACTTCTTCTTTGGCATGACATTGTTCTTCCCATCTAAGTAACTTTAACTATTATAACATATTTTCACCACTTGACAAGATGTTAAAATATAAGTAGAATAACTCTGTCAGGGTTGATGGGATAGATTTAGCTTTCTTTATTTGCATTAAATATTTTCTCTAAAGCTTCTCTAGCTTGTTCAACACTAGAGATATATCCCATTTCATTAGAAATATTAACCTTTCCACTTGCTCTATAGATATCCATTGAATCATCCATATCATCTTCATCAATATATCTTTTATATACATCAATAAGTTTTCTATCATGACTTTCAGTCATAGTAATAACTTTATCAAGTTTTAGTACATATAAATCTTCATTACTTAACTCTAACCAAGGATGCACTTTAATGAATCCTCCTCTAGGAGTCTGAATTATATGCATTTTAATAGGATGATGAAGTAAAAGAATAGGCTCTTCCTCTTCTCTTTCTTCAACACATACCATAGCGAAGATCTCCTCTCCTGATACCAGTTTTATTATTGCGTAGAATTCTTCTCCCATTAGTTCTTGAGTGGTATGTTTACTATATCATAACTGAAATTTTCTTCATTATATACTTTGATTCTTTCAATTAAATGATTTAATGTGTAATTTTTTCTTGACTTATAACTGATATCATCAGCAATGTCATATAAAGTTGCTTTTTCTTTTTGATCTCCCTTTCTAAGAACTCGACCTATAGATTGTAAATTTCTGATTCTAGACTTAGATGGAGAAGCAAAAATGACGTTATGAAGATTTTTAATGTTAATTCCTGTGGAGAAAGTTCCATAAGATGCCACTATAATTGCATTGTTTTCACGTTCAGTAATGTCCCTAACCTTCTCCCTATCTTCAGTGTCAACTCCACCATGAACAAAGAAAACTTGTCTATTTTCTATGGTGTTATTATTATTTATCAGTTCATATAATGGTTGACCATGCTTTTCTACTCTTGCAAATAGTATCAATGTATTACCTTTTAAGTCTAAAGCAAGGTTCTTAATAAAGTTATTTCGACGATCATGTCCGATAATATACTGTACTTCTTCTTCAAATGTATTAAATTTATTCGGTGGGTGTTTCAATAGAAGAACATTAATATCTAATGTCGCAACATGACCTTTCTTCATTAACTCATTAGTCTTAATAATTTTATAAGAAGGACCAAATAATCCTTCCAATACCCACTTATGTGTTTGTGATCCATCAAGAGTTCCTGTAAATCCGTAACGATACTTAGCATCCGCCAACTTTGTCATTATAGATATAAGTGATTTAGATTTAAACTGGTGCGCCTCATCCCCAATAACCACAGAGAATCTCTCAAAATAATTTCTGGGGAGTTTGTAGATTGATTGCCAGGTAGTAATAATAACTTGAGAGTCCGTCTCTCTTTCTCTACCAGCGTATATCTTGTGGCAAAATGAACCTACGTCCCACCCATAATCTTCAAAGTCTTTATACATCTGCTCTACTAGCGAAGTCGTCGGAACAACTATCAGAATACTTTTCTTTGTCTCAACAAAATATCTCACAATCGAGTATATCATCAAAGACTTTCCAGAAGCAGTTGGGGATATCAACAACTTTCTATTATGTCTTAGAGCGTCGTATACTCCCTCAACTTGATATTCACGCGGGGAATATTTGGATATAGCATTCATATAATCCTTTACACCCTCTTTTGAAATCATTTCATTGACTTCAAATGGAAGACCATAATATTCATTATCTCTAAATTCGTACTTATAACCGTGATCTATACAAAATTGTACTATCCTATCGAGTAATCCAACATATATTTCTCCTTTCTGTGTATTAAATAATCTTATCTTCCCATCCCAGAATTTCTTTTTATATGCTGGTGAAAACTTTGCACCAGGAACATCAAAGGTAAACTGATCTGCTAACTCATAATAAACATGAGGTTCTGCCTGAACATGAAGATATACTTCATTCTTTTTTGATATAACCAAATTGGACATAACATAATGTTCATTTGCAAATATTTATCTTGTCTAAATAAATTAGTTTTGTCTAGAAATAATGACTGCTCTGATTGACCCCAAAAAATATACCAAGACACTTGACCTATTAAGGTCATTTTTTTTGGCTAAAGGTTTCTATGAAGTCCATACTCAGAATAGATTGAGTATCCTTGCTGCTTGCGAAGACCCAGAAACAGTAGCAACCTACAATTATGGTGGTAACATATGGCCACTACCACAGACAGGTCAGATGTGGTTGGAGTATGAACTTCTAAAAAATCCTGATGCACCAGGATTCTTCTGCTTATCTACTTCATATAGAGCAGAACCTAATCCAGTTCCTGGAAGGCATGAAACAATCTTCCCCATGTTTGAATTTGAAATGCATGGTGATGTTTATGACTTAAAGGCAATGGAAATTGAATTATGTGAACATCTAGGTATACCTTTAGAATCAGAAAATATCAGAACGTATGGTGAATGGCAAGACAAATATAAAGTGAAAGAACTTGATCATGGACATGAAGCAGCCATCGGTAGAGGTATGATTACAGAATTCCCTGAATGGACATCACCTTTCTGGAATATGTCTAGAAATAATGATGGAACTAGTAGAAAAATTGATGTAATTTTAAATGGTATGGAAACTATTGGTTCTGCAGAACGTAGTACTGATAAAGATCAAATGCGTGACACCTTCTATACTATCTCTGATGGTGGATATGCACAGATTCTCTATGATAAGTTTGGAAAGGAAAGAGTCGAGAAAGAACTCGATGAATTCCTAGAATTCGACTTCTTCCCTAGAAGTGGTGGAGGGATAGGAGTTACACGTATCATGCAAGCGATCCCTGATTAGGGATCCCATTGTGAGGTGACGAAACTGGTAAACGTGTCAGGTTGTTTCCCTGATGTCTCTGGCGGGACTTGAAGGTTCGACTCCTTCCCTCACAGTTTAAAAATTTATTTAGTTAAATCCAGATTGAAATTTATGCCATTCGATAGAATTCTTAATTTGATAAGTTCTATTGGAAACGCATCTAATAATTTCTTCTAAGAATTTTAATGTAGTATCATAATATCTTATCTTAAGATCTAACTTAGTTAGTTTATCATCCGCCTCTAGGTGCCTCTGTATTGCATCCTTTTCCCTAACCTTATATGGAAATGGTTCTTCCTCATATACAGCAGGGTCTGCTTTGCCTGTATAATAATTATACCTTTCTAACTTTACTCTATTATATGACTCTCTTGCTTTTTCACGCAACAAAGTAATCGTATTATAGATTGTATAATACTTGGAATGTAATTGAGGAATTTTTAAAGATTCATCATGTAGATTATCAGGATCAATGACAGCATCACGCTCCCACATTTCCTGAATTTTATCAAGATTCATAAAGTATTGCCGTTAGCTCCTGTTATATTATACACAGTATACTTGAAAGATGCCTCTGCTGTAAAGTAGTTTATGTCACCTTCTGTAGCATCAAAATCCAAAGATGTCAAACTTACTGGAAATATATCGTTAAATTTTACTACTGCAACGTCTCTATAATTACTATTTAAAATATGTAAAGCACCATCACTAAATTGTTCTTGAAAATCTCTCTCACCAACTCTATTGGATCTTACTTCACGATCCGTAGTCTGATCAATAAACTGTTGTGGTGTTTCTGGGAAACCTAATCCAGTCAACCACTTATGTACAGCAACATAATTCTTTAATTGCTCATCGACTAAAAATCTTATAGAAAGATCACCATACTCTAATTTCTCACCAGGAATATCAATATTCTTAAGATAGTTTGGCTGAACTGCTAATCCAAGAGTTATCTCAGGTATTCTTGCAGAATTGCAGAAAAAATCAACCTTAGGGTATTTTGAAAGTGTAAACTTAAACCCTACAGGTGATAAGAAATTCCTATTAACTATTTGTTTATCAAGAGGATTGGCCATTATTCCCCTCCACCACCATTGCCACCGCCACCGTTGCCGTTGCCACCGTGACCATTGCCACCATTGCCATTACCATTTCCATTAGACTCATTTTCATCATCCTCATCTTTTTCAAGATACCCTCTACGTCCAACATGGTGTCCCTTAGGAATCTTTTTACATTTTTTATCAGTATGACACCAATACTGACCAGGAGGGCAAGACTTCTTACCTTCCATAAAAACTTTAAAAGTTTTCATTAGTCATTAATAATTAATTGGAACCAATCTTCACTCATACCGCGAATAACATTATCAGCAGATTCCTGATCTATAGCATATCCTTCACGAATAAGATGCTCAGATACCTTCTTATAATTCTCGTGAGCTTGTTGAGTTTCTCTTGGAGTAGGTTTCATTTTCTTCTATTAGTCGTATATTTATTTAGATAAAAAAAGAGACCTCCCGAAGGAAGTCTCTTGAATAAAGGAAATATATCCTTTCTTCTTACATGAGGTTAAGAACCTTAACACGTCTGTAGTAGCGGTTAGCGTTAGTAGCCAAGCGACCAAGACCTTGAGTTGTGCCTTCAGCGAATGGATTAGCGACCATGCCGTAGCGAGTCTTAAATCCGATTTTTGGCTGGAAGGTGTTCTCACCAACTGCACGAACCATCTGTAGAGGAACGTATGGGCAGTAGAAGAGACCTGCATCATAAGGGGAAGAACCCTTATAACCAGCAACGTAGTATTGAGCACCAGAACCTGCAGCACCTACGTTTGCAGAATATGGGTCAATGTATACTCTATACTTACCTTGAAGTACACCAGCAAATGTATTGCCTGTGTCATCAACATTAAGGTTAGCGTTAAGAGCAGGGGTGTAGTCTAGGACACCAGCCATCGTTAGGGCGGAAGCAACGTCTGCAGAGCAGAGGATCATGTTGCCCTTCCCGCGACGAGTTCTTTGTGCGATTGCGTTGGCATCTCTTTCGATTTGGAAGATCAAACCTTTGAACTTCTCAACTGACCATCTACCATTGGAGTCGGTATCTAGGTCGAATGCACCAGCAGTTGCGACGTTTGATTGAGCACCAGATTCAGCAACCTTATAGATTGTTCTGATGACTTCTCTGTTGATCTCAGCAAGAATCTCAGTAGAAAGAATGTTGGCAAGTTCTGCCTCTGCATTCAAACCGTGGATTGCTTTAAGATCCTGAGCAAGTTCTAAACTGTACTCAGCTTTTAGAGCGCGAGACTTGGCAGTAACAGTGACCTTCTCGATTGAGAACGCCATTTCTTGGAACTCGTTACTGGAGGTGCCGAGTGCTTCAGCGTCCTCTGTATCCATACCGCGACCAACGGTATACTGTTCCTTAGTCTGTGAACCTTCGGGGTTCAATACGCCTGGGTTGTCACCACGCTGAGTGATGGTACCAAAACCAACCAGTTTACCAGTTGTAGCACCTTCGTTTTGTGAGTAACCAGCACCGATCTCAGCATCAGTTCCAGAGGAATCCTGAGCAGAGAATGAAGTATCAGCTTCATTGAATAGTGCTTCTGTACCAGAGTTGCTGGTATAGCGGCTTCTCATTGCGAAGATTAAACCAGTAGGTCCGTTCATTGGCTGAACACCTGCTAGGTCATAAGCGACCAAGTTAGGCATTGAACGACGGATAAGGCTGATTAGAACTGGGTCGAAACCAGCTGTTGGTCCACCTTGTGCTGCACTAGCACTAAAACCTGCGGTTGCTCCACTTGAACCAGTAGAGTTGGTTGGAGCGGCTTCTGAAAGAAATTCTCTTTCTTCTCTAATTGCTTGTTCTTGGTTCTCCAAGAGTTGAGCAGTCACCATTCGACGATGATTGTCTTTAATCTCTCCCATACCATCATGGTCTAGGATTGGTGCCCACTTCTCCTGCAGAGCCTCTTGATTAGGGGCCTGTAGCATTTGAAAGTTACCTCTTAATGTTTAGTTTGTTTTATGATTTAAAAATCACTTTTTAGCGACACGATTCAGAGTCGATAGATAAGCTTCCATCGAACCAGAGATTTGCTGGTATGATGGTTGATTTGCTTCTTCTGATAGATTCTCTGACTTGTCTCTTTGAGATCCAGCATTCTCTGGGAAATAAGATTTCTTCAGAGTTACTAGTTTCTCACGATAGTCTGCTTCACTTTCAAACTCAACATTTTCCACTAGACCAGCGAGTTTGTCTTTCTGAGTATCTGTAAGACCCTCAGTGACTTCAGCAAAGATTCCATCAGCAGTGGACTCAGCTAATCTACGGTTCAGAGCAACATTCTTTTCGATTTGCTCATTGAGTTTTCCTTCCATTTCATCAAGTTTATCTACCATGTTCTCGATGACATCATATTTTTCTTCAGGAATTGATACATAATGATCTTCAAATAGACCTTTCATTCCATTGAGGAATGATTCAGTCATTTCTGTTTTTAGTCCGTGCTCAATAGCAAGTTGATTTTCGCTAACCCACTCTTCAGCAACGTACTCTAGGTAGGAATCAACCCTTTCTGTTAGTTCTTTCTTAACAGTTGCGACCTCTTCGGTCAAGGATTGTTCATATTGTCCTTGGAGTTGCTCCTTAAGTTCTCCTATCTTAGACTTAATAGCAGCTTCAAAAATCGTCCGTGCTTTAGACTGAAACTCTTCCGAAAGTTCTTCGCCAGCAATAAGAGCATTAATGTCTTCTTCAACATCAATCTTCTCTTCAACTGCATCTTCAGCAACAACTTCTTCTTCGGTAGTCTCTTCTTCAGCAACTACTTCTTCGGTAGAAGTCTCTTCTTCTGAAACAACTTCTTCCTCTTTAGTAGGCTCTTCAGCAACTACTTCTCCTTCGACTTCAACCTCTTCCTCTTTCACTCCTTTGGGAGCAGAGTCTCCAGATTTTGCGCCTTTATTGACAACATCTTTTACTTGCTTAAGACTACCACCAGGTGTCTTTAGTTTTGCAGAGTCGTCATCTACTTTGTAGTTTTCGGGAGTAGGACCACCAAGATCTTCCCAAGTAGCAGGAGTTCCACCAGTGGATAACTTCTGCATTGGTTCGGCTGCCTTAGCTCCTTTGGTTACCACGTTTTCGGTTTGAGTTTCCATGTCTTGTAATTTGCTACCAACGGACGGTGTATAGATTTAAAATTAATCTGTATTTATTTATAGAGTTTACAGATTTGAGAGAAAATCGTTGAATAGATTCAACTTATGCTCTTCTAATCTCTTTTGATCAACTAACGTATTAATACGCTTCTTAGTTTGTGATGCGAGTTGTTCACGGAGTGATCCTCCTTCCCAAACCCATTCTTTTCCTTCCATGATTCCATTTACAAATGCATCTGGAGCAGAAGGATCGGCAACGATATCAGCAGCAGTTGCTAACTGAAAATCTTCACCTACAACTTTATATCCCTCATTAGTGTTTGTTAATGAACCAACTCCACGAGAGGATACTCCTAACTGAACACCTTCATCTAAAAGTGAAGATGCAATCTTACCCATAGGAGTACTTAATATTTGTGCTCTACCAGTAAAATTATTTCCTTCTTGAACTAAAGAAGTAATTTTATGGGATACTCTATCAAGATTTACTGTAGGACCATCAGGGTGACCTAACTCACCTAATGCTCTACCTTTACTAACAAAACTTTCGTTATATCTACCAACTTCACGAGCAAGAGTATCTACTGGATACATTCTACCATTACGATTTTGAATATTTCCTTGTAAGAAAACACCCTCAATATAAAGCTTCTTATTGGCACCTTTTCCTTCAGTGACAAATTTAACCTTAGATACTTCTTCTGTAATTAATTTCATTTTTCTAATTGGTAAATCCTACGGCAGATGCCTTAACAGCAGCATCAGCTGCCCATACTATATGACTTGCTTGCTTTTCAATGACCTCTGTAGATGATCTCATAACAGTAAAACTACCAACAGTTGTTCCACCAGCAGTTTCTTGAACTGTTACTAAATGATCTGCACCAGATGCAGTATTAACAAGACGAACTACTCTTGCTTGGGAAATGCTTGTACCAGTACCAGTTGATGTTGGTAATGCAGCTTCAGCTCCTTTAAGAAAAAGTCTCATTGTTATTCTTCTCCAGTGTCTTGTTCTACTTCAGGTTGACTTTCAGGTTCACTTTCTGATGGATTAAACATAGAATTGGCAACCCCACTACGCAGAGTTTCAATTTTTTCAGCTGCTTTAGTGTAAAGTTGATCTTTTAAATCATCAGCAACTTTTGCCTGACTTCCATCAGTCGCAATCAAATCGACAATACTTTCCATGAAATTGATATAGTTATTATATAATTTATTTATATCTCGGCAATTTTGTTGTCATTTGCTAGTTCGCCAGCAGTAATTGCATCTGCTGCAACCATTTCTTCACCTTCTCCTGGTAATGGTTCTCCAGTTATTGGATCAATTGCTGAAGGATCTGGAATAACACCATCTTCAATTTCCTTTTCAATTTGTTCATCCAGTTCTTCCATTTCTTGATCAGACTGACGAAGAACTTTTCTACGAACCCATTCCTGCGAATAGTATCTACCAATATAAGGTTCTATAGTTGCAAGAGTACCTAATCTTTCGTTTAATAATTCAGACTCTTTAAGTTCTGAGAATTGATTATCATATACAAAATCATATTGAATATGATCACTTAATTGATCCCAATCTTCTGGTGCAATGATATTCTTAAGAATAAGTTGAGTTCTCAGCATATCAGAGAACATATTTGCAAATCTCTTTCTTAAACGACCTACAAATTTTGCGAATTTTAATTCGTCTCTTAGTATCTCAGATGATCTTCCTAAATTAAAACCACCATCATTTGCAATTCTAGACTCAGGAACACCTAATGCTCTATATAATTTCTTCTGAAAATACTCAATATCAGAGAGTTCTCCAAGATTCTGTCCACCTGGAAGTGTAGTAATTTCTGTTCCTCTACCACCTTCTCTACGTGGTAACCAAAAATCTTCCATCATAGACATGAACTTTCTGTCATCTCTAACTTCACCAGTGTTAGCATCATATACTAACTTGTTACGATAACGCATCATAACATCACGAAGATATTGTTCTGCCTTAACTTTCGGAAGATTACCTACATCAATGTAGAAAATTCTTCTTTCTGGTGCTCTTGATAACCTGTAAATTACAAGACTATCTTCAATCATTCTAAGTTGATTAAGTGCCTTGATTGCTTTATGGAGATATGATAAACAAGTACCCTTATTTCTATCAAATAAACCAGAGGTTACATAAGTAATAGAATCTTTTGCTATTTTAATTGAAGATTTTGAATTATTACCACTGGGATTATATGATCCCTGTGGATGATTTGGTTTTGGAGTGTAAATATAATATTCTTCTATTTCTGGATAAACATCTTTCTTAGGATCTATCTCATATGCATTTGATAGATTAACACCATCATTTCTCTTATTCTTATCTTTTTTCTCTTGACGAATAAACTTCATCTTCATCGGATCAATATATCTGATCTCCTGAATACCATCTTGAGGTCTCTTTACGTCGATTACTTTTAAATAAAATAATCTTCCATCAATATACCAATTCCTAAAAATTTCATGGGACTTTTTATCAAAGTCCATCATTTCTTTAATATGTTTAAATTCTAATCTAATTTTATCCTTTATTTTATCACTAGCATTTAGATTAGATAATTCTATTTCTACAGGTGAATCATATAAGTCACTGACAATTGCTTCATTAACAACATCTTCAACAGCAGCATCTGCTTCTGGATGCAATGCCATTTCACGATATCGTCTAATTAAATCATATTCAGTTCTAAATCTTCCTTCAATATCGACGTAAGATCCGTAAAAACCAGATTGTACAAAATAATCAGCCCCGTCCTCATTATTCTTGGGAACGGGGGATAATATTGAATCTGGTTTCTTATCAGAATCATCAATAGAGAATCCAAACAGCTTTGGCATGGTATAAACTTTTCCTACTATTATAGCACTATTTAGTGGATTAGCCTATGCTCTCTCCACCAGCGTTAGCACCTACACCTCTAAGAGCTTCCCACCACTGAACCTGCATCTCTACAGTAAATTCTTCTATAGTATCAGTAGTTTCATATGAAAGGTCAATCTGACTGATATTTGTTGGGAATACATCATGGAACTTATAAGTTCTTAGAACTCCTCCATCACGATCTAACTGATGAACAAAAGCATCAGGTTGATAATCTGCTGGATTAGTTGTTCCTGTATTATCTTCTAACTTGTTAATTAAATTCATCCACTTCTCAAAAGCAGAACGAATTGAAAAATCAAGGTCATTAATAACTGTGATAGTCCAAGTGTCGAATGTTCTTTCACCTGCTATCTTTAATATTCTTCCTCTGAAATTAACTTCAACTGGAGTAATATTGGATGCGGGAAGAGCAGCTGCTTTTACAAGGAATCTAGACTTTTCCTTTACATCGTTGTCAATTGCCAACTGATTTGGAAATGCTAGTTCAACTTCAAACAGATTCGGCCTTGAACCGCCACCCGCCAATTTACTTTTGAACCCAGTGATCGTTCTTAGTGGAGGGCTATTGAATTGGGTCGCCATAGTTTCTTATTCCTCTAAATGGGTTAAACGGTACCGATTACTTCATCGAATGAAACACCAGTTCTAGTAGCAACAAAGGTTAGACCAATGAAGTTGATAGAACGGTTTGGTTTAATAAAGACATCTGCTATAAATTCATTGTTATCTATAACGGCAGCAGTGTTATTTGTTTCGTCACAAACAACTCTGAAGTCAGTGATGCCTCTCTTTGCTTGAACATCACGAAGGAATGGTTCAACAATGTTCACAAAGTTAGTTCTTGTGATTTCATCGTTGAATTCAAATAGCTGATCTCGTGCAGCAGCAGAAATAGCATCTTCAAGATAGATAAACAATCTACGAACATTAATTCTATCAAATGCTGATGCTTTTCCATATCCAGTTTTGTCACCGAATAGGATAATTCCTGCTCCTGGTGAGAAGATAACTGGGTTAATTCTATTTGTATACAACCTATCTCTTTGTGTTTGAGATGGATTATATGCAAGTTTTACTGCATTAAGAACTGATCCTCTTGCAGTTCCTGCGGGTGAGAACCAAGGGAAGTTATTGATATCGTTTCTAGCACACATTCCAGCAAGGTCACCATTTAATGGGACATAACGGAATGTATCTGCAAACCTATCATACATGTATTTGTATCCACTATCGAATACAGCATAAGATGAAGATTGAATAGGTGAATAGAAAGACTTTAAGTTTTCTGTAATAGCTGAACTGGTGTTTACAGTTGCTGATCCAACAGTATCAGTTATTAGTGAACTCCTTGATGGTGAAACAAATGCGATTGCATCTTGTCTTATCTCAGCAACAGAGATGATTTCAGATGCTAATGCCTGAACTTCTCCAGTTGGTCTGCCACCTCCACCCATAAGGATGAAGTCAGCATCAAACTCTTCTACATTTTCATAAAGTTCATATCCAGTAACTAATCCTTCTAATGGAACTGATAATGCACCATCAGCAGTTGCGTCAGTACCACTATCGTAGTTTTGACCACCTGCTAGAGTAAGAGTTGTTGCACCTATACCAGCAAAACTGATTCCTTGTGCGTTTTGATCCCATGCATTGTCTGCAGAATGTGCGTTGAAGAAACTAGTTCCACCAGCACCAGTTGTAATATCTGTTGTTGAAATACCAGAAGGTGATCCACCAGCAAATATATTTCTGGAAGAATTTGCAATAAACTTTCTCCAGTAAGAAGTAGATCCAGCAGAGAATTCTGCATCCTTTGCTTTAGATAGACTTACATTCTTCTCAAGGATTGTTCCTGCGTTACCAGTAATAGTTCCTTTATCATCAACAACGACGACATGAACTTCATCAAATCTTGAACTTCTTGCATCTGAGAATTTAGATGTTCCTGGACGATCTGCTACTTGATTCCAAGGGATTGCACCGTTGGTTAATTCAATAGTTTGTTGATCAAACCAATCTTTCTGTGAGGTAACTGTTTCAGCACCAAGTAAAGCACCAGATCCAACTTGACGTAATGAAAGTGATCCATTAGATGGGAAAGAATAAGTTCCATTTGGTTCATATTCTTTTGCAGTTTCAATTCCTGCAGCAGATACATGACTGATGAACTTAACACTAATCTGACCTGAGATATCAGCTTCTGTAACAATTCCCTTAAAGAAACCATCCAGTGCAGTTGTCGATCCAGCACTAACTGCAAATCCAGTTGCTACCATCGAAATACCCATACCAACCTTAGCGGTATGTGCTGTACCTACTGTTAGAATTTGGTCTGATCCAGCATCACAAATAGCAACCTTAATATCATTTGCCCAAGAACCAGGGTTTCTTGCTGCAACAGTTATGTTAGTAATTGTATTTTCATCATAACCATTATTATTATAATCTTCTACACTTTTAATCGTAATACTAGTTGCCGATCCAACTTTAGCATTAGATAAACTTGCGTCTCCAGCTCTTACAACGCTCAATACTCCACCGTATGACAGGTATGAAGATGCCACCATCCAAGTCTCAAATTGCTTGTTAGTAGCGGCTGGCTCACCGAAAATATCTATAAGGTCTTGTTCGTTCTCAACAAGTGTTGGTTGGTTAACTGGTCCCTTTGCGAATGGACCAACTATAGCACCAGTCTTCGTGGTTGCTGTTTGTACACGACCAATTGTTAAGTCAACTTCCTTTACTTCAATTCCAGGCGATGCTAAATTAATGGGCATCTTTTTACTCTCCGAGTCTCAGGATATTTCTGAAATTATTTATTGAAACACGTTTTTTCATTGGGGAAACACTGCACGAACAGTTACCAATCTGGGTATGCCCAATCACTAAATGGTTTCTTTTTTCTTCTCTCTACAATTCTTTTTATAGTACAAATTTTACATTCATATGAATATGAAGATGGTACAGATCCTCTATCTTTACGACTTAAATAAAACCCATCTATTAAATCTTTTACTTCTCCACAAGTCCTACACTTTCTATCTGTGAATAATATATGTTCTAAATTTATCTGGTCATCAATATCCATTACAGAACTTGAATAACTCCTTCTATATCTGGAATTTCCATCATCAATTTCTTTTCAATACCTTGTCTTAATGTTATAGCACTCATAGCACAAGATGCACAAGCACCACCCAATCTCACCTTAACATAATTAGATTCAGTCTCTACATATTCTAACCATCCACCATCTGCCTCTATATAAGGCATAAGTTCTTCTAAAACTGTTATTATATTTTCGTCGTTAAGTTCCATTACATATAATCCCACATATAAGAACGATCACCATATTCATCAACATTCCACTCAGTACTTTCTACTGGATTACTTTTACTCCATCTATCTCCTTCAGTATCAACAAAACTATCCATATCATCAAATCCATCTTGAATAAATCCAAATGGAGCCATATCTTGTTCTATCTGATTCTTCTGTTCTTCATATATTCTCTTACGAATGTCATTGTCTGACATTTCTTTAAAGTAATCCTGTGCAACTAACCAAGCAAATATAACCAAACACATTGCTAAGTCATCATTACATCCTTCCTCTGCTTCAAATGAATTATGCTTTTGTGCAAATGTAGTTAATTCTGAAATTATATCATAATCACAAGTAAGTATTTTATCATCCTCTAACATAGTCTTTAAATTAGAACAACCCAACTTTTTAACTGCTTGGGTCATTCTTACTCCAAGTTGAGTTTTCTTACCAGAAAATCCCTGACCAACAACCTGTCCATTACGTCCTCTCATAGAAGCCATTAATAAATTTTCATATTCTAAATCAAACTGAAGAATACTTGCTACTTGATCACCTATATCATTAACTTCTATTAGAACATAAGCATTATTATACCCCTTTGCTACATCAAGAATGATATTAGGAAATAACATAGGTTTAACTTCATTATTCCTATATTTTGCAACTACTCTATATGGAAACTCTGTAGTATCACAAACTATAAAGGCAGAATAATCATTTCCCAAACCTCTAGCAACATCAACTGTGACTATGTAATTATGTTCTTTTTTTGGATCTTCAAAGATATCTAATCCAGCATTTCTAGTCTTAGGACTCTCATATACCATCGTTCTTAATTTAGATGGATTAATAAGAGTATTAACAGATCCTAAAAATTCACATTCAAACTCAATCTTAAATTGTTGTTCTGATGTGTTAGCAATAGTCTGTCTTTTCCATTCATCATCTCTACCAGGAACTTGAGACCAATGTACATCAGTTGGTTTATATTCGTTCTTTCCTCTTTCTGCATCATGCCAATACCTATAGAAATGGTTCATCCCGTGAGGGGTAGAAACCATAATTACTTTTGTTGTTTTACCAGACGTAATAGTAGGATAAACAGAACTAAAGAATGCTTCTGCGATATGATTTGGGACAAAGGCGAATTCGTCGAGGAAAAGGATATTGAACGACATGCCTCGGACAGCACTTGCAGATGTAGAAGCAGCCAGTATCTTTGATCCGTTTTCAAGTTCTAAACTCCCTTTGTTCCATGATATGATACCCTGTTGCATCCATTTAGGTAAATTCTCATATGCAGTTTGTAATCTACCTAATAAATCCCTAGCAGTTGCTGCTTTGTTTGCAAGGATACCAACATTTACACTATCATTAAAAACAACATAATGCAAGAGATATGATACAGACGTAGTAGATTTACCTGTCTGACGAGGCATCTTACAAATATTAAATCTATGTTCGTGGAAATTATTAATTAATTTTTCTTGAAAATCATAAGGTGAAAATTGTACAAGTCCCTCATCAAGAGACACAATCTTCATATAATTTTTTGCAAAATAAACAGGATCTTCTTTACACTTTAAAAATTCACGGATATTATCTTCCGTGAATTCTATTCGAGTATTCGCTTTTTTTAAATTGGGATTACCAAGATAAACATCATTATTATTCATGGAATATTATCCTCTCAATACCTTATTAATTCTCATATTCGTATCACTTCTCCAATTAGAAAGATGTTCTTCTATAACATGATGACTTTCACCACACTTAATACAAGGATCACAACCACAATCTTCACAATCACATTCTTCTGCTGTCTCAACAATCTGCTGAGATCCTCTCCACACACCTTTGCTATCAACAACTGGTGAAATATGAGCAGGTCCAATTACATCAGTAATTTCCATAAACTTAGTACCATCAGAATGCTCAATTGATATTGATTCTTCATTCGTTGGTTTTCTCTTTTCCACGGGTTTTCTATTTGTAGGTGGTTTAGGTTTATCTCTTTGACCAAGAATACTAACACTTGGCTTCTCTTTCTTAATTATAGTTTTAACTGTTTGTGGATTTTGTCTAGTGGGTTGCTTACTTTGTGCTGCCTTCTCAGCAGCTGCTCTCCTCTTTTCTTTTTGTTTTGCAGCATCGGAAGCAGCAGAAGCTTTAAACTTCTTAACTTGATCTACCTGTCTTTGTTTAAGTTGCTGTCTTCTTTGCTGTATATCCACAACAATTTATTCAGATTTACTATTATTATTTAGAAACCCATCTTTTAGCATCTTTGAAAGATCAGTTGTTGACCCTACAAATAAAGCATTATTAGTAACTGTATTCTGTGTTTTAGTATTCTCTTCTTCAACTTCTTTAACCTTTTTCTGAAGATCCATCAACTTATCAGTTGTATCTGCAACTGATTTAATTATTTGCCCTGCAACTTCATATGCTCTTGGACTTGCACTTTCTCCAGCAAGTTCCATTATACCATTAAGAGTTTCCTGTCCTTTTTCTATTAAAGAATAGAGATTAGAACGAGTATAATCATAATCTTTATTAATGTCAGTAACATCCTCAAGCTGATCTTTTCTTCTTAAACATCCACCTTCAGGTGTAGTACTAACTTCAATAGCAGTACTACTTGTGTTTAATGCTTCATCAATAGGATCATAATTAGCCATTTTCTTTAAATATCAGTTTGTCTTGTTGGACTGTAAGTTGCTGAATCTGCAAAATATGATGAAGTCTCATTAAATCCAAAACTATCATCTGGATCAATTAATGCATCATCAGCAGTAGTTAACTTATTAATTGCAGCATTAACATTATGAATTCCTGCAATTGTACTATCTATAGCTCTATCAACACCAACTGTTTTTGCATCTACTATTTGATTAACTCTCATAATCTCATCACCAATTATAATTCTATCATTTATAGCAAATAGAGCACTATTTGTACAAACAAGTTTCGATGTAGTCTTAGTCATCTCTTCAGTTAGATTATCAGTTCCATCGGAATCATAATCCTTACGTGCTTGAGGTGTTGCAGTATAGCGTAATTCTCTTCTAGACTGACCCTTATCAAGTTGTATAGCATAATCGACTTGAACTTTCTTAATAAGACCTTCTGGACTCTCAGCAACAGGACCGAATAGATAAGTCTTAGCAGTAAAATTAAGAGTATAAATTAATGCTCTTCTTGTAGAATAATCCCCTTCATAATCATCTTCAAAAGATATATTATCTAAAACAACACTAATATCTCTTTTCTCTCCAATAGCACTAACCAAATCTACGGTTAAATTAAAGGATGGTTGAAAATAAGGAAGTATCTGTTCTACGATCTGTAATGCATCATCATTCAACTTAGTCATAACATTTAGTTCAAACCCAATATTATATGGAACTGGCATATAAACCTTTCTTAAATTAGTTCCATCAGATGCCTTATATGTTTGAGTTATACCTGCTTTTCTTGTAGGATCATAAGTAACATTATTCATTTCAAATGACATTCTTGGCAACGACATTGTTGTTGCTTTATTCAAATTTGGTTGTTGTTCTAATCTTGCCAAAAACTTTTGAACAGGTCCATAAGCAAGAGCAACCTTCATATCACTTACACCAGTTCCAGAAGCATCTTTATGGCGAATATGAATATCATTAAACAGTGTACCAAAGGCAATAACTGTCTTACGTAAAATTTCGTGATAATAATAAGTGCCTAGCATTAGTAAGTACCAAAGGGATTAGTTTCTGCAAAATCTACAATTGCATCTGCTTCTGTTTCAAATATATCACCCTCATTATAAGGATCATATGTATCAGTATCATTATATATTTTTAAAGCGTATTCAACCATTGAAGTAGATCCATAAGATAGTGATGTTCCTGTTACAGAAGAAGTATTGAGTGAATTAACACTCATAACAACCTGACTTGCACCAATGGATAGGATTGTAGCACCTACCCCAATAACATTATTTACTGCATTTAACTCTTGACCAATAACCAAACCAGTAGTAGTAATACCAGTAATTAAATTAGTTGTAACTCCAATATTTCCTGTTGTAGTAACTCCAACAGTAAAGTAAGTAGAATCTAAAGATCTAATTAATTCACCATTAGTAAACATAAGAGCAGTTCCACCTACACCAACTTGAGAAACTTTAAGTACTCTGGTATCTCTATCCCAAGACTTAACTCTTGCTTCTAATCCAGAAGTCATTCCTTTAACAATATCATTAAGTGCATAATCACCGTTAGCAATAACATTAGGTGCAGCAATAGTTACGGTTGGTGCAACAGTATATCCTGCTCCTGCATTTGTAATGTAGAACCCATTGATAGCACCAGATGTTGTATGGAATGTTGCCCTAGCAGTTGCATTTATACCACCAACAGGAGCAGTTGATATTGCAACAGTAGGTTCTGACCAATATCCAGATCCTGACTGAGTAATACTAAATCCTTGAACACCTAATTTATCTGTCTCTAATGAAACCGTAGCAGCAGCACCTGCACCTCCTCCACCAATAAATGCAATATTAGGTACAGTTGTATATCCAGCACCAGGATTGGTAACCAAAACTTCTTTAACAGAATATAATCCAGCTCGTGTTGTAGTAATAGCAACAGCAGTAGCATTTACACCACCTGCAGGTGCAGATGTAATATAAACAGTAGGTGCTGAAGTATATCCAGATCCATCATTATTCAAATAGAAATTTGAAATATATCCAGTTGGAGAAGTGAGGTTAGCAGTTGCAGTTGCCTGAACTCCTGCTCCAGAAAGATTCAATGTGGTTATATAACCAGTATCTTCAATAACAGAATCAATCTCTTCAATTGAAGTATCAATAACTTCATCCTCATATTCAAAGAGTTCACATTTTAATTGATAAACATAATTCTTACCTAACTGATAGAAAGGATCTTCATGTTCTACAAATTTTACTTCAAATAATCTATTTCCTAAAGGGAAAAATACCAAATCACCTTCTCTTGGTCTAAGTGCTTCTTCTGGATCAATTTCATCATCAGGAAAAGCATCTAAAAATGGAACAATAAAATCTTCAAATCTTTCTCTTGATATTGTTAATGTTACTTCATCACGTAAACTCATTCCAAATTTAGTTAATACATCACCTTGACCACCATATCCTTCATATGTGTTTACATATGCTTCAATTAAAAAGTTATCATCAAACTTTGATGCAGATACCTCCTCAATAACAGTGGCTCTATTCACCATCTTTCTAGGAATGTAAGTAACCTCAACTCCATAAATTTGGAGTTGTTCGTTAATCAAATCCTGAACAAGTCTTTGCTCACCTTGTGTTCCTTGTAGAAAAAATGGATTTAATGCCATAATACATTAACCTATTAAATCTAAAGGTGGCAATTCATATTCAAGTGCCATCTTATCTTTAATTGCTTCTATTTCTCTTTCAGCATCATCATATATTTCTCGACCATTAAGTTCTAATCCACCAGGGAGTTTTACACCTTTAAATTTGATTAAATTCTGCCCCCATTGACGCTTCAATAGAGCAGTAAAATACTTCTTTAAAAATGGATCATTATAAACACCAGTAAATGCCGTAGGATCTAATACCCTCCAACAATCAAGAACAAGCATATTACCAGCCTTCTCTTGACCCCAATCAATATCCATATATAATCTATTTTGCCTTCTATTAAATCTTATCTGCTTATCAGTAGTTAATAAGAAATCTATATCCTCTAGGTATGATTTTGTCATAGAATATTGCATCAATTCTACTGAATTAAAATAATATAGATCATTTAAAAATAACTGATACTTAATACTAAACATTCCCCCAGAAATGGTACTAGTATCAAATTTAAAAATCTTCTCTACACCAATAACTGAATCTGGAACTTGTAAAAAGTTAGAATTTTCTTTCCAACTCATAGTTGTAGTACCATAACCAGTAATGGCAGTGGTAGTTCCAGTTGTTGTTACTTGTCCTTTTGTAATTGAAGCTCCAGATTCACTTGTAGCATTTCCTCTATCAAGATCATCCTGAGTTAATTCATACTTAAGATACATTCTCTCAACACCATCAAAATGACGATCTTGAAATAATTGAATAGCATCATCAATTAAGTCATCAATTTGATCGTCATCTATATTGATTTCCAATACAGGTGCTCCCAGCTTCCGTAAAGAATAGTCAATTAATTGTTGTCTGGTAGCTGGTTTTGCCATGTTATTCTTTGGTTATCTTGGTCTTAGACCTAGTTTTTTCAGTTTCATATTCTTGCTGCAATTCCATTATATTTGCGAGAAGTTTTTGCTTTTCTTCTTCATGGTCTTGCATTAAAGTAAGAATTTTTGCCTCTAGGAGAACATTTTGATTTTGAACAGTTGCTAATTTCTGATTGTAAATTTTAACCAAAACATTAATGTCAACGTCACTAGTTGGAGAATTAGCCATAGTTTAATTAGTCCCAAGTACCCCCGTCAATAGTATTTGTCCAAACGGGCTTATCAGTATATGTAGCCGCTGCAACTGCACTAGGACTTAGACCAAGTGTAGTATTATTCTTACGAATATCACCAGAGGTATTAAATGTTCCTTGAACACCAACTAATGTAACAGTAGTAGCACTACTTGTTGTTGCTTTAACTACACCATATTGAGTTCCACCAACTTGAGTTACTTGATCACCTATAGTGAAACTCTGTCCAGAACCAAATGTAAGAACTTGTTCAGTTATGGCAGTTAAGATATGTGTTGATGTATCTGCAGCAGTCCAAGCAGCAGGAGCAGGAGTACCAGTTTGTAAACCAGCAGCTGTGAAATATACAACACCATGTGTTGAAGTTGCAGCATCCTGATAATAGATACCCTGAACATCAAGGAAACCTCTAGCACCAGTTACCTTACTGTTTGATATAGTTGCTTCTGGAATATATGTCCAAGCTCTCTCAGGAGCAGAACTTGCAGTGTTTGTATCACCATCAATATATCCAAAGAAACCAACTTTATTATTAGCTGTTCCAGAACTCGTATTATAGTTGTATGAAATACCACGATCAGTATTTGTATCATACGCATGAGTAATGGTCATTTCTGTTGTAGTAGAAATGGTACCAGTATGAGTTACTCCAGTAATGTATACTGTAGAAATACCAGCAGCAGAAGCATAACCACTAACAGTGGTTGTTCCAGCACCTGGTAAGTTTGAACTACCAGTAATAACATCACCAGTATTAATACCAACTATAGAATCAAGAACTATTCCTGTGGCACCAACACCAGCATTTGCTTTAACAGTTCTAACACTAGTTACATCACCAAGTTTAAATATATTTTCGTTAGATGTTACAGTTGAAGAGTTAACAGTAGTTGTTGTACCATCTACCTGTAAGTCACCCTTAATAATAACCTGACCCTCATTACTTAATCCATCGGGATATGGGTCAATGTATAACTTATTACCACCACCAGTTTTAGTTGAAATTACATTAGAAGAAATACCAACATTATCAACCCAAAGAGGTCCATCTAAATATGTTCCACCTCTACCAGTAATAATACCAGCGACTATTAAATTACCACCAACATGAACATTCTTTTCTATACCAACACCACCTTCAAATACAGCAGAACCAGTATCTTTACTATCTGCCTCTAATGCATTATTAAATGTCCAAGGAGTACCAGTAACCTGTATTCTGTCTGTTCCATTCTCATCATATTCAATTTTTGTATCTGCAGTAGATGCTCCATCTGCACCACCACCAAATCCCAAGAAAGTATCATCGGGAATCATTACCTCACCCGATCCATTTGGATTGAAAATTATATCTCCATCAGTATTTGTGGATGATAATGTATTAGCATCAAGAGTTAAATTATCTACATTCCATTGATCAACCTTTCTATTTTGATCGCAAATTGCAATGAATCCGTTTGCAGCAGTTGTTGGGTTTACCTGACCAGCAACCAATCCTGGTCCAAGACTCATCATGTCAGTATAATATTTACCACCAACTATATCAGGGTTACCACCTTGGTCACCAGCAAATAGCCTATATCCACTATTCGCTTGTGTTCCTACACCATCTGATAGACCAAGTTCACCAAACAGCAGGGTTGGTGCCGTTGTGCCCGTAGATCTTTTTACCCTTATCTTACTTGACATGACTACCAATTACCTCCGTTGATGTCTAGATTCTGTGTGCTGCCAGGTGTTAATTCTAAAGTTGCTTCCCATTTTTTACTTGTGGAATTGTATACTAAAACCATACCATTTTGTGGATTACTGATATCCATATCACTTAATCCAGACAAAGAACCACTTACATTACCTGCTAAAGATGAAGCTACCTTAATCGCAGGTTGTTGACCAACTTTGACTTTAATTGCAGCCATTATCGTGTCACTCCTTGTCTAACGAGAACTGAACCCTCAACAACTCTTGTAACTTCATTTGATGGATCTGTAAGAAGAACATCATAAACATAACGACCTGATTTAAGAGTTGCTGTAGTTACACTACTTAATCCCACCTTAATTGTCCCAGCTGCAGCATCAGTAATTGATGCACTGAATGTAGTAACACCTGTACTACCAGCGTGTTTTCTCATTTGAGCAGCAATAGAGTATCCAATCAAATTAGTAGCAGCATTGGATGTGCTACCCTCTAAATTAAATTGTTGTTGGAATGTAGCTCCAGAATTGATAACTAGATTGCTTACATATACAGCTGCCATTTATGAAAAAAATATCAGGATCTAAATTATATTTATATAATTAAGACTTAATCTTAATTACCTCCTTAAGTAATGATTTAATTTCTTCAATATCTGATTTAATTCTATCCAACTCTTCCTTTTGATTATTTTTTTGCTCCCTTAATCGAATATATTGAGTATATCCGTGGGTATCGCAATTTACTATTGCACCTGTATCCTCATCCCGATATAAATTGGGTTGACCTTCAACTTGTATCATTATGCTAATGCAATTGCTTGCAGGTCTTTAAGTTTTGGTGCAAATGCTTCATTTGTTCCACTCATTACAATTTTAATTGCAAATCCAGTAAATTTATCTAAATTATCAGCAGTAAACTGATATTCGGAGAATTGATTATCTACATTAGCAGCAACAATAGCATCTGCTCTGCCGCTGTTCAATTTAGCATTTATTACACTATCACCAAATCCATCACCATCAGTATCCTGAAGGTTATCATATCCTGGGAAGAGTTCGTAGGATTGATCTATTTCTTTTGAATCTGGTTTAAAGAGTCTATATAAAACTCTGAAATCTGATGATGGATGTCTATAAGCACCAACAAGAACTTTTAACGACGTTGCTGGTTGCTTAAGATTAATCCTTCTAGAAATATAGATTGCTGCATGTGGATCACCAGTTAATTTATTAGATGAAGGATCTACAGCATAATCATTAATTGGTTGATTTAATAGATTTCTCTCATAAATCAAAACTGCGTTTGAAACATCTACAACAGGTGATAAATTAGGATCATCTGAAGTCATCCTAAGTTGTAAAGTTGCAGATCTATTCTTAGGTAAAGAACTTAGATGTTCTGTTTCATTAATCTCAGAACATACCATTCTTGTAGAAGTTAATTTATTTACCTTATTCAATTCAACAGCCTCATACCCCTGATCTATAAATGAAGTCTCATTTCCACTTGCACTAGTTGCAGAAACAGTTCTTATTTGTGATGTTAATGCAGTAGTTGATCCTGGAGTTATATGATTAACTCTAGGAATTACTGCATTGTACTGAACATTCTGCGATGCGAATATATTATCTCCACCAGCAGATTTCTCAGCAAAGAAACATAATAAATCATCATCATTATCTGGAACACCAGTTTCACCTCTATCAGTTAATCCTGGTCTTCCTGTTCTATCAACTTCAATATAATACTTATCAATATCTTTTGCATTATTAACAATTGCTTGTTGAATTGCCATATCATGAGTTGTATTAATACCAATTAAAGATATTCCATTTAACTCATATTTGTAAGCACTATCACCAATCTTATGAGTCTGACTTAATGAACCAGAAACTCCTCTACCACCAGTTGCAATAGTTAAGGTTCCTGATCCAATTCCATCATATTTTATAATCTCTTGATTAACTTTAAGGTATCCAATAGAAGTTGTTATTCCTTCATGAGTTGCAAATGGAGCAGTATTAGCAACGGAAATAGTAGCAGTTCCCAAACCAGTAATGTTACCAGTCAATTTAACTGGAGGGGTATCTGGTTCAATATCCTCAAATGCAACAAGATTATTATCTGCTGCCATTCCATGATTAAAGTGATGAACTTCAATAACATTACCTCTGTAAAGCTCATCAATTACCGATGAAGCATCTCTAATAGTAGTGCTTGCTAAACTTACAGCAGTATTTCCATTGTAATATGTAAGTGGTTGACCATTAGTAAATTGTCTTCCTTGAACATTCGTTACATAAAGTGTATCAATACCATGAATAGCATTAACTGTTACTGTTCCTTCTGATCCCTTACCTAAGGTAGAACTACTTGTACTAATCCCTAATAAGTCACCAACACAGTATCCATTTCCAGTTGCAGCACTTCCAACTATAGTCGCAGAAGTAATTGTTCCAGCAGCAGAAACATTTATTGATACTTTAGCACCAGAACCATTACCAGTAATGGGATAAGTATCTACAAGTAAACTACTTCCAGAAGGATATCCACTACCAGCAGCAGTCAATGTAATTCCACTAGCTGTTTTATCAATTCTACTTCCAATTTTTTCAATATATCCTCTAACTGCATTAGTATTTGTAGAATCACTAACTTTTCTACCTGGATATAACTCTTTTCCATAATTAGCCATATCAGTAACAGTTGTAATACCAACCTTTAATTTCCTTGGTAAAGTCTTAACTGCGTTTGAAATTAAATTAGGAATTAGACTACTTCCATTTGATAATCTTGGATTATAGAGTGTTAAATCACCTTCAGTATTAAACTGTGCCTTATAAAGCTTGAATTTCAAATCTTCATACTGGCTTGGAGTCCAAATAGTACCATTCTGAGATTTGAATAAACTTCCACCCAAATACTGCTTACCAATAATCACATTTTCAGTGTTTGGTAACGTATTAGTTGAAACAGTGACTTCACCCATCTTAGCAATCCATGCTTCATAATTATTGGTTGTTTCTGCAAGCATAACGAATGCAAAAACTTCACCTGTTGGTAAGTAAATTGGTGATGGAAAAACAACCTTAGTTGGAACAGAAGCATCATCAGATACATTAATTTGAGATGGTTCGTATGTAACTGTAGAATAGGGCTGAATTAGAGTCTCAGTAGGAGTACCCATTTCAGTTGTTCTAATTTCAAATCTTATCTTCTCTTTTAAATCTTTCTTCTTAAAGAATACATCAACAGCACTTAAGAAAGCTCCAGTTTCATCTACCCTAAATGTCTGAGAAAGTGGGTCTCCATGAGGTGCTGGTTTTGTATTAAGGATATAATCCTGTCTAATAGCATCAATAACTTTCTGAATACCTTCCTGATTTAAATCAGTCTTATAGATGATTACAGGTGGTTTTGGAGGTGGAAGTTTCTTAATAAAGGTTGTAGTCTTCTGGTAAGTATCAACAACTCCACTAGTTGTGTATATTGCATCCGCAGAGCTATTAGAAACAGTTCCTGCTATAGGAATAGCATTTGTTGAACTAGAAGTTAATCTAAAGGTCTTAGAACCATTCTTAAACTTTAAGGATCCATTCTTATCTGGATCTCTAAAGAAGAATGCTCCATATACATCACCAAATGCATCTGCAAGAAGATTTATATTATCTACTTTTGCTTCAGCACTACTTTCAGTTCCAAGAATAACAACATCGTTTCCTGATGGAATATATCCAGAATATTTTCCTTGTGCTTCTTCAGATAATGAATTAATATCTACATTTAATAATGTAGAAGAAGCAGAGTATGTTGTAGGAACATTTACCTTCGTATCAAATGGATTTATAGTAAATGTATGTGATGGATTATTAATATCACCATACTTATGATTTGCTTGACATAATCTAAATGTTGCTACATGCTGCTTATTCTTATATGCTTTAACAGTCTCACCCTTTTTAAAAGTTCCACTTGTCATTATGATTGAAAGCAACTTTGGAATAACATCTATTCCTGCAGTGCTATCAAAGAATGGGTAGTATCTAGTATATGGTTTTAATCCAGTTCCCTCAAAAGCAACATTTCTTGAACGAATAAATGGATCTGGTTCACTACTTACTAATACTTGATTTAAAACTGTTCCTTCAGCATCACCATAAACAGTTGTACCTTGTGCAATGCCTGGTTTTTCTTTATTTGTTACCCAGTTATCAGATTCTGGATTTAATGTCAACCAACCATTAAATACAACAATATTAAATGGGTTAACATTCTCTACTCTAGATGCTAATGGTTGATTAATCCAATCCTTCTCAGTATACTTTAAAGTAAGAAGATCTCCAGTTTTTTGAACATTAGAATCTAATAAAGTTAAATTAGCACTGAAATCTGCAGTATCACTATTAATAGATGGGTCTAATGCTAATTCTGGTTTAAGTGTGAATAGATTAAGAGGAGTATTTAACTCATTACTATCTGTGTCTACAACAGACTTACAATCTGCATTATTAACATCTAAGAATGAAATTCCTTTAAAGTCGTCTGCAAAGAACCCACTCTTAAACTTATCAATTCCATTTGCATCTTGAACTTGAAGTGTTCTTGCACTAAGTTCTAACAAACTCAATGATGTAACAACTTCTAAATTCTCAACCCTATCCTCAATTTTTCCAATATCACGCATCGTATATCTTCTATTATCTACCGATGTTACTACAGCATCATCTGGAGAATACAGATATGCTGGTAGATTAATAGTAGCAATAGTCATAGAATCTTCAGAGGCACTAGGTACCTTAGGATTCGGTGAAGATACACCTTTAACTAATGAAAATTCACCAAAATTATCCTTACCAGGAGATAAAATTAACTTATCAATTCTTGGTAGATAGAAACTATATCCAAGTAATGAACTCTCATTTGGTGCAACAACTAATGGTGGATTAACACCACCAGAAAATGTTCTACTTGCATAATGGAAAGGAGAGCTTGTTGTTGAAGTAAATGGAGCAACTCTTGGTCTAAAATCAAGAATATCAGTTGCTTTATGTCCACCTACAAGTGGTATATCTTTAGAATATCTCTCTTGACCATAAGAATCTGCAGTATAAACATCTCCAGTATCACTAGATGGTACTTCATACCCATTATAAACAACTAAAATCTGTCTTGACGGTATAGATAGATTTTCCTTTCTAATAAGTCTAGAATAATCATAATATTGTTCTTTTTGACCCTTATCTAAACCAAATTTATTAGTAACATCTACATAACTTCCTTTTGTTACATCTTGTAGATTAGTAACAATATTTGATTCCTCAAATGTGACAGATTCACCAATTTCAAATGTCTCAGAATTAAGATAGATAATCTCAACTTCTGTTGCTGAAGAACGAGTTGCTAATTGAGCTACAGCACCACTTGTAAATCCTCTTATTCTCTCACCCAAAATAGAACTATTAGCAAGGTCTAAACCAGAAACAAAAGTTAATTTATCTAAAGAAGGCGCAGCAGTATCAAGAGATTCGTAAACAGCAACAATACTTGATACATCAGGAACATTAAGAGAAATTTCTTGATCTTCAATTCTCATTCCATAATGTGGACTAGTAGATAATCCAGAAAGAATAGTTGATCCAGCTCCTACAACCTTATTAACTGTTACTTTTTGACTTCTAACATATTCTTTCTGCTTGTTCTGAATACTATCCTTTTTAATTGTTGTAGATACAACAACATCAGTTTCACTGGCAGTTAGACCTTTAAGAGTTACGCTATTATTTGCAAGTGTAAATTGATCTGATGATAACGGTTCATGAAGACCAGTTTTATAATGTACAGCATATCTTTCAGCATCGTATGTTTCAAAGAATCCAGTAGATATACCAGATGCTACACTAAGATCAAAAGTTAATACTCCAGATCCATTAACAGTTCTACCAGTAATTTGTTTTGTTATATTAAGATTAGAATCACCTAATTCTACACTAGCTACATTCTGATGTGGTAAAGGAGCATACAATCCAGATGTATCACTATCCTTTATTGTTGGTGAATATAGTGATAATGTTGTAGTTGTAGCAGCCGTAGGTAATCCACCAGTACAAACTCCAACTACAGTAGCAATACCAGTAATAGTCATACTATCACCACTAGAATTAATATCTACAACCCTATTCAAACTTGTATCACTAAAAGAACTACCAGTTTGTGTATAACCAACGATACTACCTGCAGTTATTCCTGTAAACTTCTTACCTGGACATGTTACTGTTGTTAATTGAGTAGAATTTACAGGTGCAGAGAATTGGAATACATCTGTATTATTAAATCCAGGTAAACTTTCTCTTTGTAATTCAGCATCAGCAATAAAATCAGCAGAATAACCAGCAATACCTGAGCTATTCTGGTATACTGATTTTATATCCTTAATACCCCATACTATAATTTCTTTAATTGCTGCTGAAATATCAGTGGCACCATTAATAGAAATTTGTTCACCTAAAATAAAAGATCCAGAAGTTTGAGTAAATCTATGTCCACTATTACCACCACCAGCAGCAGTAGCATACCCAGAAGCACCACTCTGTAATCCTTTTATATAAGAACCAACAGGTAATTGACCATTTCCAAGACTAATATTTAAATCTAAGTAAGTCCAAGTCTGAACATCAAACAAATATAAATCCCACGTAGATGCTGCATTAGCATATGGAGCATCTGCTGGATTAAAAGCATAAACTCTTGCTTCTCCTATTTGCTGACCTCTTCCAGCAGTTGTTGTAACTCCAACATTTGCACGTTGATCCCAAAGAGTAACAGTAGAACTTGCATTAATAGCAACCTGAGGAACACCAAAGACATTATTTACTTTTAGTCTAGTACCTAATTCAAAAGGAACTAAAGACTTATCAATTACTTTCTTATCTCTTGGTTTTTCTATATCAATAACTGTTGTTATTGTTTTATTAACATCATATCCTTTAACATAGGCTTTTCCTGGTGAAACCTTAACACACATTAAGTCATCACTGGGAGTATTATTTTGATCTGTTTGTTGTGATGCTGTAAATACTCCAGAATCCACTCCATCATTTAATGAATTCTCAGTATCAATTTTAAAATTGCCAAGTGAATAATTACCAGATTCTTCATAAGTTCGCTTTGCAAAATAATCTTTAATTAGATTATATTGAGATTCGTTCTGTATTTTCTTAACTTCACCATTATCTATCCTAAGAATTTCTACAAAACTCTTATCATCATTATCATTTAATCCTTTCTTACTTAAAGTGGTTGATATTTTTAACCTATCAGCACCTGGTGCAGCATAGTTAGAAAATCCTCTAGCATTATCATATAAACTATTATCATCTTTTGCACCAATAATTTCTTCACTAATAGTTAATCCAACTCTATATGATGGAGTATTAGTATATGGATCTAAAACTATCTTATCTGTTTGTACATCAACAAAAGATCCACGAATAAAATATACACCATCTCCTATACCAGCAGAAGAACCAGTTGCTGCAGAATCTAATGCAACAAGTGTAGCAACAGTGTCTCCAGCATTAACTGCAGTATTACCATAAACAAAAGATTCTTCAGTAATTAACTGCTCTCCATCTTCTAATGCACCACCAGTATTGTTATCACCAGAAGCAACATAATTAACAAAAAGTGTTATATCTGTAATATCATCAGAATCTGAAGTTAATTTATAATCATCTACAAATACAATTACTCCAGAATTTTGTCCTTTTAATCTTTTTCCTTTTAAATTTGAAATGTATAATGAAACTGGAATACCTAAATGATCATCTAATAGTCTAAGTGAATAATATTCTCTGTTATAACTAACATTTCCAGGGATCACCATAGATCCCTCTTTAAACATATGACTACCGAAAGATTCTAATTGATTATGCAATGATGACTGCAGAGTTGTTAACTCTCTAGCCTGCACTGGATATCCTGGTCTGAATAAGACTTTGTAGAAATTCTTGTCCTTATTAAAATCATCATAATAAGGACCGATATTTAAATTAGTTTTTTGTGGCATTTTTCTTTAGAATTCCAGGATGATTTTAACGTCTTCTTTTTGTCTCTCATTTCTAGAGATTAATGATCTATTGTCAAGGTAAATAATTTCACCCGACCCTTTATTTATCTCAGAATTAGCAAGACCACTAGTAAAGTCCATACCCAAACTAATCAATTTATTACCAGTTGGATTTGTAGTTATCCCACTAAATCCAGTTTGTATCGCAGCACTAAATCCACCAGAAGTTTCACAGTTTGCAGGAGTTGCACCACCAGTAGTGTCATTATTAAATGCATTGTATTTACCCTGAGTGGATATTCCAGCATGGTCAGTCTGGTCGTTTGTGGACTGATTATAATACAATGACCTATCTTGATAGTACTTGAGAACTTTAGTATCTTTATCCCAAGAAGCAACAATACCTCTTGCAGACTCACCACTAGGTAAAGTTTGCTGAACAACTTCACCTACTGTAGGTGATGTTCCTGAGTAAGTATCAACAAATTTAATTGCACCCAAAGAAGAGAATTGACCTTGAGTGAATACTGCAGTTGATCCAATAGATGTTGGATTCTTAACTATTCCAATTTGTGCGAATTTCGCATCCATTGGGAAATCTTTTGTTGAATCGTCAAATCTTGCATAAATTAAGACTTTATCACATCCTAATTCTTTATATACATCAAATCCATGACCCCTTGATGGTGGAATCATAGGAATTAATTTTGCAAATGTTCCTCCAGCACCTACATTAACATTAGTATTCAACCTACCCAAATCAACTATACCATAACTATATCCTTGACCACCAGAAGATACAGTTGCTTTTGTTATTTTATTATTAATAACATCAAGAACAACTCTAGCACCACTACCATCACCAATAATATTAACTTCTTGAGTTAATCCATCGGCATATCCATTTCCCTGATTATCAATATATACTTTCTTAATCTGGTTATTATTTACAGTGGAATCACCATTTTCTCTTACAGCTTTAATTTGTGTGTTATCAGTTGTAGTCCACTTATTAGGAACAGCAATATAATCAGTAGAATCAAATTTTACAATATCACTAGGAGAAACAGTAAACAAATACTTCCAAATATAACCATCACCACTCTCACCAGCTCTAGATGGTTCTAAACCAGTAAATGTTGGTTCATCTTGAGATGCTTGACCAGTAGTAGAAATTCCAGATGCACCGTTATCTACACAGATATAAACATTATAATCCTTATTAATTACATAATAATCTGAATCATATAATCTAGTTGCTTGTGATCCACTTGCTTTATTAGTTGAACTATAATCATGACGATACATGTTATAGCGAGTTCCTTTTGTCCACTGCCTTTTCTTAATTAATCTTCTGATATTATCAGAAGTAACCTTTCTACCAAAAACCATAGTATCGGCAGTGTGGTTAAGATCATTAATACTATCTTCTGGTACAGGCATAGTAGCAGTAGCATTCCAAGTTGCTAAATTAGCACTTCGACCATACCTTGCACTTCCTGGATCACTTAATCCTAAGAAAACATAATACGAATTTGTGGTGTCCTCTACGGTATCCACAAAGTTATTTGCATTTAGAATTCTAAATTGATCGGTTACAATTGCCGCCATCTTATTAGCTTTTTCCTATATTTATACCATGTTTGATTATTTAGATATCAAGAGCACCAGTATCGTCTAATCCAATCCCTCTTCTTTGAATAGTTGGGAATGTAGTTATGCCGATTTGAGTGGTTAATCCAACAGTGCTACCAGTAACTCCTATCGCAATAGGTGAGAGTCCTCTAGACAAGGAGGATAACTTACCCCAAGAGAATTTACCGACACCACCAAGATTATAATCCCTACCAGTAATAATACCTGGTGCCCTATCACCTTTATTACCAAGAGTTGTTGTTGTAAGACCTGTGTGAACGAAACATGTAATCGTAGCACCAGTTCCAACTGCATTAATTGTTCTTACACGATAAACATTATCTATGAAGGTAGTTCCAATACCAACAACATTATTATTACTATTGTTCCATAGAGAGGTAGATCCAGATCCAATAGCAGTATCATAAATGTAAATTGGATCACCAACACTTAAATTAGCAAATGTACCAGATGCGATACGTAAATTAAATTCAAAACCCAATTTAGTAGAAGATGGATTCATTGTTGTAATTCCAGTAATTATTCCTGATAATCCCTGAACTACACCTATATTTTTAACTTCCTCATCACTTAATACTGGTGTTGGTGCAATTACTTGTGGTGGAAGACCAGCTGTATATCCCCATCCTGGATTCACAATTGTTACTGCACTAATAGAACCATTAGTTATTGTTGCTGTTGCTGTAGCAGTTGTTCCAATACCAACCCCTATTCCAGTAGTAGGAATACCAATAACAACAGAAGTTGTTGATCCAACATATCCACTACCACCATTAACAATTGTTAGTGGATTTACTGTTCCAGCAGCAGATACCGTTGCAGTAAGTTCAGCTGGAACTATATTTACTGATGGTATAAGTAATCCATTAAGACCAGATGGAATACTTCCTGAGATATCTTCCTTAAAGAAATCTGCATTATCTACAAATATTGTAGTATCAGTAGTAGAAACATCTCCAATTATTCTTGCAGTAGGATAAACAAGAGGTTCATACAAATCTCTATTCTTATGAACTATTTCACCATTGATAACTTTATCAACTTTCTGTCTAGTCCAACTCATAGGTTTGTAAACCTGATCATCAATTCCCTGCTGAGAATATATGTCAGTCTCAAGAATATCTGAAGTAAAGATATTTACTGCAGTTCTTGGATTTTGTGTGGGTTTAGTAGTTAATGTATTATCTTTTCTTATTTGTAAGATATCACCTTTCTTCAAACTTTGCTTAATGCTTATCATTCTACTATCTACACCTGTAGTTCCTCTATAGAAGAATATTGCAATATCATCAGTATCGTCTGGAGGAACTCTAAATTCTATAGATGTACCACCTAAGAAGCTATAAGATTCTCCTGGATTCTGCAATACGCCATTACAGAAGATTAATAATAGTGAATTAAGATCAATTAATGCAGATTGTGTATTGCCTGGATCTTTTTCAAAGCTTAATAAACTTCCATTATAATATAATGGGAATCTAGTTCTTATACCATTTTGTAACGCATAAATGGAATCTATATAATCAAATTCACCAAAGTCCCAAGAGGAGAACCTATCTGTAAATATTTCTTCTACAGTTAATTCAAGATCAGTTAATTTAGGTATTCTGTAATCAGTTACTAATCCAACAGGTTTAAATACATCTCCAGTTTCATATGCAAACCCTGATCTAGCAATCTTAAAGGAATCTATACCAATTAGTGTTGATCCTATTCCAACAGTAGTTCCAGAACCAACATCAACAGTAACTAATACACCTTGACCTAATTCTGTTGTTGCACCAACACCTAGTCTAGAAACACCTTCAACTTCTAAATTTGCATATGATGGAGGTGAAATAGCAACTGCTGGATTTACATAACCACTACCAGCTGCAGTTACGTTGAATAGTAATGATCCACCAGTATGCTCTGGTGCTTTACCAACATTAAGAGTAATTGTATCAGTTGTTTTTGAAACAATAGGTATGGTAGAAATACCAGACATTGGGTCTGCACCTGTCAATGACCTTCCAACTTGTATAGTAATTGTATTCGTTGTTGTTTCTGCAATTCCGACTGTAGTAATACCAGTAATTGGATCTGTCTGATTAGATCTACCAACATTTACAGTAATTGTATTAGTGGTTGTTGCTGCAATCGCTACAGCAGCATTCCAAGTTGGTGTATGAATAGGATCTGTTGTTCTAGGATAAGAGTGCTCAGTCGTATGATTATCTTTTTCACAAGTAAATACTATTCCATTAGTTGCAATACCTACAGTATTTGAAGTTGTAAGATTATGTGCAGGTGAGAATGTTAATTCTAATAAACCTGTTGAACCATCATATTTTGCTGCTGTTGGAGTAAGGGCTATACCAGCATTAGGAATGACCGCACCAGGAACTGCAGAAACAAACGTATGTGCAAACCCTGCGCGAGGATATATATGATCTGTAGCATATCTATCTTTAGAGCACTTGAATGCTAATGATGCTGTTCTAATTCCAACCGTATCACTAGTTGTTAATCCATGTGCATTACTTGTTAAGACTAATAATCCTGTAGTTGGATTATAAGAAGCATCTGAAACATTATGACCAGTTCCACTCCATGCACCACCAGAAACAATAGCATTAGTTAAAGTACTTGCTGATGCACTAAATGAATGTGCATAACCAGCACGAGGATATCCATGATCTGAAGAGAAATTATCTCTAGCACAAGTAAATATTATCTTACCAGTATCAATACCAACCGTATTAGTCGCAGAATATCCATGTCCTGCACTGGTTAATACCAATAAACCAGTAGCTGGATTGTATGTAGCATCAGTAACATTCTTAGGATTATTACCCCAAGTATTCTGGAATATAGCATTAGTTGCTGTTCCACCATTATACCTGTGAGTATTATTTGTTGTAACACCAGTAATAACTGCACCTGTTCCAGCACCACCACCAGGTCTTACGTTAACTGTGATACTATTCTCAGTTGCACCAAGAATTGCAGTAGCAAGACCAGCAGCTGGGTCTGTAGTACGAGGATATGCGTGATTTGTTTGATGATTGTCTCTATCACAAGTAAATGTAAGTGAACCAGTTGCAATTCCTACAGTATTCTTTGATCTCTTAATTCCTTTAGTAACAGCAGATACAAATCTATGATCAGTTTCATTGGTTGAAGGAATTTTATCTAAAACCTTAATTTCAAATTGAATATTACTAGCCACATTAGATATTTGATACCATCTCTTACTTGCAGGATCCTTATATCTTGGATATGTATGATTTGTAGTATGACTATCTTCTGCACAAGTAAATGTTAATGAATTATCATCAATAGAAACTAATTGCCCATTTACAAGAGCAGGACTTGGATTAGCACTTAGTCTAACAGTTAGAATACCAGTAGTTGCATTATATGCAGTTCCAGTCGTTGCATTATAACGATCAAATGATAGAACAGTAGAAATACCAGTAGTTCCACCAACACCAGTCTTATGGAGAACTAAATCTCCAGTTGTAGAAGCATATGATACAAAAGTTGGAGAGAATGTAGAAATACCACCAATACCTTCTGGTCTAATTGTAATTGCATTAGAAGTAGCACTTACAAACTGATGAGCATATTCCTCATCATATACAGATACACTACCAAGTCCAGTATATCCAGATCCCCAATTTAATTGACCATAATATGCAGATGCAATACCAGATCCAACATATATGTGGCGAATAGTACTTACACCAACCTGAGCAGTAAATTCAGTAGGAGAATGAACACTGACTATAGAGAATGGTCTATCATTTACAGCATTAGGGAAGATAGTAGTTGTTACACCGACATACTGACTTCCAAAGGTTACAGCATCAGTAGCAGTTCCACCATTATAAATGTGAGTTGATGTGGTTCCAATACCAACACTAACAGTAATTGAAGTTCCACTCATTCCTGTAATAGGTGTTGCTATACCTGCAACAGGGTCAGTTCCTGAGCGAGGATAAGTATGGTTAGATCCATGATTATCCTTAGAACATGTAAATTGAAGAGAATTATTCTTTATCTTAATCTTATCACCAATTTTGAAGTTATGAGATCCAATTATTAGTTTTAAATCACCAGTAGTTTCATAGTAAGTTGCTCCAGTAACATCATAAGCTCCACCACAAGTAAATGCTAGTCCAGATAAATTTACAAGTTCATTAGGAATTCTAAAATAATGTTCCTGACTTGTAGTAACTCTAAGTTCCCCAGAAACGTTATTATAAGATGCTGTGCTGATTGATAGATTGGATCCATTTGTTGGAATACCAATAAACCCAGTAATAGCCTTATTAGTTGCTACAGGACGTATAAGTGCCCCATCAAGAGGTGAAATGCCCAATCCACCTGTAGATCCAAGAGATACTATCATACCTCCTCTTGGAACCTGATTCTGATTTGGATCAGTAAGACTCATTACTTGAGATCCATTTTCAGAAGTAATGCCAGTAAATGAGACACTGGTTATACCTGTTACACCAGATCCAGTTTGTATGAAACTATAATTATTATCTGTATTAATTGGAGTAGAAGGAATCTGGAATATTCCATTAATAAGAACTAAGGTACTTCCAGTAACAATACCAGTAGTATTTGCTCCACCAACACTTGCTCTAAATGTTTGTCCAATTCCATTAAATTCATGAGAGACATCATCAAATACTCTATTTTTTCTATAATCCTGTCTTAAATATACTCTTCCATCAAATGATGCTTTAGGGAAACTAAGATTTGATAGATTTCTTAAATTTGTTCCTGCACCTTGTGGAGCATCAGTGAAATGAATCTTAGATCCAATAATATTGAAAGATCCCTTATAATGCCTAGCAGTTGCTGCATTATTATGTGTTGCAGCAATAGATCCAAGAACTCCACGTTCAACAGTAAGTAAATTAAATGTTCCTATACCAGTTATTGGTCCTACACTGGTTGTACCAATACCAACCTGCTCAACTTTAACATATTCATCATCAATTTTGAAGATATCACTTGGAGTTATTGAAGATAGTCCAGCAATACCGATTATTGTTGATGCTGCAGAAACATTACCGACATTATTCTTTAATGTTGTTGTAAGAGGACTATATGCTATTGGAGATTGACATAAACCACTTACCTGTACAATACTCTTAGAGAGTTTCTTATACATCTCTAATTCATGCTTATTACCACCACCAACTGAGGTAAATACCACATTAGTTCCTGCTAAAGCATTTGCTTTTGATGTAGCAAGTTTAAATGTATCTTTAGTATCACTTATTGCATAAACTTCTGTTGGTAGAACAGTGCCAGGTGCAGTTTCCATTGCTGTTCCTGCAACACCAACATAAGATGAATTTGGAGTGTAAATTAATCTTTCACCAGTATTAAAGAAATGATCCCTAATTGTAAATAAACCTGTTGTTGTATTAACAGTATTACTATCAGCTGGATTAAATATCTTTTCAAAAATTGGAACACCTTGATAGTTTAGATCAAAAGCAGTCTTATTCAATCTATTACCAGTTCCATTATATTGCATTAAGGTTAGAGATTCTGTAACACCACCTATTGTTAAGTCTGGAGCAGTATTTGCAGTATCACTTTCACTATAAACTATTTCATCATATCTTTGAATATCAATGGATTGTCCATTCCACTGAGCATCTGGAATAAACTGTAAACGTATTGCATTAGTAACATTAGCCTTAAATGTACCAATACCAGTAGTGGTTCCAATTGAAACAAATGGATAATGGGTTGTATGTGCATTAGTACCATCCCATATTGTCAATATTTGATGAATTGCACTTGTTTCACCAATAGAAACTCTTATATTACTCTTAAATGAAGTTATAGTAGTTGAACTGATTCCACTAGGAGAACCGCCAGCATATGCACCTGGTGTAGTGTTATCAAAAGCAGTACCACCAGTTGAGACTCCAATATTAAGGAATGAAGACTCTAATCTTAAAGATTTCTCAGTTCCAGCTGCTTGACCAGAATCCTTAAATCTATGTGTTCCAACACCAACTGCAGTTGTTCCAAATCCTACAATTCTAGATCTAACACTAACTGAATTGGTGCCTGTATTTTCATAATCTAATGTTAAAATTCCACCAGTAATATTTGAATGGAATGTTCCAATAAAGTTTGATGAAAATCCTTGTTGAGTTTGGCTATCTGTATATGCTTCTGCTCTATAAACATTTGTATCGTCATGAGTTAAATATAGGTCAACAATAGTCTTATCAGCATTAACAAGATCAGTAATCTCAAATTGTGCTTGATAAGCATCTAATTTATCCTTACCAATAGAAACTAATTGAGTTGAGGTACCAATTCCAACATTAGTTGTAACTCCAACTAAATCTATAAATCCAATAGGTGCAGTAGAAGCTAATCCTACAGTAGTATTAAACTTACGAGTATAGATTTTAATATCATAATCTTGTAAGGGATCTGTAGGTGCAAATGATATCCTAGAAGTTGTATCTGTTTCAACGATACCCTTGATTTCAATTAACTCATTTGTAGTATTATAAAGATTACCACGTTCTAATGTAAATATATCATCATTTTCTCTAAAAATAGTTAATTC
>VTLG01012724.1_pt1 | contig 61974 bp, 79 predicted proteins | sample 4694571 | NCBI WGS metagenome assembly VTLG01 (sample SAMN12604809, study PRJNA352737) | marine metagenome | biome: ENVO:00000447; feature: ENVO:00000209|ENVO:00000569|ENVO:01000036; material: ENVO:00002151; isolation source: viral sequences binned using virsorter ...
CCATATGCTTCATATCCTATTACTAATAGTGAAACTACTACTATTATTTTTATATCTTTCATAGTCATTACGAAACCTCTTTTATATCATATACATTATGTCTAGGTATAATTGTAGAATTACCACAATCAGCAATACTACCATCATCATTAAAATTAAAATCACTCACCAATCTAACATAATCTTCTTCATCACTTATAAGAAATCCTGTGCTTAAACATCTAGGACATTTACTCTCTTTAACTTCCTCTATACTTCTCCAAGCACTATCTGATACAATATCAATCCAAAAAACATGGACAAACTTGTATGGTATTTTTTTGACTTGTCTACTCATAATTAATGGAGCGTATGGATTGTACTGCCCAATCTTCTCTTAGTTGGAAACCAAGTGTAATACTTTTATACCACATACGCAAATTCCTCAATAAGTGCTAACACCAACTCTTTGATGAGGTCGAGAGAGAGAGTGAGTTGGTGATAGCGTAACTTTTACTATATCCTCATCATCTAAAACAGTATAACAGCACTCAACATATTTTGTCAAGTTTTTTATACTCCAGAAGCACTACCAGGCGCTTGTGGGTATACAGGTGCTGGTTCTTGCATAAAATCATCACCCCAGCCGAATGCTTCTTTCACTACATCTTTTGATAAACCTTTGTAAACTTGATGTAATTTTTTATCTTTGGCAGCAATTAATAGTTTTGCTTCAGAATGACACAAACCCTCACACATCTGTATAAACATTTTTTCTTTCTGTGCTTGTGGTGTATCATTGTCTGCACCTTTAATGAAGTGCCAAAGTTTTTTTGATTCTTGAGCAAGAACTGTATGTTCTGTTCCCTCTGGTGCTTCATTTGGTGTATAAGGTACTTCACCCTCTGGTATTACCCATTCTTTTGTAGGGTCAAAAGATGCCTTCAACAACATTCTTAATGCTGGTGTATCATTTGTTATTAGTGTTGCTACTTTTTCTACTTTTGTTTTTGCTTTGTGTACTTTATCAAGTACATCTGAAAACAATAGTGTATGTGAATATGCCATTTTAAAATTCTCCAATTTGTTCAGTTAGACTTTTCAGTCTTTTATCTATAAAATAATTTAATAACTTACTTCTATCACCACAAGTGGCGACATTAAAATCATCTAGAATCTTTTCTTCTAATTCTTCTGGAACATTATCCAGATTAATCAGTCTATTATTTCTTTGATAATTTCGTTTCACTTCATCATCTAGTTCGTCAATTTCTTGAGCTAATATACTTTCAATTCTTTTAGATGTTAAAGGTCTTTGCCTTAGTTCATCTGTAAATGTATGGTCTGGTGATAATACATTAGGTATTCCATCTGACCTATCGCCTTTAAGTATATGTTCTTTTATATATACAACAGGGTCAACCCCATTTACATGTTTCTTTGTAATAGGACTATACTGTCGTACATTACTATATTTATGCAACTGAATAAAGTCCTTATCACCAGATACAATCATAATTTTTTCGTCTTGATACTTTTTACATAGTACAGCAATAATATCATCTGCTTCAGCACTATAAGTTTCTATAACTTTGTATGGTAAAAACTCATTGACTTCTGATTTGATGTCATTGAGTAATCCAAAAATCTTTTCCCAATCATTATCATCTGATTTTCTATTTTTTCTACGACCTGCTTTATACTGTGGGAACACATCTCTACGCCAACAGTTTATAGAATCATATGTTAATACTATCTCACCATATTTTTCATTGAACATGGTGCGATATAATCTTACTGAATTTAATATCATATGTCTGACCATTTCTTCATCTAACTGATTGTCATTCATTCTCAAATGCATCATTACAGATGCAATCGTGATTTGATTCATGTCAACTAATATCATATTAAATCCCTATAGAAAGGGTGGCACTTATTGGTAGGCCACCCAAAACTAATTCTTAATTAATTAAGAAGCGTATCCTACGCCATTTCCATAAAGTGCTTTGATTCCAGCGGCAACAATTGCTTTATCTGCACCACCATTCATCAATACTTCACCGACACCAGCAGCAATAATTGCTTTTGAAGGTGTACCCATTCTATACGAAGTACCTTTAGAATCTTTGTTTATGTAAATCATAAAACCTTGGCTTCTTAGTTTGTCCACCATTGCTTGTGGTGAAGTTAGGTCAAATGTATTTCTTAATGTTTTCCAAGTAATTGTATCACCTCTTGTAAATGCATTAATTACTCTTTGTGTTTTTGATAGTTTCTTTCTACCCATGATTATAATCTCCTATGATTATTAAATTTAAAATTAACTAATTTTATGCCTCGAATAGTCATATCGGCAATTACTAATGTATCGTAATTCTTTTGTGTTTTAAAAAATTTCTAAACTCGTCTTTACTAAGGTCAACTGTTTCTTCATCTATCCAATGTTCTATCATTTCCTCTAAGTTAAGATAGACTACGAGTTCAGCAAACAATTCTAATAACGCTTCATTCTTTTCCTCAGTCATCATCTTTATCTTCCTCTTTAATAAGTTCTTTATTTCTTTTATTATGTAAAGTATCTTTATCTTCTTCCATATCTGATTTAAACTCTACCTCAACTTCATCATCACTCTCTGTAATCTCACTAACTATTTCTATAATATCTCCTAAAAGTGGTGAATCGAATCTAGAATAATGTAAGTCTACGCCATCTTCTGTTTCTTTTTTTTCTGGTGACATTATCTGTTCAATAAATCCTTGTATAATATGTGGTAAACCCACTTGTCTTGATAAAGCACCTTTAATTACTTCTGATAAAAAACCTACATCTAATATAAATTGTTCATCTGCAATGTCATAACCATTTTCACTTAAAGTGTGTATCATTTGTACCATAATATTCTCAGTTATTATATCAATCTTAGCAAGTTTTTCTTTCATTTGTAACTGAGAATTATTCTTATCTAATTCTCTATCATACTTCTGTTTAATCCAATTTGAAGTTTTCTTATCTTGTGTAACAGGGTCGCTACCCCACGGCCCATAAATAACATTATCCATATCTGTATCTTTTTTGTCTGTCATGTTATAATTTTATTCTCAACTGGCACAACTGCACCAATGTAATTTAAATAGTTTTCTTTTATCTCTGGTTTAGGTTCATTAATAACAATAATATTACTTTCCTTAATATTCATTTCTTCATTATCTGCAAAAGGAATAAAGGGTGAAAAGTATAATTTAGTTTCTGCACTAGAGCCTGGATTTTGTGCCATTGGAATTAGTACAAAAGGTTTTGATATTGTAGTTATTGTATCATCTGAAAATGTTACTTCTGCAACTATATCTTCACCTGTGGTTAGTCTTAATAATTTTACTTCCATTACGATATCCTTTTTCTTTGATTAGTTCTTTTTTTCGGTTGATGTGGGCCTGGTGTTTCTGCAAACTTTCTCAACCACCTTTGTTTACCAGCAGCTTTTGCCAGTCTTTTCTTTTCACTTCTTTTTGTGTGAAATTGTCTTTCGTGTATTTCATTTAATCTGCCGTCATTTAAAACTTTCTTTTTAAACAATCGCATTGCTTTGTTAAAATCATCACCTACTTTTACACTTAAACCTGTAGACTTATCTTCTTTAATAGGTTTTTTCTTAAACTTTTTTTTCTGTTCATTACGAACTTGAAAATTTTGTCTAGGTTTATTTGAACTTGTTTTCAACTACGCCGCCTCCAACATTGACATTGGAACTCTGTATGACCTACCATTATCCATATCAACTACAGCATTTTTTAGTAGGACTTTTCTAACTGTGCCTGGCGTTTTCTTAGTTTTCTGTACCACATAAACTTTAGTGCCTGGCGTAAATTCTAATTTACCATTCATAACCATTAACTCACGAGCAAAATCCATAACCTCATTTAACTCACGATTATCTAGTTTCTTCATTTCTTTCATTAGTGTTTTATTCATATCTCATACCTCATTTATTCATCATTTAAGTAGTATAACAGCTCCAAACATATATTGTCAACCCCTAATTTAAATAGAGTGGACCTGTCCATTGCATTGGGTATAATCCCTCAAATACATTTCCTCTGGCTCTGTTTAGTGCTGGAGCATTCCAACTAGCAGCTTTCAATACATCACCTTTTTTGAAATGTTTGTAATCTTCTTTAAGTACAAAAGCAGTAACAGAATTTTCCCTTACAACTTTGAAATACTTTCTACCCTCTGTAACTTTGTAATTATCTGGGGTATCTGTACCATAACCTGTTTCGTTATAGTCCTCTATCATTGCTTCAACCATATTTTTAGCACCTTCCTCTAGGGTAGTTGCCGGTTTTACTGATTTCATAATTTACCTCTCTTTTCTCAATTTATGTACCTATTATAACAGCATCAAACACCCTTTGTCAAGGGTATAAGTCATTGATTTTATTAAGAAAAGTAAATTAATTTAGAGCGGTTTGTAGATTGTAACCAATTCTTCCTTACCTTTGACCTTGATTTTGTCTACTTCTACTGATTTTATGGTTTTCAACTGTTTCATAGTATATGATGAATATAGAGTTGGTACAATATTACCCTTATTATCTTTGTAGTTTCTGGTAGCTGCCTCTAGTCTAGCAGCAAGATTTACAGCATCTCCTATGACTGAGTAGTCAAATCTGGTATCACTACCCATATTACCCACGATACAAGTGCCAGTATTGACACCAGAACCTATGTTGATGTCTGGTAGTCCTCTTTCTTTGAAGTCTTTCTTTAATCTGTCTGTTTCTATGGCACATTCTATAGATGTTTTGACTGCCATCTCTGCATGGTTCTCACAATCTAGTGGTGCGTTCCAGAATGCCATGATACAATCACCCATGTACTTGTCAACTGTGCCACCATTCTCTAGAACAATCTTAGTCATACGATTTAGATAGTCGTTGATAACTTCAACTAATCCCTCTGGGTCATCTTTGTTTTTATAGTATTCTGATATTGGTGTAAATCCTACAATGTCCATGAACAGAAAACTCATCTCTTTTCTTTCACCACCTAGTCTTAATTTACTAGGGTCTTTTTGTAATTCGGCAACTTGTCTTGGGTCTAGATAAGTTTCAAATTGTTTTCTTATTTGTTGTTTTAATTTAAACTCTAAAATAAATCTATTAAAGATACTATGCATACCAACGATAGTAATTACAATAATTACCCAACTGATATCAGATAGTATTAAATGTTTATTAAAAAGATAACATGCAACCATCAAACTAGCAACATACAATATTATAATACTTGTTCCAACAAACCAATATGGTGTAAATCTTGCAATCAGAATAACTAGAATACCTAATAAAACTGATGCAACTAATTCAACAAACAAACTTATATCATAACGATTAATTTGTTTACCATCTATGACAGTTTGTAAAGTAGATGCAGATAGTTCATAAGAATATTTTTCACCAACTGGCGTTGCAATAATATTACCTACACCCTCAGCAGTAGGTGCAATGATTACACTACGACCTTCAAACTTTGAAAAATCACTTTCAGATGCAGAGATAGTTTCAAACTCTTTGTTCCAATGTAACCATATTCTGGCGTTTGGGTCTGTGTGTATAATAGAATATCCTGGCACTCTTACTGCAATAATTCCACTCTGACCAGATTTAATTTGATAACTTGGAGCTCCTGTTGCAACTCTAATAACTTCTACTGCCATAGTAGGATAAGTTGCTTCTTCTACTATTGGTGATGATTGTCCTAATCTTCTGCCACCACTATATCCTAAAAATCTTTCTATCTTCATTATTAATGGTATTCTTCTCACAACACCATCTATCTCTGGTGCAGTATTAATTACCCCAACACCATCAGCACTTTCACCTAATTTTTGTATTGGGCCTAACATACCTTCCCATTCAAAAAGATACGGCAATGGATTACCTATTTTTGCAACCCCTCTAGGAACTGCATTTCTATCTATCTGTGATGTTCCAACTTGTGCGATTACAACTCCATTGTCTTTGAGTGCTTTTGCAAGTTCATCATCACCACCTAATCTATCTTCCTCTGAAAATAATATAGGTATCATAATAATACCAGCACCTGCTTGTCTTAAATCATATATGATTTGTGCAAGTGTATCTCTTTTCCAAGGCCATTGTCCATACTTTTCAATTGATTTTTCATCAATTGTAACAATACCAATATCTGATGATACTTCTTTTGGTTCTTGTTGTATGAGAATATCAAATGATTTAAGTCTTAGTATTTCTTTGACATAGGGGTCTTGTAAACCAATAAAGGTCAGAGCAATCAAAGTAATGAACGAGAATGTCCAATGTGTTATAAATTTTTTCATCATAATTATTTATAAGATAATAATAATATACTTATTGTTGTGTTACTGTTGCACTACAAGAAACACTAGCACAGTTTTGTTCTAGATGGTAATTTTGGTCTGTGGCACTATCTTGTGTTAAATTTACTGTTGATGAATTACCAGATAAGTTTACTGTGGCATCATGACTACCTATGCCATCTTGTGTTATGTTTATTGTATGATTATTTGTTAAATCTATATCTAAAAAATGATTACCTGTTCCCTCTTGTAATATGGTTACATTATTACTACTATCTATATCTAAAAATAAAATCTTATCACCAGATTCTTTTTGGTCTATATCTAAAATATTACTATTACCTTGAATATCTATAGATGAGAAATGGTCGCCAACATTTAATAAATGTAATTGGTCAAGATTTAATTGATTTGACCCACCTACTATATTAACTAAAGCTCTTTGGTCTTTATCTTGTGTAATTGAAAGTGTATTACTTGCACCATTTATGTCAAGTCCTAAAACATTGTTATCATTATTTTGTGTAATTGATACTGTATTATTATCACCTGTGATACTAGCAGGATTTGTTAAGTCTGTTCCTATAACTAAATTATTATTACCATCTTGTGTAATGTCTAAATCTATACCACTACCACTTTGAGTTATACTAATTCTATTGTCTGTGCTTGTAGTATTCTTTGTATTGGTAACTGTTGTTTGTTGTGTAGATGTTATACCAGACTGTGGCGTTGTTGTAGTATATAACTCTCCAATAAATTCATCTGTACTTGCACTATCATAGGTTGATGTAAATTGGTTTATGTCAAATGTAACATAAACTGCACCTGTATATCCACTTGGCAATTGATTGCCTGACCATTTCATCCACAATATTTTTCCACTTGTACTTTTAACAACCCATGTGCCATCACCTGTAAAATAAGCACCATAAGGATAAACCCCAACATCACTATAACTTGAAACTCCAGCAGCAGTATTTGTTTGTGTCATGTTACAATCATTACCACAAAATGTGCCACCTGTGTTTCCTTGAAAAGTTAGTGTGCCACCAAATTTATTTTGTATCAATGCTCTAATTGTATTGTTATCATTTGAATAACTACCAGAGTTTTCACCTACAACGATTAAAGTACCACCTGCTTGTACAAAATTTTGATATCTTGTTTTACCATTACTACCAATATTATTATTATATTTCATATCAAATACTACATCATAATTACTAATTAAATTATCTGGTACTACACCAGAAGTTTGAAGTGTTACTGTATAACCATCTTCTTCTAATTGTGATTTAACATTTGTGTGAGCGTCTGAATATGATGAGTGCATAATTAAAGCAGTATCACTTGCAAAAACATTTACACTAAACAATAATAGAAATAGTAAACTACTGAGCTTGATAAATTCTAATCGCATTTTCTACTCCCCCCAATTCATAGTCTATGATTTCATAATCACCTTGTACAACATTTAAAATATAACCATATTCTTTATCTAGTCTTAGTATAATATAATTACCAGCAGCATCCTCTCTACTCCACACCCATTGTGGGTCTTCATCTAATAAAGTGATACCTGTTTCTGGGTCTTTACCTAATCTTATACCATCTTGACCTTTATCAAATTCATTTCTCATTGACTTTGCTAATTCTGCGTTGATTTGGTCTAGAATATTTACTAAAAAATTTTGTTCTAAAAAATCTATATCTAATCCTGTTACCCAATTATCTGTTTCTTCTTCTAGATAATCTATTTCTAAATCATCAAATTCTAAAAAATCTATATCTAATGCATCTGCAACTTTTATATAATCTTCTTTACTTTGTTGTTCTGCTATTTCTTTTGGTTTAGATATAATTAATAAATTATTAATTAGATTTTCATCTAAATCTAAAATAACAGGTTTCATAGGATTACTTGCAACTGTTTCAACAACTGTAGCTTGAAATGCTTGATTCAATATGACTTGTCCAGCATCAGATGTTACATCAATTTCACCAACATAACAATTACCATTTGTATCACAAGATGGCAACAATATAATTGTAGAACTTCCTGTTTCATCTATGGTCATTGTAAAGTCTGTTCCACGAACACCGATTGTTGCAGTTGGTGTTTTTATTTTTACATTTTGTTTTGAGTTTTTTGCAATCTGTCCAGATGCATATCTTACTGTACCCAAAGATGCTTTGAGGGATAAAGCACCTGTCTTTGTATTTGGGTCATAAACAAACTCATCAATAACTAATTTAGAATGTTGAGTAACATCTACTCTAGTTTCATCTATAAATTCTATGGCAGTTTTACCTTTTCCTGTTTTAACTGTATCATAAGAAAATATATCTAAATCTATTTTACTATTAAACTCATCTCCCTCTTTTCTTTCTACAACACTATTACCTTCTTGTAATATTACATCACCGATTACTTTACCAAAAGCATTCGTACTGAATAACAATAACATAATCAAAATTATTTTCATGTTAGTCTGTTTGTGTTATATCTATGTCAGCGTTATCGCCAGATGTTGTTAATGTTACCATGTTATCATAGATACCACTTTGAGTTATATCTACATCAGCAATAGAACCTGTATGTGTATGAACATAAGTATGACCAACACTATCACCATTACCATCTATATCAACTAAGAAGTTATTTGTATCTCCATTGATTGATAATGTTAAGATTACAGAGTTGCCATCTATTGTACCTAAGACTGTGTTACTATCACTACCACTTGCACCTGTAATAGATACTGTAGCACCTGTAGCAGATGCAGTTTCTCCTATGTCAATATCAAGGTCGTTACTTGAACCTACCCAAACAATAGATGCAGTTGCAGTACCACAAGATGAGTTACCAGCTGTACTATCACAATTAAAATCTATATTGTTTGAATCCCCTGTTACAGAAAATGTTCCTGTATAGGTTGCACCATTAACATCAAAAGTCATGACATTAGTATTACCAACTTGTGTAATTGCCAAGTTTGTTGTTGCACCAACTACACTAGATGCTGTGGTACTATTACCAACTGTGTTGTTCTGACCATCTTGTGTTACATCTAAATCTAGTGCATTACCAGATTGTGTGATGTAAATATCATTGGCATATACCGATAACGAAATAAACATCAACATAACAAATGTGATTATTTTTTTCATTTTTTCTCCTCTTTCTTATACTTCCATAAACTTTGCACTTCACCCTTTTCTATCATTTGTAAAACTGCAAATTCTATTGCAGAGCGAATAGCATAGTTAGTTGGTTCGTTTATCGCAGCTCCAGATTCAATCTCTAATGCTTTAGTTCTCATATCAAAGAATCTAAAGACATCAGCACCTGTCTGAAAACTGGCGATAGTTTTTGTTGCAGATACAGTCATCAATACCTCTCCTGTTTGTACTGCAATCAATCTCATTGCAACAGTTACTTGGTCGGTACGATATTGTTGTGATACACCGATACCAAATACTCTTGCACCTTCTCCCCCACTTTTTACATTGGAATCGTAACTAACAACTCCACCCTCTATAATAAGTCCAGCAAACACTAATGGTTTTAATACATTAAGTGCTTTCTGTTCACCATCATACAACTCTCTTGTTGACCTAATTAACTGTCTTTCTTTAACAAGACTATTTAATCCTGCTCTTTCTACTACTGTAAACCAATCTCCACCACTTACTTTTTTAAGAGCAGAAATCAAATAGACTTCTGGCCCTTGTGTAATTGCTGTACTTAATTGTGAAAACTTTTGACTAGGTTTTCTTTGTCCTGTTCTATCAGGAAAACTATAAACAGCAATTGTAATTTTAGGTTGGTCTAAATCAGGTATTGAATGTAATAATTCAGATGTTACAGGTGATTCTACAAAAGGTTTTTCTGAAAATTCAGAATAGTGGTTGTGGGTTGTAGCACAACCTGACAAAAATATCAGTCCTATTATTGTAGTTAATATGTAACGCATTATTCATACATACCCTAAAAAGTAAAATCTCCAACTGGCACAGATAATGTTGATACTGTTCCTGTTGGGTCTGTTATTGTTAAACTTATAATATCTGTTGAAGAATCTTTTACCCAATAAATTGTAGAACCTTCAACATCTGCCGTTCCACTTGTTGCACAATTAGATGTACAACTTGTACCAAACATATTATCCACTAATTGTTTAGACAAGTTTGCATAGATACGACTTTCCACATTAGCAATAAATTTGTTAATGGTTTTGTTTTTCTCATCTCTCTCTGCTTGTGCTATAGCAGATTTTGAATCTTTTACTCTGTCATTTTCTCTAGTATATTGTAACTGTTCTATAGATAACGCATGTTGAGAGTAACCCTCTTTACTAAAAGATGGATTACCAAACTTGTGAGTTAACTCACTTGCTGTGCTAGTATTGGTCAAGGATATACATAATAGAAATGATACTAACACTATTTTTCTGTATTCTAGTGTTATCATATATGTATTTATAAGAAATGACTTATTTGGAGGTCTTCTTTTTTTGTTTTTCTCTCAAATCAAGTGCAGTATTTACTTTAGTTCTAAGTCTAATAATGTCATTATCTAACATTCTGACCCTATCAATAAGTGCTATGAGGACTGTACTCATTTCGCCTAGTTTCTTTTTGATTTCTGTTGTAACATATTTGTAGATGAAATAGATAAACCACCCCATACCGATTGATGCAATGGTGGCGAATCCATACTGATTTAGAATATCTATGATAGAACTAGTAGTCATTAATCACGCCTCGCATCTTTCTTACCATCTGCTCTAGATATTCTTTCTTCATCTGGTTTTAAATCTAGTGAGTGTGATATTAATAAATCTAATTTTATCATATCGTGATTCATAGTTTTAACTCTGTTGTCAAGTGCCATAATAATACCATGCATACTTTTAACTTGACCGACAACTGATTCTAAAATATATTTAATAATTAAATATATAAAGAAACCCATAACTGAAGCAGCGGCAACAGGTAGTCCAAACTCTGCAAGTATTTGTAAAAACATATTCATAGTCTATTATTTATCAAACAAAGAAACAAAGTATTCTGCATCTACTACAACTAATGGTTTTGATTTGTTTCTTTTGATTATTACCACAGGTTCATATTTACCAGAATTATCTTCTGCCTGTTTGTATGCTTCCCACACATTTACTTTTTCTTGATTTTTACATTCAATAGACATAGGAAACTTTTCTCTAGCAGCTCTTGCCATAATTAAGTCTTCTCCACCAGCACCCATACTTCTTGATTCAATATCTTCTGGGTGTACTTCTAATTTTTCAATGAGAAGATTTCGCATCCATTGTTGTAGTTTTCTACCTTTTGCTTTTGCACTTGATGTTTTCATAATTTATTTTGCAGTTAACATAAAGTCTATTGCATATCTACCTTTATCACTAATAATTAAATCGTTTGAATGTGTTTGGTTTGAATCAAAGATTAAAAAATCTGTAGGTTCTAATTTATATGCTACATCATTACATATAAATCCACCACCATCTTTCTCACTACTCCAATCTGAATTTAGTATTCCTAATACTTTAAGTTTACCCTCACCCCAATTATCAGTATGAAAGTTTGTTGGTGTTGTTTTATCTTTCAAACTTATGGCACAAAAATGCATTGCTGGTTCAATGTAGTCTTTACCACCAGCATCATATATTTGTGCAAGTAATCCTATTGCAACTCCAGCAAGTAATGGACTATCATATTTACCATGAGTTACAACATTTAATTTTGTTAGATTAATTTTTTGATAATTAACATCATTTTCTTCTGTATTTTCCCACAATTCAACACTAGGTATCATATGCATAAACATATCTAGGTAGGTTTTGGAACATACATTTTTTAATATTACTGGCTCAAATATCGTAGGGTTCTTCGTCATCAGTTATTTCCTGTATCACCAATTCTTCGTCTAGTTCTTCCGAGCAAAATGGACAAAACTTTACTAAGTATTGCGTATCTAATAATTCATATTCTATTGTAAATGATGCTAAGCATGATTCACATACTACTTCTTTAGTTGCCATAAGTATCCCTACTGTTTATATGCAGTTTCCCATGTTCCAGATAATCCAGCAACTTCATATTCAGTTACACGATTCTCAAAGAAGTTGGTATGGTCTGCACCATTTAAAATCCATTCTAACCATGACAAAGGATTTTCTTTTACTTTAAATGTTGTTTTTAATCCTAACTGTAACAACCTTCTATCTGTTATATATCTGATATATTGTTTAACATCTTCAGCAGATAGACCCTCAATATCACCTAGACTATATGCTAGGTCAATAAATTTATCTTCTAACTTTACAATTTCTCTTGCCATTAAATATATTTCTTTTTTAAATTCATCATCTACAAGTTTAGGATGTTCTGCACAAAATGATTTAAATAAATTTGAGTTACCTTCTACATGCATAGATTCATCACGAATAGACCATTCAACTACTTTACCCATTCCTTTCATCTTACCAAATCTTTGGAAGTTAAGTAACATAACAAATGATGCAAACAAAGCTACACCTTCATTAAATACAGATTTTGCAAGTGCAAGTGCAAGACCTCTATGAGTAGTGTTGTCTGACTTTTGCATAAACTCTAGTTTATCTGCCATCTCTTTGTATTCTAAAAATGCATGGTACTCACTATCTGGTAATCCTAATGTATCATTGAGTAATGCATATGCTCTTTGATGTACACCTTCACGACTTGCAAAAGAACCTAACATATTACGAACTTCATTATTTTTAAATTTAGGAATGAATTGGTCGTAATAGTTTTGACCGACTGCAACATCTGATTGAGTAAACAGTCTTAAAATATTTGTAATGTAATCTTTTTCTACTTGTGTTATCTTATTCATTTTCCAATCTGTAATGTCTTCTGATAAATCAACTTCATCTTCAATCCAATGTGCCTTCTCATGTTTGATTGTTAAGTCAACAGCAAATGGATAATAAAATGGTTTATAAGTTTCTGATAATTTTGTAAGAGAACCACCTCTGTTTTTTAAAATTGTTTCTTGTTTTTTAAGTAACTCTGCGTATCCACCGATACGATTACCATCTACAAAGATTTGTGGAACTGTATTAATCTGTGGAAGTTTAACCCCTAGTTGTTCTTGGTTGTGATTTATTCTTTGAAAAAATGCTAATCTATCTTCTTCGTTATCCATACAATGTTCAATAATATCTATATTAAATTCTTTGAACCATTGTTTTGCTTGAACACAAAATGGACAATCTGTTTTGGTGTATACTTGTACTTCCATTATTCTCTCCTTATCCTTGACAAGCTTCACAATCTTCTTCTGACTGTTCTGCTTCTGAGTAATCTTTTAATTTGTTTAATTTAACTTTTTCAGCAACATTCTCTGCTTTATGAGAAGTTTCTGTTCTTAAATAATATAATCCTTTACATTCATGTTTCCATGCTTTCATGTGTACATCATGTAAATATCTTTTTGAAGCACCTGCCGGAAAGAATATGTTGAGTGATTGACCTTGACACAAATATTGTTGTCTATCGCCACCTTGCTCTATTATGACCCTTTGGTCTATTTCTATTGCAGTTTTAAAAACTTCTTTGATACTATCATTTATAAAATCTAAATGTTGAACCGAACCACCATTAGTTATGATTGATGTCCATACCTCTGGTGTGTTCATATTTATATTTTTTAATTCTTCTTTTAAGTATTTGTTTTTTATTAAATGCGAACCTGCTCTTGTTCTATGTGTATATGCATTTGCTTTATGTGGTTCAATAGATGGTGAACAACCTGTAATCATAGAACTGTTTGCATTTGGAGCAATGGCAAGTAGATGTGCATTTCTTTTTCCTGTTCCTTTCATATCTGGACACTCACCTTTTTCTTTTCCTAATATTTTTGTTTGTTCTACTGCATCACTTTTTATTTTTGTAAAAATTTCTACATTTAATTCTTTTGCATCAACAGAATCAAAAGGTATTCTATGTTTTTGATATAATGAATGTAAACCCATTGCACCTAATCCTAATGACCTTTCCATTTCAGCAGAGTATCTTGCACGACTAATTTCATCTGGTGCATGGTCTATAAAAAATTGTAATACATTATCTAAGAATGTAATTAAATCCTTTACAATATCTGTATCTTTCCATTCATCATACAATTCTAAATTCAAAGATGATAAACAACAAACTGCTGTTCTTTCTTCGTTAGTTGGAAGATGTATTTCATTACATAAATTTGAACCATGAATTCTTAATCCTTTTCGTTTCATAGGTTTTGGTAAATAACGATTTGCAGTATCAATAAAATTAACATATGGTTCACCTGTTCTAAATCTAGTTTCTAATATTGCTTCCCATATCTTACGAGCTTTATGTGTTTCTCTGACTGTATCATCATTTGGGTCTAGTAGATTCCAATCTTCATCATCTTCTACAGCAGTCATGAATTCATCGCTCACATTGACTGCATGGTGGATATTAAGACACTTTCTACCTACATCCCCTGTAGGTATCCTAATAGTTAGAAACTCTAGTATATCAGGGTGTGAGACTTCCATATAAGCGGCATAAGACCCCTTTCTGGTCTTTCCTTGACGATATGCAGTCATATCTGCATCTACTGTATGTAGGAATGGAACAGGGCCTGGAGCGATGTCTGATACTGAACGAACATCTGACCAATGACCACCAACACCCCCACCTTTAACTGACAACCACCTTAACTCTGATGTGTGGTCTATTAAACCCTCAAGAGTATCTGGTACATAAGATAGGAAACATGAAATAGGTAATGCTTTTACTTTACCATTTGGTTTAGGTGCATTTGATAATACAGGTGATGCAAACATAAACCATTTATTAGAAACATAATTATAAATTCTTTGAGCAAGTTTTGTATCACCATAACAATATGCTTTAGCGGCACGAGCAAATGCCATTTGAGGTGAATCTTCTCCCTCTATACAATAATATTCTTTTAGTAATTTTTCTGCTTGTGTTGAAAGTAATTCATCTTTATCTGTGTCTATACTGATTCCTAGATAAGTTTTTTTCATTTTTTAATTCTACCTTTTTCCAAAATACGAATTGTGTTTTCGCTTGAATACCAGAATACACATGTTCATTTATAATTGTTTTAATCTCTGTGTCTGTTCTACCAGACAACACCATTTCATTTATATCTTTTTCTTTCACATACTCAGGCCACAACACAACTGAGTAACCATCATTTATAAATCTTTCAATCTGTTTTACAATTTCTTTATTACGAGGTTCATTATCAGGAATAAGAATTACATTTTCTTTCTTATCTTTAATTCTTAAATCTGATTGAGCAGTTGCAATACAGTTTTCTAAAAACAAACTATCAATCGGACCTTCAACAACATAAACTTTTTTATTCCAATCTACATTGTTAAGACCATAAACTTTATCTTTTTTTGAATCAAGAATAATAGTTATGTATTTAGGATTTTCTTTTCCAAATGCTCTTCCTTGAAAAGCAAACATTTTATTCTGTTCATCAAAAAATGGTATCACTAATCTTGGATGGTCACCATCTAAGTTAGGAAATTTATTTGGTACTAAAGAATTAACCCATTCATAAAACTTTGGAGCAAAAAATAATTGATGATGAGTATGACTTGGTATCTGTCTATCATCTACAAATTTTTTTACAGGGTGTGTATGCTCCAATGTTGAAACTTTGATAAGAGATTTTAATGATGAATCTCCTAACAAAATTCTAGTCTGTTTGAACTGACTTATGTCTGGTTCTACTTCTTTCTTTTTGTATCTTTCAAGTATATATTCATTATGAATTTTTGAATCTACTTGTTTTAAAAAGTTCTTAAAACTTGCACCAACGCCACAGTTATGACACTTATATATCATAGAATTCTCTTTACGAAAGATGAATCCTCTTGCTTTAGTCTGCGACTTTTGAGAATCTCCACAGTATGGACAACGAAAGTTGTACAGTCCATCACTCTTTTTCTTGAACTGTTTTAGCTGTGGTGATACTAATAATAGATACTTCTGGTCAATATAATACATGTTCGGTATAATAACAGGCCCAAACAAGGTTTGTCAAGGGTTACATGATATGTTTCATATATGCATTTATTACAAATCCAACGACTATAGAACCACCAATTATGAGATATTTCCACCTTTCTAAGACGCCAACTCTATTAGTAATGTCTTCTCTTAATCTTCTAATTTCTACCTCTGCCTCAATGTGTTGTTTAGTCATTAACTCTGTCATCTCTTTTGTACTTGTAGTGATTCTAGAATGTAATTCTTTTACATCATTAGCAAAAGTTTGTGCATCACGAATATGCACTTCCTCTTGTTGAGATATCTTTTCTTCATGAACTGCCAACATACGATTAATACAGTTAGATACATCTGTTATCTTTGTGATAGCAGTATCTAAACGACCATGAATTTCTTTCATGTCCGATACTTCTTTTTTAAGAAGTTCTACATCTAATTCTATGTCAGTCATTGCCATGTTATCCTTTCCTCATTTCTCTTTTTATACTTTGTATTTCACTTTCTAGTGAATCAATCTTTTTAGTAATCTTAGGATATCTTTTACGCCATGCATCTTCTGGTTGTTGTAACCATGTCCAACCCCACCTTTCAACTAAGAAGTCTAGAGTTGCATCAAACTTTGAGTAACACCATAGACCTAATCTAGTGTCTTTGAAATACATGAGAAAAGCAGCACCGAACAATGCTCCTGTAATACCTGTGTAAATCCAAAGGCGGTCACTCGCCATTCGTTCTATGATTTCCCACATAACTTAACCTCTTGGTGCTGAACTATTAATCGCCCAACGACCAAATGCTCTTACTGCTCTATATGCAGCTTGTTGTTTCCATACTGGCACAGGTGGTTCAGCAGATTGCATACCTTCTAAAAACATATCGTCTGCAATTTTTCTATATATTTCTCTTTCTGCTTTACTTTCTATAATTCCTTTTTTGAAAGCACCATTTATTTTTTCATACATAATATCATGGACTACTGCTGCTCTTGCACAATCAAAAGGTGCAATAAATGCCCAACAAACTCTTGGTACAGATGCTAAATCTGTAATGTATCCTTTAGGAACTGTAATTGTACTTGTTGTTTTAGTAACTTGAACACCACACTCCACCAATAACTCTCTTTCTTCTCTAGTAAGAGTTTCTGATTTAAATTTAAGTGGTGCATTTAACGACCAATTTCTTGGTGGTCTAAATTCTGCATCTAAAAAATCATTGAAAGAACCCATTATTTTTTATCCTCTTTTTTGTTATTATTTATAATATCTGCTTCGTAATAATTCTTATACTCATCTATCATCACATTCTGTTTCATCATATGAGCTCTGATATGTGCAAAGTTTTTGGCAAGTAATTGAAAGTCATTATCACTCAATCCAAAGATTACAGGGTCAACTCCTTGTTCTTCTAGTTTTTTGAAAACTTCTTCAGCATTTTCTGAGGTTATGATTATCCAATTTAATTTTTCTAATTCTTTTATAATAGGTTTTTCTAAGGCAAGAGGTTGCCTTTCCACTTCCATAGTGAAGATATCTAGTTTCTTGATTGAACTACAACCAGATAATAATAACACAGCAATTAATATTATACTAATACGATTCATAATTTGGGTTCGCTATTGATGGACACTCGGTATTGATTTCACTTTTCTTTGTTGCATTGATTTCTTTTTCTGTTAGTGGTGAACCACCAGCAATCTCAACACATCTTGTTGCCCTATCACTTCCTTTGTTAATAATTTTTTCTACAAGTTTATATTTTTCTAATGCAATTTTTCCAAAATCTCTTGCACCTTTATTAAATCTTTTATCTAATGCATCTATATCTTTTTGCAAACCATTAATAAGAGTATTCATTTTTTTATTTGATTCTAGAATCTGACTAAAATCTTGTTGTTGTTTTTGAATAACTTGTTTTTGTGATTCTACTGACTGTTCTAATAGAACTTGATTTGCTTTCAGAATGGCATTGTCAGAGCGTAGTTTCATGACATATACTCCAGCACCAGCGATGCCGAAAAATAAAACTGCCATGATTATCACTCTAACACTACCAAACATAAATCACCTTATCCTTCTTTATAAATTAAATAAGCACCATAGGCAATAGCTGCATATGCAACTATAGATAGTATCGGACTACCAACCATGATTAGTACTCCTATTCCAATAAAAGCACCACCAGACCATGACGATAATTCGCCTAGTTTTTCTTTTACTGTTTCTATTAACATATCAAACATAAGTTTACTCCTTTGTTGATTTATTTGATTCGCTTATTCATAGTAAATTCTTGACTATGGCTTAGAAGTAACAGTTGCCATAAATGGGCCCCTTCTCAATGGTTTAAAATGAATATTAGTTTCGTTACCAACTAATTCTTTTGGAGCGATAATTTTAAATTTAACCATTTGAGTAGAGTTATTAATCTTTACTAACTCCATATCTATTTCTTTATAGACTTTACCTTTAAATTTCAAACCATGTGCAGTAACAAATTTCTGAACCTTACCACCAGCAACTGCTTGTTTTGCTCTCTGTGCATTTAAATTTGCAACAGGAACATAACTATTGATACCAGGCCCTGTACTTGTTCTGTGTAGAGCATACGAATCTACATAGTCCTCTGTGAATTGTCTATAAGTTTTCATATTATTTAAGTTTGTTAATATCTTTACCTTTCATATTATGTTTTGAGATAAGTCTTGTAGCAGCAAGTTGACTAACAAAAGGTATATCTGCTTTAAATAATTGAATTAAAGCATTTTTATTTTTATCAACCTTGTCCATAATCTTCATTAGTTTATCACCAGCTGATGGACTAATTTTTTTACCTCTTAAAGGTTCATATGATTTTTTAAGTTTATCCATCATACCAGAACTAAAAACTTCTACAATAAATTTTTCTCTAGCAAAGTTATTCATACTCTCTTTAATACCTTTTGTGAAACTACCTTTTAGAATTTTCTTTTTGTTCATTCTTTTTTCCCTTTGCATTTTTAACTTTCTTCTGTGTAATTTATATTCTTTTGTTCTAGCATCTAATTCTTTTTTCTTTTTAATAGACATTCCTGTTGGATTCATATCTACTCCACCAGATGCAACTGAATTAGTTGGTGCATCTTCTTTGACTTCTTCATTTGCTCTTTTTCTTACAAGTGATGTTCTAAAACTTCCACCTTGTTTTCCTATTGCTTTTACAATAGTTGGGTCTTTTTTTGCTAACTGTTTAAGTTCATCTTTATCTATATCTAACATAGCAAGAAATCTCATTTTTTTGAGTTCATCTTTTTTTAAATCTAGAATCAATTGTGCTTGCTTTTTATTAATATTAAATTTACTTTCATGCATAGATTTACTATCCACATATGATTCTATTTCTTTCCATTTACTCATCTTTAATATCCTCTAACGATACAAATATTTTTTCTCCAGATGCAATATGTATTACAGGGAATATATCTATTCCTAGTATTGTATCTACAGGCGATTGGTCTTCAAATGTCATAACCAAATCCCCTTTTGTAGCAGTTATTGCTTCATCTTCTTTATTTAGTATATCGTTGACTAGCACATAGTTACCTTTGGGTAAAATCTCTCCAAATCCAACAACTTCCTCAGATATAGAGTTATCAAACTCTATATTGTTTTCTTTCAAATACTTAACCAATTCTTTTTCAAACATATCTGGGTCTTGAACAGATTCTTTAAATGTATCTTTGAGTAAGAATAATGCAGCTGCATATGTACCTACCTTTGTTCTTAAACCTGGCACCTTATTAAATAGTTTCTTAATATTGAATACTAGTTTGTGTAGTATGGTATATGAGTTTTTTAATTGGGATGTGGATAACTCTACGGCTGGTTTCGTAGACTTTTCCTTTCTGATTCTATTTCCTTTTTCATCAATGATTCCAAATTTATAGGCATCAGTTTTTTTAAAGTCTGTTGTTAACAACTTTAAAAATCTATATGTTACGAATAAGTCTATTGCACTACCCATTATATCTTTCCTAATGTTTCTAGAACATTTGTGTCGTGTTCTATATCGGTTAAGTCTTGTTCTTCTATGCTATTTAGGTATATTAGAAATGATTTAAGTGCAGGCCAATAAGATGGTTGTATCTTATATAGGAGCAATGTGGTTGCAGCTTCTATACTGAACACATTGTTTAAAACTATGAGATGATTTAGTAGTAACCTTTCTTTTAAGACACCTGTTTCATAATATCGTCTAAGTAATCTTTTGATATACTTAAATCTTTTTAAATCATCTTCAAACTCTTTTTCACCCTCACATTGTGGATTGTCGTAATTTCTTATAGCGTACATGACAACATTCTGAGGTGTTATCTTTTCGTACATTTTTACTCAATCTTGGCGAATACTTTACAAGAGTTGTTATTAGGCATCATTTCATATCTTAATTTAAGTGATAATCCACCTTCAACCATATGTGAAATACCATCATCATTTGTTATTTCGTCTGGTGCTTCTGTTCCTGTTTTACCATATCTTCCACCAAACAAAGTTAGTGGTAAGTCAAATTCACCACTAGAACCTTCCATTGTAGGTACTTTAGGGAAAGTCAAGTGTATTTTGTCAAGTGAACCTCTTAGTCTTGCGATTGCATGTTCTGGTAAAAGGTATTCCATATTAGAAATAGCACCAATAATAGCATTGATTCTTTTTAAATTATCTGGGTTAAATACATCAGAACCTAAAGTATCTGTGACTTCACCTGCTAAATTATTAGGGTTTTCACCAACAGGACCTGTTGGAAAACCACTTGCTTCTTTTATAAATCCTTTAAATGTTTTCATAATTCTTTTCCTTCTCTAAAGTAAAATCTAGGGGGGCGAACCCCCCCAAATCTTGTACGCACTATTGTGATGCGATAACTTACTGATTATTAGTCAGTCGCTGTTACCTCGATACATCCTGTGTCAGCAGCAGCAGCATGAGATGCTAAAGCAACCCATTTTGTTCCTGTCCACATTAATGTAGCTGTATCACCAACAGTAACAAAGTCAGCATCAATAAATCCTAATGGGTCAGCAGGTGTCATCTCAGATGTACCCCCAGCTGTATCATGTACGATAATTTTGATTTGACCTACAACTGTACCATCAGCTAATGTTGTAGCAGCGTTTGTTCCTGTTGTTTCTAGGAATGTTACAGCTGTTGCAACAGATATAGCAGTTTGAGTAGCAGAAGAAATATCTTCTGTTGAATTACTAAAACCGATAAATGAAGGTAGGTTGTTGACTAAGTTTGTAACTGATACTTTTTTGTTAATAGGTGTTCCTGTTGGGTCATCTACTACATGAAGTAAATCAGCACCAGCAACTCCTGTACTTAAATCAGTAAGTGCTGTTATTTTTTTATCTGCCATTTGGCTTCTCCTGTTGTGAGACTAATGTCTCGTTATATAAACCCCATATGTATTAGGGGAATGTTACTGACAGTATTTAACTGTCATCACTAGAACCAGATAGCTGGTCTTCATCATTATGTAATTCTTTTACTAAGTTAATACATTGCTGTTTTGCACCTTGTAAGGCATTCATTGTTGCAATTGTTTTAACTTTATCTCGTTCTAGTTCGACTATTCTATCATTAACTTTTTGAATGTCTTCATCTAAAACTTTAATCTTATTTTCTAAATTTTCCAATTCAATTGTTACTACTTCACCCATTATATACTCCAATTATGTTATATTATTTAACTATTTATACAAGATATTTGAGGGAACAAAAAGTTCCCTCGATATTATCTCAATTATGTAGTTGTTACACCAGCAAGGACATTTGCTGTACCTGTAGATGTACCCACTTGTGAGTACATTGCGATATCAGATACTTTATCCTCAACTAGAATGTTATCATTTGCATTTGTAGATGAACCATCTGTACCATTAAGTATGATTGTATCTCTACCTGTGTCATTTGATGCATCTTCTAGTAACATTACTACTTCTGAATCATCACCAGTTCTTGTTAGACCTGTGACATCAGTTGCGTTATCCACGCCTTCAAATTTCATTTCTAGTGATTCAGTTAACATATCTTCACCACCATCAGCCATTAACAATAATACTTTATCATTTCCAACTGTGATGTTTTCACTAACTGTAAATGAAGTTTGTGAAGCAACTGCTGTGATTGTCAATGAGTTATCTGTAGATATACCTGTATCTCCGCCATTATCAGAAATGTCAAGTGAAGAAGTATCTTGTACTGTTACTACTTGACCTGTTGCGATTGTACCAGAAACACCATCTACTGTAATTGTTGCACTATCAGAAACGGCTCCATTAACTGTTGCGACTGCACCAGATGAACCATTTAGTATTATACCATCACCACCCATTCCTACATCAGAAGATTCTGCTGTACCTGATTCTTGGCGTAGTTTACAAATGTTATCTCCACCTTCTTCAACGATTGTTGCACTACCATTTAATACGATAGCAACATGGTCGTCACCAGCATCTTGACCTAATCCGCTAAATGAAATAAATCCAGCTGCGGCAGCTTGTAGCACACCTCTAAATGTTATTTGGTTAGTTCCTGAACCAGAATAGTATTGAGCAGCGATTGTGTTGTCTTGTACCATATCTGTTGCACCCACTCTAGATAATAGAATGTATGCTTTGTTTGTAACTGTTTGGTTAGATGTTGCAGTAGCAGATGTTACTGTAACTTTTTCATCAAAAGTAACTGTGATGTCAAAAGTAGCAGCATCAGCATAAGCGCCGTCTGTCCAATCTATTGACATTACATTAGCGCCTTGTAATGTTGATGTACCCAATCCACGAATACATACTAGTATTTCTGGTTGAGCATCTGTGTTGTCGTTACCACTTGAAGCAAGTCCTGCTGATAGAGCCCAACCGCCAGGTTGTGCAATGCAGTTTTCTCTAGCACCCATAGAACCTGAAGCGTTAGAATCTACTGGCAAAAATTTTGGCCTGCTTTCAGAGTTGGTTGATTTTCCCCATAGTGCCATTTTCTTCTCCTAAATTAATATTATCCAAATCTCTTTGTTATCAGTATTTATAATTATTTAAACCCTAAATTAGAGAGTTCTTTTAATGTTTTACTTACATTTGTGTGGTGTATTCCAATACCACCCTTACTTTCCCATTCTTTTATGTTCTTGATGTAATCATCAATCAACACACTAGGTTCACCTTTATCAGTCGCATATGACTGTTTCTGAGCCCTTTTCACAAGTAACACTCGTGATTTAGGTACTCTAGTATTCTTTGCAATCCATTTGTGTTTCCCTGTTCTAGAATTTGCATCTCTTGCTGAATATGCAGATAATATGTATGGGTCGTACTTTGCAATTCTTTGATAGAGTTTTTTAGAACCTGGCATCCATTGTAAGTTATCCCAAAATCCTTTAAAGTTTGCAATCTTCTTCCAACGAGTTTCCCTATCTGATTTCACAAAATCTTGTCCTAAGACAAACTTAGCGCCATCTAAAAACGCACAAAGAACTTGGTCTAAATCACAATACAGTTTAGGTAAACTTTCTTCGTTTACTTTTAAAAGTTCTCTAACATTTTTCATTTACTTTACTTCTGGTTCTATTTCAACTTTAGTTGGTTTCTGACCAGTAGCAGTCTTACCATCTTTTTCTACTTCTTCTTTTTTCTTCTTACCTTTTTCTTTGTATCCACTTGCAAAGGCAGCTCTTCTTTGTGCATCACTAGCAAAACCTTCTTCTTTGTTTTCTACTTGTATAGCACCTTGTCTTTCAAACTTAGGTAAATCTTTTTTATCAATAACGAAAACTTTACCTTTGTAGTTACCCTTTTTCATCATTACCATAGTTTCTTTTTTTGGGTCTTTTAATTGTCTTTTAGAATCAAATGGTGATTCCTTTACTGTTTTTTCAAAAACATTTTTACCTTCACCCATATTCCAAATGTCAGCAAGTATTTCTCTCATAGATTTTTGTTTTGCAACATTTGCTTCTCTGATTTTATCTAGAGTTTCATCTACATTTTTATTCATTGTATCTTCTTTCATCAATGCAGCAATATCTTTTCCAGCAATATAATCAGGTAATACTTTATTTAAAGATTTATCTATATCCATAGATTTCATTACATCCTTTTTAAATTTATCTGCAAATCCCTTCATATCTCTATCTTTTTTCATCTTCATAACAACATTGGCAACCCTACCAGCAAGTTCTTTCATTTTACCTTCTTCAAGATTAGTTTCTTCTTCTTTTCCTTTGTAGTTTTTATCCACATAGTTAAAGAACTCTTTTTTCTTAGCGTCAGTTTTTAAATCAGCAGGACTATCTATTTTGAATTTTTTAAGAGCAGAATTAAAGAACTTTTCGTATTCGTCTTTACTTTCTTTGATACCTAGTTTCTTCATTTCTTTAGAAATCTCTTTATCAATCATGGCAGTGCTTTTATTTTTTGCCATTAGTCTACCTTTTTGTAGAAGTAAATCAGAATACTTTAAGTATTTACCACCTGCCTCTATTAAGTCTTTAGCAACAACTCCACTCATAGATTGTTGGACTGCTTCTTCCAAACTACCTTTTTTTGTATCTAAATATTTCATTACACTTTTCCTCGTTGTACAGTTTTAAGCAAATCTCTATATGATTTACCAATTGCTGTTTGCATTTTTGCTCTATCAGCAGGTTTCATTTTCATCATCATATCAATTGCTTTATTTATAATTCTTATATCTACTTTCTTTTTCTTCTTATCTAGGAACTCAATATCTCCTTTTCCTTTCATATCCTGAGCTCTTTTTAACTGAACGAAGATATTCTTATCGGCAGCTTTTCTATCTAAGTCTGTTGCAGTAAAATCTATATCAGCAGGGTCTTTCTTTTCTTTGATTGCAGTTTGAGATATCACTCTACTTGCTTGTGTCGCTAAACTGTTTTCATCTAGCATCCATTCTTCTTGTTCAACACCCTCTAATTCTAGTTCTATTCCATTTCTATATTTTTTCTTTAAATATGCCGCAAATTTCTTTACATCTCTAGTATCCATATCAGGCTGCATAATGAAGCGTGTGTCACCTTGTTCTCCACCATCAAGCTCTAATGGGATATCTCTAAATTCACTAGGTAAGTCATATCTTAAATGATAAGCAAGTTGTTTTGATATATTAGAATTTCTAGTATTAATGAAAATAGTACCATCAATTTCCATTAAGTTTTCTTCTTTTACTATTCTTCCTTCTTTTCTAGAAAATTTGATGCCTGGTTTTAGTACATCTTTTGTTATACTAAGTCCACTAACACCAGCTGACTTTTTCAATATCTTCTCACCATCTTTTGCCATTTTCATATCACGAAATGGCACAGCAAATCTCATACCCTCTTTTTCAAATCTTACTACAAATACAGTTTCTTCTGTTATGTTATCTTCCATAAGGTGTACATCAACACCTGCTGTACTTCTTAAACCTTTCATCTTTGCATATTTTTTAGCGGCGTCATATGTGCCTTTTGAAGTTTTGATAATTTCTTTACCTTTTTTAATATGAATAACTGTGTATGTTCTTTCTTTTTCTTGTATATTATCTTCATTCATTTCTTTTCCCCTGTCGTGCATAGCATCTATGTAATCTGCCATACCATCTAATTTATTAACTGCTGTTGCGACTTTATTAGTCCACCATGTAGGTAAGTCATCTTCATCACCTAGTTTTCCTAATTCTGTATTCATTTTTTGTAATGCATCTGTAGCAATCTGAACTTGTGTTTTCATAGATGCAACATCTGTATGTCCTGATTCTTGTATGTTCTCACATTTACATGGGTCATCATCACACTTTGGACAATTTTCCTCTTTGACTTCTTCTTTGATACCAAGACGCTTCATTGCTTTTTTGATTATAGGTCTTGCATCACCTCTCGGATTTTTATCACCAGCATCCATTAAATCATCAAATAACACATCATCACCAATAAACGGCCCTATAACATTTCTAGCATTTTGGCCCTCTTTACCTAACTTGATAGGTATTTTCATTGCATGTTTAAGTCCAGCTTTTTGTTTAGATGTTTTAGGCAACTCCCATGTTCCCTCTTTAACTTCAACTTCTTCTTTGGAATCTAGATAAGCAGCAACTGCCATTTTCTCTTTCTTCTTATCTGACTTTCCTTTGAATTGTGGTGCATCTGATTTTTTAAAATCTTTTACATAATCTCCAGCGTCAGCGTCTTTACCTAGTTTCTCTTTAACTTGTCCTACTATATCTTTTGCTTTTTTAGGGTTTTCTATTTCTTCTTTTTTTGCACCTCTGACTTTATCTGCAAGGTCTTTGTCTGCCTTACCCCATGTACCAGATGATTTAGTTACAAAAGAATTTACTCGTGCAAATGCCCATTGCTGTGGTGTTGTGCCAGGTCTATGTCCTGTTTTCCACGCCGCCATACCCCTATCGTATACCTTTTTAAGTATATTATAAGGCATACCAGATTTGTCTGCTTTTGTAACTAACCCTTTAATTTTTTCGTTTAATATATCCATTGTAGTATTTATCCTTTCATTAAGTCTGTGACTGATTTACCTTTTTCCCAGAACTTACATGACCAATATCCTGGCGTAGTCTTGTCTTTTTTCTGGTCGCAATTGTGTCTTGCTCTAAATGCTTTTCTTCTTTCTGGGTCATCTCTTTTGATACTTAATCCTGTAGTATCACCAAAAGAAACTTTAACCACATTACCTTTATCATTCTTTACATATACATAGAACTTCTTATTACCACCTCTAACAGGGTTATTTAGTTTGACTTTCTTTCCTTGATACTCAGCATCTTCATCTATTTCACCCCATTCATTAATATTTTCTTTTACCTTTTCGCCTGGCGTTAACTTTCTTAAATACTCATCATATTCTGGTGTTCCTAATAGATAATATTCCCTTAAAGAATCACCATAATCTCCTTTATTCATTTGTTCAAACATCTTTGTTCCTAACATTTGACCAGCAACATGGTCTGACAAGAAATGAAATCCTGCTTTTACTCTACCAATACCAACTTCCTTTGCAGCTTCCATAAGACCATCTTTATGTTCTGGGAATTTTTGTGCCACATATAACGCAACAATCATTGCCTGAGTAGAATGACCACTAGGATATGACCTAGTTTTATTTGTTGTACTTCCTAACACATCTAGATTACCATCTATTTCAAAAGGTCTTTTACGATTAAACTTGTTTTTAAAATGTCTAATTGTAGGTACTGCTTGTTGAACAATATCTCTTAATTCATTTTCATGAAATTCTACTTTCATTTTTTTCAAATATTGTTTAATTGAATAGAACGAATCTCTATCATTGTTTGCAACACTTTCCTCATCTTTATCTGTTCTTGTTGATATAAACTTTCTAATAATTCCCATTTCTCTTTGCATATCATCTCTAGGAAAATCTGGTATCTTGATAAAATCTTTTAAATCATCTGGGTAAAATTTAAACTCCTCTGTCATTTCATATTTGTCTGACTTTCTTTTTGTACCATCTGCTCTTTTAATTAATCCTTTTGCTTTTAGGTGTGCAATATCAGTAAATCCTGCTTTACCAGATTTATATCTTTTCATTGCATCTGTTGTATCTGGTGCTTCTTCTTGTGCCCTTTTCATTTGTGCAGATGTTGGAGCACCCTTTTCACCTTTCTTTCTCATTTTTTCACCAGAACCTCTTTTGATTCTTTCTTTTTTCTTTCTAATGTTATCCCAAAGACCTTCATTCATTTTCTTAGTCTTTTCTTTCATCTTGTTAATATAGGTGCGATAGATTGATGCTTCTGCTTTCTTACCCATTTCTTTTGCTCTTTGTTCCATTGCAACGGCAGCCTGTATTTTGTGTGCATGTGTTCTGTCTGACCTTTCAATTTTAGAAACACTTGCCTTTGCAGTTTCAACATCTTTAAATCCTAAACCATGTATTGTTCCTCTTGGGTCTTCATCTGTATATAAGTCTGAATGTTTATCACTCTTTGCTGGTTGTCCTTTCTTTCTAGGAACTCTAGGTTCTTCACCAAACATCTGTTTAAATTTCTTAGTATGTTTTGATGGTTTAGTTGTTCCACCTTTATCGCCTGGAGCAGGTTTATAAGCAGCATCTGAATCTGGGTCTTTCTTACCATACTTTGCAAAGTGTCTTGCTCTTGCTTGTTTAGTAGATTTTGCCATGGCATCACCCTCAGTATCTTTTGCATAATACTTAGCAGGTTGTGTACCTTCTCTATCTTTAATATCTTTGTCTTGTTTTGTTTTCTTAGGTGCTTCGTCTTCTGCTTTCTTTTCTGTAAGAGCTTTAACTTCATATGGTTGTAGATGTTTGGATAATACTTTTATAATATCACTTTTTATTTCTCTATTTCTAGTTAAAAAACTTTTTAAATCTTTTGCTAGTCGTCTGTGATTAATATTTTTCATTAATCCTGCTAAAAATGCAAACTGTCTTCCATGTGTAATATCTTTACTTTTATCTTTAAAGTCTTGTGATATTTTCTTTAGAGCAGTTCCACTCATTTCATACATAGAAATTTCGTGTAACCAAAACTTATATGTCTTATAAGTTTCATCTATAACAGTTACATAGTTTGTACCCTTACGAATAATCTCATATGGTTTATCATCTGCTGTAACTAGTTCACCAACATTCCAAATCTGTTCTGACAAATATAAATCTCTTAATACTTCTGGGTCATTCATATCTAATTCTTCTCTGATACCCATAGACTTACGAACATCAAAGTATAATTTTTTTGCTTGTGCATCAGGTAATGGTGTTCCTTGTTTGAAAGAATCAAAATCATTATCTTGAGCGGCAGCTCTCATTTTAGATGCAGACATTCCTGTTGCACCTTCAGCATCTGGGTCTCTTTCTCCAGCACTAATTACTTGTATGTTATCAAACTTATAATATCCATGTTTTGATTCAACACCATTATATTTATTTGACAATGTTTTAAATTCTGTTACTCTATCAGAACCAGCAACTATTACTATATTTTGATATGTTTTATTTAACTCTGTTAGTATATCAAAGATAGTTCTTGCTTCTGATACTACAATATTTTTTTTGTGTTTAGGAAATGACTTTTTCATGTATGCAATTTTCTTTGCATATTGAAGTGGGTCTCTTTTAGGATTCTGTGAATGTGAAGCATACACTTTATAATCATCTGCACGAACAGTCGAAAGTTTAGTAATTAACTTCTCATGACCAATCGTTGGTGGATTGAATCTACCATAAGTCATTGCAACTGTTTTAGGTGCCTCTGCTATGTCTATAAATTTTTTCATAGTTTTGATAAATCCATTGGTGTAACCCAATCACCAGTTCTTTGTTTTCTTTTTATATCTCTTGTCATTAGTTTTATGGCATCACCTTTACTTAGATAAAATCTTTTACCTTTATCATCAAACCAACCTTGTTTCTTATTGTCGTATTTGATGCCCTTACCTGTTACTGTTCTAAACTCTTTAAATGTTTTCATCTACTTATCCCATGCCTTGATGGCAGTAAAGTTATTAAAACTAAACTCCATTCGGTCTACTAGTTTAACTGCATTTCCACTTACTCTATCTATTGCGACATATCCTTCTGGATTTGATACTTGAAATCCATTACTTGTTTTAATAAATGTTCCAATACTTCTAATGCGATTTAATTTTTTAACCACTAACATTTTAGCATTGACAATCGCATTTTGAAATGTAATTATTTGTGTTAAATTTTTAACATGTTTTAACATTTCTCTTTTATATTCTTTCTGTAAGTTCTTATATTTATCTTTTCCTTTAGGACTTTTTGATTTGTCAATCATTTCTTGTAACTTCATTTCTACATGTTTAACATAACCTATTGCATGTGCATTAGGATTTGTAATTGGTTTACCTTGTCTGACATTAATATTGTTATATGTCTTTAGTGATGCACCAAGTAATGCACCTGTAAAACTGTTTTGTAAATTTAAAAACTTAGTTAACATAGGTGAGTTAATTGTCTGGAATGTACTACCAGCAATAGATAACTCTTTAGTGATTGCATCTGTTTCTGATTGTGTAAATGTTGCACTACCAGATACATCTTTAAATGTAGCGTCATCCATCCACACATTAGATACATTTTTAAGACCTGATATGTTTACTCCAAATGAAGCTTTCATACTTTGTAAATCTTTTCCTGTATATGTTGTGTGCCAAACCACACCAATCTTTGCTTTTTTAATCTGTCTTCCAAAATCTGAATCAACAGGTACTGCATATACAATTGTGTTTGGTTGGAATGTATAAACCTTTTCTCCATCTATATTATCAGTAGATACATCATTTGTAAACATTAAGTCACCTTGTAAAACTCCTTTAATACCTAATTTTGGAAACTCTGATAAGGCAACTTTAAATTTTGCGTTTAAATCACCAGATGTATACTTGTCTATGTCTGCGTTTGTTTTATAGAGTTGTGGTTCTACATTAAATACAGATTTCTTTCCTACAAAAAACTTACCATCTTCTGGGTCAATACCAGCGAAGATAGCAGGAGCACCATCCCATTTAACTGTCATATTAATAGATGAACGAGTTGCACCAGCAAACATATCTCTTAGTGAACGAACAAAGTTTATAGATGCACGACCACCATCAATACCATAGTTTAGTATCTCATCTTCTATGTGTTCTAGATGAAGGTTCTTTCCACCTTTATCTTCAAACAATAATTGTTCTGCAAGATTGTTCATTATTTATATACCACATGTGGAGCTGATTCAGTTGATAAAGACATTGAATATGATGCTATGTTATCACATATTTTATTCGCAGAATTTTTATTTGATTCTAAATGTGCGACATAAAACATACTTAAATATTTTGAGAATCTCCAATCAAATGATGACACTAAACCTATTTTTCCTTTTGCTCCTGCTTTTTTTATAAAAGTATCTTTATCTTCTGTACCACCACATGAAAGATGTAATTCATATAATTCATTTAAAAAAATTGGTGTTGGTTTTTTAGCTAATGTTAATAACTGACTATTTGTATATGGGAACTTTGTTAGTGTGCTATTTCTAATTGCAATTGATTCTAATATACCACCACCTATTTTACCGGCAGATGCACCCTTTCCTTTAATTTCTCCCTGCCAACCTTTACCCTCATCAAAAGTTCTTAGTTGCATTTTTATCTTCTCTTTACCTAAAAAAACATACATATCTTTTGAACTAAAAACATTCTTTATTTTTTGAAATCCAGCATACTTTACTGGTAAACGAATAAAGCCAGTTGTATTATTTTCTACTTTACTTACTGTGCCACTTACCTTTTTTAAAGATATGCCAACTAATGTTTTATTATCATAAAATTCTTTTAGTTCATTAGTAAACGCACCTAAAGTTGCATACTGAGAAAAATCAAATTTTGCACTATCTTTTACAGCATAGATATCTGCTGGGCTCCATTTATTAAGGTTAGAAAATAATTTTGGTTTTGATGCTTTGTTTAATTCTTTAAATTTATTTTCTATCTCATCTACAAAAGGTGAACCTCTATGAAATGTATACTTTGTTCCTTTTAAATCTTTTTTCATTTGATTTGCAATCAGGATAGAAGATTCCACCCAATCATCTGTCATGTCTTTTGCTATTTTATCTAATGCTACATCAATTTCAAATTTATCAGAATAACTTCCATATAAACTTTCATCTAATGCATCACCAACTTTTAGTTTTTCTCCACCGAATATAGCAGCTGCATAGACACATTGAGCACACTCTGTTGTTGCTGTATTTTTAGTTCCACCACCAGAACCTTTTCCACCACCAAATATATCTGTTTTTAAAATATCATTTAGTTTAATTATTGTACCTTTTGAAGTAACGAATACAGGTTTATATCTTCTCCCAACAGTAAATGCTGATATCATATCACCACCTTCAAATGAAAGTCTATCTGATTTATTTGCCCATTTTAAAGATGTTTTACCTTGTGTAGTATCTACCTTAGTGCCGTTATTGATAACATCTACTAAAGTATAAAATCTAGGTTTACCACCACGAATCTTTTGTAATTCGCCAATATCTAAACCTTTAGCTTCTTGTAAAAGAATCTGTGATTTTTCTAATAAGTCTACTTTTTGAGTACGAGCAGGTCTTAACTGCTCCATAGAGCGTCTTAGCGACATTCAATTTCTCCATTTAAATATAGTTATATGTGTTATTTATCAAACTTTTAACTTAGAGAACTTGTCGTATAGGTCTTTTTCCTCTCCCTTACCGAACCCTTGTCCATTATCAGCGACAGGAACTTCACTTTGGCCATGGTCTACAAGTTCATCTTGTGCTTTGAGTTCTACATCAAACAGTTTCATCTTGTTTCTATCAATCCCTATAATGAATCTCTTGTTCATGGTAGGGTCATTATATCTATTTTTCAACTGTTTAACACAGATTTGATTGAGTTCTTCTAGTTCCTCTGTAGATATCAATGCAAACATCAAGTCAGCAGTTGCTGGTAGTCCAAAACTTTCTGAGGTATCTTCAAGTCCAACATCTGTATTAGAGAAACCACTTCTAGTTGTTTGAGTTGCCGACATAATAGGAACATTAGTTTCTACTGCAAGTCCACGAAGTTCTTCTGCGATAGACTTGATGATAGTGTAAGAGTTCATAGAACTTCCTGCTTTGAATCTACTTGATGCACAAATGTTTAGATAATCAATAAAGATAATATCTGGTTTAAAAGATTTCTTAACTGCAAGTTCTTTGAGTAATCCTCTAAAGTGTCCACTATGAGCAGATGCAGTAGGATATTCTTTAATGATTAATTTACCTTTTGCTTTCTTTTGCAATCTTGTAATCTTATCATCAAACATTTTCTTAGGTAAATCATGTAAATCTGGAATACTAATATTCATCATATTAGCATCTATTCTTTCTGCGATTCTTTCTTCTGCCATCTCTAACGAAATATACAACACATTCTTTCCTTGTGATAAACAATTTGCAGCTTGATGACACATGAATAATGATTTACCAACACCTGTTCCAGCAAGTGCAATATTCAAAGTCTTAGGTGGAAGTCCACCCTTAGTAATCTTATTAAAGAACTCTAAATCAAATGGTATTCTTTCTTCTTTGTGATGATAATAATCAAATCTAGATTCTGAATCTTCTAGATAATCATGACCTACAGAATTATCAAATGATACTGCAAGAGCATCTGTTAAAATACTTGGAATAGAATCTGGTGTCTTATCTTTTGACCTACCATCTATAATACCAACACCCTCTACGATTGCATTATAGATTGCTTTATCTTTAACAAACTTTTCTGTAGTATCTACTAACCAATCAAAATCTATAACTTCTTTTTTAAGAGTTTTAATTATCTCTACAATCTTTTTATGTTCAGTATCATTTAAATCTTTTCTTGCACCAACCTCAATCTCTAATGATGTTTGAGTTGGCATCTTATTATATTTGTCTACAAATTTTTGTATCTCATCAAAAATTATTCTTTCTTCTTTTACATCAAAGTATTCTGGTTTTATAAATGGTAAAACCTTTCTTGTATATTCTTCGTTGTTTAAAAGATTAGTTAGAGTTGTCCTTTCTATTGTCTGGTTCTGCATATTGCTCCTCAATTATATCTACCAAAATATCACCTATAAGATTCATAAAATCTTCCCCAAAGTCTTCTTTCGGTACTGCATTATTATCTACGATATCAAATTCAAATTTAAATGGCATATTGCCATCTTTCGTTTCTTCACCTAGTGAAACATTTCCATACTTATAAATGACACCAGCAAACTTACCACCCTTGATACCAATACAAGTTTGGTCTTGTGTTTTACTTTCTACATAAACATATGATTCTTTAATATTAGACATAGTGTAAATAAGTTTGCATTATATATTTTGGTTCATTTATTGGTTTTGTTCCAGCATGTAACCAAGGCCACATTGGTGGAAACATTAACATACTACCTTTCTTACATTCAGCATACTTATCTAATTGTGGAAAAGTAGTTTTACCTTCTTCATTATCTGAAAGATAAACAAAGAAAACTAAAAATCTTGTAGATGTTTGTTTTGAATTTACATCTACATGTGGTTTAAATTCATCATGGTCATTTGGCATGTATCTTTTTAAACGAATAGGCTCCCAAATATATTTACTTGGCATTTGTTGTGGGGTAACTCCTGTATCTTTTAAGTAAGTTAAAAGATATGATTGAAAGAGATTTGTAAATTCTTCTATCTCCTTACTCCACATCTGAGATGATTTTGTCATATTTAATTGTGTAAAACACATACCACCAACATCAAATTCTTCATGTTGAGTTTGAAACTGTTCAAACTTATCAATAAGATTTTTGCAAGTTCTTTTATCTATTACATCATCATATGTTTTAATTAAATTATCCATTTCTTATTGTCCAATCTATTGCTATTCTTTTTTTGTCTGTTATAATATCTTCTGCCTTATGTGGTAGTCGTGGATTAAAAACTATAAAATCGCCAGGCGATAACTTGTGTACTGTTCCATCATGTTGGAATCCACCACCATCACTATCTTTCCAATCTGAATTAATTATACCTAATACTTTAATGATTGGTGTATCTTTCAGTTCATCTTTTTCATGGTCTGTATGCAGATTATCTTCTCTATGTTTATCTTTCATAGAGATACCACAAAACAATAAGTCTAGGGGAACATCAACATTACTTTGTTTTGCTTTCTCATGAATCATCATTAACAAACTCATAGACACACCAGCCAAAAACTTATCATGGATTGTTGTTCCTTGTATCACATCAATCTTTGCATGTTTATCTTCGAATGGTTTACCCATTGGATAATTAAAATTCCACTTAGTAGATTTCGTAACTTGATGTTTAATGAAATCTAAAAATAATGGTGTGCAACAATTATTTACTATCGTTGCCATACATAAACTCTTTCTTTACAGCGTCTTCTAATTGTTTCATTACATCTTCTGTAAAATATTTTTCTGGGTCATTGTTAATTGTTTTACCATACTGTTTAGTTCCATCTGGTAACTCAATACGAGTTGATACTTGTTTAAATATTCCATGTGCAACTGCTAATTCAAGTAATCCATAATACTTATCAAGTCCTTTATCATAAGTTAATAACACATCAACCATTTTATTTTCCATAGTCAATCTTGATTTATGATTCTTACAATGAATTATGTTACCAACAACTTCTGTACCATCTTTAAATTTTTTCTTTGAAAGATAGATAATACTTGAAGCAGCATACTTCAATCCAGAACCACCACCCATTTCTTTTGTTGGGAACATAGAACCTACAACATCATAAGTATGGTTTGTTACCACCATTGGCACTTTTGCTTTTCCAAGTTTTAAAGTTAAAACTCTAAATGCAGCTTTTAGTATTTGTGCTCTAGTCATATCTCTAGTTTCTTTTCCTGCCTCTGTATCTTCTACTTCTTTTGTAGTTGATAACATACCAAGCGAATCTAAACATATAAACAATGGTCTGCGTATATCTACATCTTGTTGCATATATCTATCTAATACTTTTAATGCTTGATGTCTAAACTCTTGTACAGTTGTTACAGGAAGTATTACCATTCTATCTGCATCTATACCTCTATCAATAACCATTTGTTTTGTTATCGCACTTTCTGATTCAAAGTAAACAACACCAGCATTTGGATTTTGGTCTAAGAAGTTTTTAACCATTCCCATAAGAAAGAAAGTTTTTCCTGTTGCACTTTCTCCAGCAAGAGCAGTTATTTTATTCTGTGGAAGTCCACCATACATTGAACCAGAAATCAATCCATTGAATATGTAAGAGCCTGTATCAATAAAATTTTCTACATCTCCTGCCTCTACACCTTCTGAAACGACAGCGGCATATTCATTTCCTGTTTCTTTAATCACATCTTTTAAAAAGTCATTCATCATTATCTCCTGTTTCCCTAGTATTTTGTAAATTTAAATAATCAAACATATTTTCATTTGGTTTTGAATCAGTAAATGGTAAAGGATTTTCTTTTTCTTTTTTGAATATCCTATCCCAATTATCTTCAAAAGTCTTTTCATCAACTTCTCTCGGTCTTCTTTTATCTCCTTTTCCTGCCATTAGAAAAACCCCTCTAGTGTTCCTTGTGTTCCATAACTACCATCTATCTGCCACTTTATAATATTAGTAATAAATTTTAAAGGTTCTACAAATGACTTTTCAAACTGCATATCATAATCAATAAAGTTATGTAAGTTTAATTCATTAGGTAACTTAGTCATAAAAGATATTGATGTCGACTGATAAACATTTGGTGTTTTCATATGTAAAAATTTAATCTTATCTCCCTCTTGTATATATGGATATTTACCTTGTAATTTTTTATCTTGCAAAAGATGATTATATAATATTGCACCTTTACAATGTATTGGTGCTCCTTTCTTAAATAGATTATGTGATTCAGTCCACTTGTTTAATCCATTTACAGAACGAGGATAAGCAATTAACTCTGGTTTTAAGTTCATAAACTCTGTTCTAAAATCTTGTATGAAACTATTTAATACTTTATCATCTTCGTTCATAATAATAGTTAATGCTTCTTTAATCTTTTCACGACATGCAGCTGGGGTAGATGACTTGACTGCCTCAACACCCATAATTTTTAGTTTAGGTTCTTTATAACGAACACCCTCAACATCATGTGCATTTAAAATATATCTTTTCTTTGCAACCCAAATACCTTTGTCTGCAATCACTTCTCTTTTCATTTGCATTTTTTGTTCGTATGCATTTACATACTCAGCGAGTTCTTGATAACTTTTATCAATAAAAGGTTCAATTTTCTCTTTAGCAACTGTGTCCAAAAACTCCACGATTTTATTGTTGTCTGTGTCTGGTACGAAGACTTTACTAACCAACTTATCAAATGTGATATAGACCGAATCCGTATCGCTCGCAATAATATAGTCCTCTCCTCTGGTATTAAGTATTTTATTAAGATACTTGTTAAGACTGTGTTCAATATAGCGAATAGCAAGTTGACCACTTGTAGTAATCGCTTCGGCAACCAAAAGATTGTAATACCTAAACCACACATTGCCGATAGCGCCGTATGCACTATTGAGTGAAATCTTTTTAGCCATCTGAATATTATTGAACTTGGCAATTGTCTTTTGTAATTTTGGGTCTTTTGTTTTTTCATAATCTTTTTGTGCCTCAATCATTAATTGTTTAAACTTTACTCTATCATCATACATCTTTTGCATGAGTTCTGGTAAGAAACCTTTTTGTGTTGTTTTAAATAAAGCACCATTCGGTGTCATTGTTGCATCTTTTAATATTGATGTATCTACTTCTTTATTTAACAGTTTCTCAACTGACATATTTTTAACTTTTTCATCTGCAACTAATGTTTCTGGTGAAATATTATATTGCATAATTAAATGTGGATATAGTGAATTTAAATCAAACGACATCACCCACTTATGTAATCCTACGATTGGGTCTTTGACATATGCACCTTCAAACTTTTCACTTTTTTCTCTTTGAATTTTTTGTGGTATAACGATATTCTTTTTTCTTAGTTCATTGTAAATAAGTATATCCCAATATTTTACAGAACCTAATACATCCATATAATTAACTTTAGCATCATATGCCATAGTCAAACATAACTCAATCAATCTCATTTTATCTTCTAGTCTATCAACAATCTCCACATCTTGTATATTATAATCAATGAATGATTGAAAGTCTTTTAGATACCATTCTCTAAATGTTTCATATGGATTATCATCTTTACTTTCACCTAACTCTACATGTGCTATATGGTCAAGTCTATAACTCTCACGATTAGTATAAGTAAACTTTCTATACAAATCATAAAAATCTAAATGTGATACACCGAGTATATCATAAACTTGTTGTTTTCTACCCATCTTATAAACAAGTCTATCTGATACATTACCCCAAGGCGAAAGTCTATTAATTTCTTTTGCATCATATAAATTTTTAATACGATTACAAAGATATGGTATATCAAAAAACTCTGTGTTCCAGCCTGTAACAACATCTGGTTGATTCTTTTCCCAGAAAGTTAGAAACTCTTGTATTAACATTTTTTCAGTATCACATTTTACATAAGTTACATCATCTCTTGTGTTCTTATATTCACCTGTACCCCAAACTAATATTTGTTTGTTTTGGTGATTCTTAATTGTAATTGATAGTAATGGTTCTATTGCCTCCTCTGGATTTGGGAATCCATTTTCACACGCAACTTCTATATCAATTGTTACTACAAGAATTTTATCTATATCCCATTTTACATAAGTAGGATATTCATCTGCAATATAATTATATTGAAATGTAGTATTACCGAAAATTAAATGTGGTTGGTCTTCATAAGACTTTAACCATTCTTTTGCTTCTTTAATTGTTTCGTGTTTTACAGGTGTAACGAATTGTCCATCAAGGGTCTTATGTTTAGTTTCTTTAATTACCTTACAGAATAGAGTAGGGGAATATTTAACCTTTCGATTAAGTCTTTCACCATTCGCATATTCCCTGACAAGTAAAGTATTACCCCAAGGCGTTACATTCGTATAAAATTGCATGATATAATTATACTCGCTTTAAACAAGTTTTGTCAATGTTTTTATGTTAATAAATCTGGTTGATTACCATAGTGTTTATTCAATGTGTTTAACTTATCTTCGGCATCGGCAAGTTTAACCATCTCTGTATCAACTGCTTGAACTAGGTCTGGGTGTTCTCCAATACCAGCAGGATTTTTATTATAAACATCTATGTTAGCTTTGGCAGCAGCAATTTCTGCCTCATATTTTTTTCTTAGTGCATCAATTATCATTTCGGTGTCCTATAGTCTTCATCATTTGAATCTCCTCTCTCTATATAACTAGAAAGAACAAATTTTCTATCAGGGTTTACTGCAACTTTAAATCTAGTTAACAGTTCCCTGTTTATTAAAAATGTACTTCTAGAATCTCTTGTGGTTAATCCTATTGGCACATCTTTATAAAGTGTGTTGTTAAATTTAATATCCACTAATATGATTGGTCTTTTATCTATCTGGTCTACATGTACAGGTCTAGATACACCAATTATATTGTTAACAAATTTTTTACCATCTCTTTCCCACTTTGCTGTCTTACCTTTTATTTCAAGTTTGTCTACATGAAACATAGATGCCTTAGTTCCATTTCCTGTATCAAACTTAGCACGAAATGGGCCAAGACCCACTATCTCTAATCTCTCCACATATCCAGCAGTTTGTGTAGAACCTACAAATCTACTTTTTACTTTTCCAACATGGTCTAATATTTTTTCAATCAGTCTTTCATTTGTTGTATTTTTACCATCACCATTTCCAAAGTTAGAACCAATTCCAGGCGAACCATTACATTCTAAAATGTATGCTTTTCCATTTACAATAGTGTGGTCTACACCAACCATATATGCACCTGTTGTTCTGTATGCATCTAATATTAATTTTTTTTCATCATCTGATAATACATGTGGTTTTGAATCAGCACCTCTATGTATGTTAGACCTAAAATCTTCTTTTGGTTTTATTCTTTTAGTTGATGCTATGATTACACCATCAACAACGATAGTTCTAATATCAAAATCCATTTCTAAAAATTCTTGTATCAATAAATCTGCGTTGAACTTCCATAGTGATTGTATAACAGATATCATACTTTTATAATCATTTACGATTGATACACCAATACCTTGTGTACCTGTAATAGTTTTTATGATTACAGGAAACTTACCACCTATTCTTTTATGTGCATCTTGTACAGATTCTTCGTTATTAATAATAGATGTTCTAGGTGTTTGTATTCCATTTTGATTAAATGTAATATAGGTTGACATTTTATTATCACAAGTTGCCATACCATCACGATTGTTAATCATAAATGCACCTGCCTTTTCAAAAGTAGAAAGTAACGCAAGTCCTACTTCATCATCTAAAACTCCAGCACGAACAAACACAACTGTTTTAGGTATTTCAAAATCTACTTTATTACCTTCTTTATCTGATATACTTATTAAACCTTTTTCTACATCATTTGTAGATACCCACGCCTTTCTAGTATTAATTATATGACAGGGTATTTTATTTTTGTCTGCATATTCTTTTATTTGATTAGAAACAATTTCTTTTTCTTTAGATGATACTTTCGTTAAGACGGCGATTTGAATATCACCATCATTCACATTTTCTTCTGTGATGAATGATTGAAAGTTTTTCATAATTTATTCAGGCTTCCATTTACCCATTGCTTCTTGCTTACCTTTATAATCTGCAAGTGCAGCTTTGATTGCATCTTCTGCTAGTACTGAACAATGAATTTTTACAGGTGGTAATGCAAGTTCATTTGCAATATCACTATTCTTAATTTTTTCTACTTCCTCTACAGTTTGACCTCTTACCCATTCAGTCAATAAACTTGATGATGCGATTGCAGAACCACACCCATATGTTTTAAATTTTGCATCTGTTATAATACCATTATCATCAACTTGAATTTGAAGTTTCATTACATCACCACACGCAGGCGCTCCTACCATACCTGTGCCAACATTTGGGTCTTCTTTATCAAGAGTTCCTACATTTCTAGGATTCTCGTAATGGTCTAAAACTTTATTTGAATATGCCATTTACTCTACCTCTTTCTTTTTACCTATGTTATATTTAGTTTCCAACACCCATTCATTTTTCTCTTTAAATGAAATAATTTTAATTTGACTTAATGGTGCGATAGGTTCTGGTGTTGCTTTCATTTCTACTAATCCCCAATCACTTAGAAGTTTAACTATTGTATTTCTTCTTGCAATATCATTCTCTGATAAGTTAGTATCCTTACCATCAAGTGCGAACAATTCTTTGAAGTGAACAATATAATACTTACCTTGTTTATGAAGTATATGGCAAGATTGATATAACTTTCTTTCTTTTCGTGAAGCAACTCCGATACGAGATAATGTTTCTCTAATCTTTAAGAAGTCGTCTGGTTCTTTTAGTAGAACCTCAAACATATGCTCCTGTTTCCAATTTACATTATTTTCCATGTTTACCACCTTTATTTAAACTATTCCTTATAGTTTTTATTTGTTCATCATTTAGTATATTAAGAGCAGATTTAGCTTTCTCATTACCATATCCATAATACTCTTTTACACATTCTAAATCCTTTTCCTTCTTTGCTTTGAGCCAAGGGGTATATCTGTTCCTTGTTCTTAGAGTATTTAGTAAAAAATCAAACTGTAATTTCTTATCTATCTGGTGATTCATATTCATTTCATTAACTAGGAAGATGGTATCTTGAAAGGGTGCTAGACACTTATTTACAATGTATGCTGGGTATTTCTTTTCCCATTGTTCATCTTCACTATCCATAAGTCTTTCTTTGGAAGTATTAATTGCTTTGAGATATTCCTTTAACTCATACATTATCTAACCTCACATGTGGTATACTTTCTTCATAATTAGTTTCATTATACAGATTGACACTATCGCCAGCAATCTGTATTCCATTGACTTTATCAAATGCTTTATATGACATATTAAATGCAATACTTCTTCTTTCACCAAAACCTTGAAATGGATATACTTGATGATACAAAGAATTTGGAAAAAGTAATAAAGTTCCAACCTTTGGATTTACCACAAAAGAACCTGTAGTAAAAATACTATCAGTATTACAAAAAGTAAATTCTATCTTACCATCTAAATTACTTTTACCAACTATATTTCTAGGTGTCATAGATGGTATCTTTAAATACAACACAGCACTTATTTGACAATTAGAATGATTGTGTTGTGGATTATATTCGTTTTCATATTGTGATACTGACCAGATAGACCTCATTTGAGTTGTAATGTTTACAGCATCATATAAATCTTTTTTACCAGCATTTAAATAAGCTTGTCCTACATAACTTTTACCTACTGTATGAAGAACATTCATAACATTTTTTTGTTCCAACATAGAGTGTGGTATTTCACTTTCAGATTTAATCTGACCAGCAAGTCTAGAACCCATATCTTTTCTATTTTTAATTACATCAACTATTTCATTGCATGATTTGATAACAGTTTCTGGTAACTCTGCCATCATCACTAAAGGACCAAATGGTTTTACTAATTGTACATTACTTATTTCCATTTTACCTCAACCATAATTTCTGTCAAACAAGCAAGTAAATTTATCTCTTGGTCGGCAACAAATGCTGATTGATATTGATACTTAGCCAAGATAAGAACTGCATGAGGTATTGTGCCACCATCAACATGGTTGTAAAGATTATCATAAATCCTACGATAAATACGCACAGGGTCATTGTCCAGATTGTGGACAATCCACTTTCTGACATTTGTAAATTCTTTCTCTTTGAGTGCAACCATAAGTTCATTAATATTTACCTCGCTAATGTTTACAAGAATACCAGCATCTATTTCACCAGATGTAGAATATCTTTGTAATTCATTTAAAGTTCTTCGCCAGTCTGGAAAGTATTTAGTCAACACTTCCATTACAACTCTAGGTTCGTATTTTATATTCTCTTGTTCTAAAACATTTTTAACACGACCAAAAAAGTCTTTAGCAAGTTTTGGTTTATCGTCTTTTGCAATAATAAAATCAATGACACTACATCTTGAATGTAATGGTTCTATTAATCTATTCTTATAATTACAAGTAAGAATAAATCCACAGTTCTTATGGAATTCTTCCATAAACCCACGAAGAGCAGGTTGAGTGGATTGAGGATTTAAATAATCTGCTTCATCAAGTATCACATACTTACGACCACCCTCAAGTGATACAGTAGAGGCAAAGTTTTTAATTTTATTTCTGAGAACATCAATACCAGATTCTTCTGAACCATTTATTAGTAATGATGTTGCACCAATTTCATCAAGCATTGCTTTGGCAACAGTAGTCTTACCGACACCAGGCCCACCTGATAAAATTAGATTTGGTATATGTTTGTCTTCTACAAATTCTCTAAAAGTTTTTTTTAGGTTCTCTGGTAAAACACAATCATTAATAGTGCTTGGGCGATGTTTCTCCACCCATAAAAAAGTTTCCATAATATAAAGTCCAATTTGTTATTCATAACTTGATTCTGGTTCAAGTGCAACCCAATACTCAACATCTTTGTTAGTAGATTTTAGATGACTAATGTTCTTTGATGATATTTCTACATCATAGTTGCCTTCCATTACTTTTAGATTTTCTACTTTATAGAAAAACTTAAAGTTACTACCTTCTGTTTTTGTATCAACATCTATAGAGAAAGTATTTGCTGTATCATTTTTTTTATCTTTAACTGTTAAGAATACATCAGCATCTTTTTTCTCTAAGACTAAATCTGGTGCTTGGATTACACCAGCAGCTCTTTTCAGTTTGTTTAAGTTCTCACCATTTAATGTAAACGATACTTCTTTACTTGGCATAGTAATCGTTTTATTTGGTGAAGTAACAACTGATGGGTCTGAATAAAAATATTTCAGAGAGTTCTTTGGACTATTTTCTTCTTTAATAGTTACAAATCCCTCATTGAATTCTAAAATAGGACTTGTAAATAAAGATATAGAAGCAAGAAATTCATTCAAGTCATAGATAGCAACTTCTTTATCGAATGATTCTTCTACATCTGCTTTTGCAACAATATTTTTCATAGCAGACATTGTTGTTAATGTACTACCTTCCTTGATAACAAGGTTTTGATTTATTGATGCAAAGTTCTTCAACACTTCAATAGTGTGTTCACTTAGTTTCATAATATACTCCTTTAAGATTTAATTTCTTTTGTCAATGTTGGTGATTTAAATTGCTCTTGTGTTTCTTTACTATCTCTGATATTAAAGTTAGCAGACATTGTTCTTCGTTCTCCATCACCAAAAAACGGCATGACACAATGTTGTAACCAATTTGGAAATATTATCATAAATCCTTTCTTAGGTTTTATGTATTCCTGTGCATCTAACTTTAATCTGTAAACATCATGAATAGTATTCGTTGATGTTATCAAACCTGTAAATCCATCAATACCACCAGCTGCATTATGTAATGTAGGAAACTCTGGTTTTTCTTCAATACACTTTGGTACTTTTAAATACATTATCATAGATAATCCTGCTGGTGTTTGGCAACCATGTGCATGTAAAGGATTATAATCTCCAGCATAACTATGCACACTCCAAGCTTCAAATGCTTCTGCAATACTACCACGACTGTATCCAATTTTATCTGTTAATAAACTAGTTGCACATCTATCTATAACTAATTTAAAATCTTTTCCCATATCATCATCTAAAGGAAAAGTCCATTGAGCAGATTTTTTGTTTTGATTAATCTGTCCAACTAACTGACTTTCATGAGATACATTACTAGGTATAACTACATTATCAATATGATTGTTAATGTCATCAACAAATGCATCTGGAAACTGTACTGCTAATAATTTATAAGCAGGAACAGTTTTTATTTGTGCATGAGAATCAAAAGATTGATTTTTTTGTACAGATTGTTTTTGTTTTGTGCTTAAAGAATCTGAAAGGTCTTTTAAACTCATGAATGGTCTTTCCTATAATGGTCGCCACTTAATTTTTCTTTTAAACTTATATTAATGTTTGCTGAGAATGTTCTTCTTTCATCATCTTCTTTACTACTAAAGAATGGCATAACACCATGTCTTAACCAACTAGGGAACATAATCAATGTACCAACTTCTGGTTTAATATATTCTTCTGTAATAGGTCGCATCATATTAATATCACGCATACCATTAGTACCCCATGTTAAATATGTAAATCCATCTACTGCACCAGATGATTCATTTAATCCTTCAAATTCTTCAGCAGGATTACCTAGTGTTTGAATACATCTAGGAACTTGTAAATACATGATACACGATACACCCATTGGTGTTCTAGTGCCATGGTCGTGTACAGGATTGTAATCGCCACTATAACTATGTACAGTCCACATACTCTCTGTAGATGTTTCACACTCTATTCCAATAGTTCTATCTACATATTCTTTAGCAAGTCTTTGTAAGACACCACTAAACATTTCTCCAACTTCATCACCTTCATGTGGGAAAGTTAATTGTGCTGACCTTTTGTTTTGAGATATTTGACCGACTAAACCTTTTGAGTGGTCTACATTATTTGGAATAATTGTATCTTCAATGTGTTGATTTATTTCTGTGGTAACTTCAAGAGGAAATTGACATCTCATAATATTAACTGCAGCTTTTGGTCGCATTGCAATTTGGATTCCGCCAGGATTTTCTGGTAGTTCTTCACCTGTATCTGTTTGTTGTTTGTCTGAAACTTCATTTTGAGCATTTATCATGTCTGCTCTTTTCACTTGTTGTGTTTCTTCACTCATAATATTTTCACCTTGTTCTCGTTTATCTTGTGCAGCTTGTAACTGTGCATTATAATCGTCTATCGTAAATGGTTTATCACCCAACTCACTTGGTCTAATAACTTCGGATTTGCCAGTTTCAGAATTGAATTTATCAATACCACCCACACCCATATCAGCATCATTTATATTTTTATCACTCATAATATATTTTCCTTATTCAATCTTGTGGTCATTATAAAGTATAGGAACAGGTTTTGTCAACCCATTCCTAACACTTATTTCAAATTATTTTACTTTAATAGTTTTTGGTTTTTTGTGTTCTGGCACAATCTGTTCCAATTCTATTTCAAGTAAACCATTTTTCAATTTTGCATCTTTGATTTCAATATCATCTGCAAGTGTGAACTTTCTAGTGAAAGACCTTTTTGCAATTCCTTTATGAACTAAACCCTCATTAGGGTCAGTTTGACTGAGCAAATCTGCTGATTTAATTACTAGAACTCCATCAGTCAAAACAACTTCTATTTCATCTTTACTGAATCCTGCCAAAGCAAGTTCAATAACATGTTTAAAGTCATCAGTTTTTCTGATATTGTATGGTGGGAATCCACCTGTTTCGTAGGTTGTTCCATAATCTACAAGTCTATCAAAGACCCTATCAAATCCAATCGAAAATGGTGTGATTTGATTTATATCAAAATGTGTTAGTTTAACCATATTAAGCCTCCTTAATTAAGCAAAGTTTAAATTATTGTGAACCCATTAGGCGTTCACATCATTATTTATACAAACAAAACTATAGTTTGTAAAAAAAAGTGTACCAGATTTCTCTGGCACACTCTGAGGTATCAAACATGAAGTTTGAATTCCTTAGTAGTTTACAGGATTCTCAACTATATCTTCATCATCTTCATAGTCATTATCACTAGATAGATTCTGAATATCTTCACCAGCGTCTATCTTAGTGTATAAGTCTATGAATGAATCCTTAGTATCATCATCAAATCTTGATACACACAACTCAATTGATTTCATTTTATCTTTGAAGATTGAGTGTGCCTTAACAATGTGGTCAAGTCTTCTAGTAGAGATGATTTCATCAACTCCGCCGTCATAGAATGTTTTTCTAATAACTTCTGCCCAAACTGTTAAGTTTTCTGCAAACTTTTCATCCATATTACCATACTTAGTCATACTACCGAGAATAATTTTTTTCTCAACACTAGAACTAGGATATGGTTGTTCAATTGTAACAGCGAATCTTTCTAAGAACGCCTCGTTAAGAACATTAGTACCAACAAATCTGCCGTCATCAGAACCTTGACCTTTTGTGTTTGCAGTTGCAATCACATTGAAACCTGGCTTTGGTGTAACCCACTTGTTAATCTTTTTAAGAAAAACACCTTTACCTTCTAGAACAGGTTGTAATGCAAGTAACTTGTTAGAACCTAAATCACATTCGTCTAACAATAAAGTACACCCTCTTTCCATTGCCTGAATAACAGGACCTGGCACAAACTTAGTTTCACCATTAATCAATCTGAAACCACCTAGTAAATCATCTTCATCTGTTTCAATGGTAATGTTTACTCTAATCAATTCTCTTTTTAATTGAGCGTGTAATTCTTCAACCATTAATGTTTTACCATTTCCAGATAACCCTGTAATAAAAACAGGATAAAACATTTTAGATTGAATTACTTTTTTGATTGTAGGACAATGACCCCACGAAACAAATCCCTCAAAATGACTAGGAATTAAATTTTGTGTTTCAGTATTTGCCATAAGATTGACTACTGCCTCTTTTGGTTCATTATCTGTTTTAACAGTTTTTGTTACTACAGTTTTTTTAGTCTTAGCGACTTTAGTAGTTTTTGTAGAACCACTATTTGGTAATTGATATTTACCATAACCAACTTTTTCAAAACCACTCTGACCTAAAAATCTTGTCATCGCCCCTGCCGAAGCAACAGGTTCTAACACACCTTTAGAATCTAAGCAGTTTATGATTTCTTTTCTGGTAAGAATGGCGTCTTTACCAAACTCCTCAGAAAGAATCATAATTAACTCATTTTTTGTTTCCATATTGATACCTCACATATCTCATAATTTATTACCCATTATAACAGCCCCAAACATCTTTTGTCAACTATTATTTTATAAATAGGAATGGTTCTCATTAAGCAATCATTCCTATGAATTTATTGAGCAATGGTCTTTGGTTTTTTCTACCAGAAGTCATTTTTCCAAATGCTCTTTTTAATTCACCTTTCTTTGCACCGACTTGAACATCTGATAAATCCTCTGTAGATGTATCAAGTTTAACACCACCTGGCAGAACATACATCTCAGTCCAAGCTTGGTTAGTAACTACTGCAACATTTTTTGTTCTCAATTCTTTTTGTATCTTTTTAATTTTTTCGTGGTCATTCCAATTAATATCAAAAATTGCTTCAATATCTGCTTTTGGAATAGTTCCTTTTCTATTTTTACCAGCAATAAAAAAGTTTACTACATTCATTCCTGGCACTCTATTCTTTAAAAATTCTATTAGTACAGGTGTTTGTGAACTATAAAGAAACTTCTTACTACTACTGTATTCACCTTTTTTATTTTCACCTTGCCAAACTTTTTTAGTAACAGGGTCTGTGAGTTTTGTTATGACACTATCGTCATAACCAAAATCTTTATACATATCTTCTCTTTGAACTCCTTCTTCAATTAAATCACCATACATATCTTTATGTTGTTTTCTAAAAGTATATTTGTCGTTTAGTGAGTTACTATATCCATCTGTTAAAAATACTGTATGAACTTTTTGTAATCCATTATCTTTTTTAAATTTTGGCATTATATCCATAGCAGCAATAATAGAATGATTCAATGGTGTACTATTTAATGAATAATTTTCTTGTGGATATATTTCTGTTCCAACTTTTTCTCTTTCTTCCCAACTGTATCTTCTATTATAACTTTCATAGTAATTAGCGATTAAATATAGATTATTTAATCCATTAATCATTTCTTTTTTGTTTGCCCTACTTGATAACATATTAATTAATGTTAATTCATTTATTACTATGTCATTATGTTTTCTATCTTGTATGAATAAGTTTTTGTTAGTATCATCTCTCCTACCATATCCATTTGTAAATCCATAAACTTCAAAAGGAATATTTACTCTCTCACAAAACCAAACTAAATTTAAAGCTTGTTTGATTGTGTTCTTGAAGTTATCTGCCATAGAACCACTCCAATCTATAAACATAACTAAACCATGATTTGTAGCACTAGGTTCAACATTCATTTTTAAGAATATGTCTTCATTGTAAGCATAACTATGTAGTTTATCCATATTTAAACTACCTGTTTTTGATACTGTACTTCTTTTGTATAAGTCAGCAGACTTTTTCATTTCAAATTCTTTTACCATATATGATATGGTTGCTTTTTGGTCATTCTTATATTTAGCAAGGTCTTTTTTATTCCACTCAATATGCTTTGCATAATCTGGGGAAAGTTTTGCTTTTTTAAGATAATGTTCATTTAATTCAGCATTGATTTCTTTATAATCTACAATAGCATTTTTTAAATTAACTTTTGGAATATTAAGATAATTAATCCCTGTAGCATTTTTATCTACTGCCTCATATTGTTTTTTCTGATAGTTAGTATCAGTTGTAGCTTGAATACTTTCATCATCATTACCCTCAGCACCTTTAGAGAAACCTTTTTGTTCTGTTTCTTCTGTAGGTTTTTTATCTGCTTCTACTTGTTCAGATGATGTGTTATTACCTTTTGGTGTTTCATCTTCTTTTTCTTCTACATCTATTTCAATGTCAGCAGATTTTTGTTCTGTATTATCTTCCTTATTATCATCTTCTGTTTTTTCATCTGATGGCATATTAATTTGTACTACAAATTCTTCGTCTGATTCATTTTCTTTTTCTGAATCTTTCATATAATCTTGCATTTCAACAGCAAGATTTACAACATCATCTGATGTTTTTGTTTGATTAGCTTTTTTAACCCACTCTAATTCATCATCATCAAAAGGTACATTCGGTACATTTTTGTAATGCATATTAATTCTATCTATTAAATTAAGTTTTGATAAGTCTTTGTCTTTAACACCAAAGAAATCTTTTGAGATTAACTCTTTATATGCTTTCTTAAATACTTTTCTAGAACCTAGATATTTGTCTTGAATCATTTTCTCAATTCTAACATCTTCTAAAACATTTAAGAAAGAATGTGATACTTTTTTTTCTTTACCTTTTTCCATTAAATCCATAGGTGTATATAAAGCGTGCCCAACTTCGTGAAGCGACATCATATCCATAACATCTTCTGATTTGTCTTTCCATATTGGTAAAGTAACTTCTCTTGTTTCAACATTGAAACTAGCAGTAGGAACACTTTGATAAGATACAGTAACATCTTCCTCAGCCAATAATTTGACTAAAGTAGATTTATCTTTCATAGTTTCTAATTTAATATTATTTGAATTTCTTCTCATAATCCCTCTCATTTGATTATGTAACCATTATACAGGCCCCATACATCTTTTGTCAAGTGTATAACCTGTTGATTTAATTAAGAAAAGTAAATTAGTTTGGACTAATTTTGAGTTTTTTGACTGTTTTATTGAGTTTTTTCATTGCTCTTTCTATTTTCAACCTAGAAACTTTTTGAGTAAAATCAGTACCTTGCATATGGTCATACTCATGTTGGAAGATTCTAGATGTTAATCCTTGAAATTCTCTTTCGTGTTTCTCACCTTTTTCATCTTCAAACTCAACCTTGATTGCAATTGGTCTTTTTACTTTAAGCCACACGCCAGGATAAGTTAAACAACCTTCATCTATTAATATTTCTTCTTTAGATGTTTCTAATATTTTAGGATTAAAACAAGTAAGTATCTTTCTTGTATTAACATCTTCATACATAATAAAAACTCTTTCTGCAATACCTATTTGATTGGCAGATAAACCAACACCTTGATAATGTTCCATAGAATCTATTAAATCTTGTCTAACCTTTTCTCTATCGCAGTCTTCACTCAATTTCATAGTTGTTCGTAATAGTATATTGTTTGGTTCTAATAATTTTGATACTTTACTCATAATTTTTCTCTCATGCAGACTTATACTTAAATATGTATTTTGACCATAAGTAACTTCTTAAAATACCTATGACTGTAAATATTAATGCTAAGTGTATCATTTCAGATACATCAATGTATATATCAAAGAAAGGAAAGACAATGTATTGTATGAGAATGGATAATAAAAATCCACTTCCAATGTCTAATGTTCTATGTATTAAATGTTTTATATTTGTCATTCCATAAACTCCTGTAATGTTGCTTTTACTTCTACTGATTCTATTCTTGCCTCTGCAATTTTAAAATATTCTTTTTCTTTTTCAATACCAATAAAATCAAAACCCTCATCTTTAGCAGCCATACCTGTAGAACCACTACCCATAAATGGGTCTAATACTGTACCACCTTTTGGTGTAATCAATCTACATAAGTATTTCATTAACTTGATAGGTTTTACTGTTGGGTGTATATTCTTTTGTGGTGCTTTTAGACTACCATATTTTCCAGAAGCAGAGTTAGTTCCTATCCATGCTTTTTCAGCTGTACTAATACCACCACCCCCTTTTGTTTGTTTTATTGGTAAATTATCTAATCCTTGATTTCTTTCTGCCTTTGATGTTTTTGCACAATAGAAATATCTTGCAGCTGAACCCTCATCTCCATACTCTCTACCAGCTGGTTTGCCAGTTGACTTATTCCATATACCACCAGATTTTGAACCATCACCTTTATATGAACCAGCTTTAGTATCTGGAAATGTATCTTGCACTACATCACTACCATCATGCATAACATTTGATGGAAATCTACCTTTAGGGTCTGCATCTGCGTATTGAGTTCCCTCTGTTTTCATACCAGAGTTGCCATCAGTCCAAACTCCACTTTCATTTCTAGGTTTACGAACCACCTTTTTTCTTTTTGCATTTTCTGTTTGACCAAAACTTAATTTATCAATACCAATTGCTTCTTTTGATTGTTTACCAATATCTTTAAAGTCTGGATTAGTATCTGGATACTTTGCATCATTACCTTCTACTCTACACTCATCAATATTAATTGCACCTGTTCTATGTTTTAAAACATTATCTACAATACTCTTTTCTGACAATGGTTTTCTTGCCATAACGATTGGTTCGTGTGCTGGTTTGAGTGCAGTTCCCCAACCTTCCCATTCAGAATTACCTATGGTAACTTCTTCTGATACCACTTGTCCAAATGAACCAGCACCAATCGCAGTTCTTTCTTCTGAATCTTGCATACCTTTATTAGAGTGTGTTTTCATCGTGCCAGTCTTTACTCTTTCATTACCTAATTTTTTATCAAATGCTTTACCAACATTCATACTTTTTGGAAACCCACTTCCATACAACCACATCATCTGGTCACGAATCTCAAAACCAACATCTTCAATTGCAACTGCCATTCTATGATAATTTCTTGATGCAGAAAAAGCAAGTAGATGACCGCCTGGCTTTAAAAGTTTATATGCAAGTTCCCATGTTTCTTTTTGAAAAGCAATTCCTGTTGAATCCCAACTCCTATTCATAAACCCAAGTTCATATGGGGGGTCAGTAACAACTGAATCTACTTGCACACCATCATCAATTAACTTCTGCATTTCTTCAATGCAATCACCATTTAAAATCATACTACCACCATTTTACTAAAGTTTTTATTCTTCTCAAATTTAAGTGTGTGTTTAAATTTATCAACTAACACATCTTGTTTATGACTGATTACAAATACATTCTCACCCTCAAGTGTATTCAGTATTTTAAGAAACTCATCTGTTCCAGCACTATCTAATGAACTATCAAATATTTCATCTAGTATTAATAGATTCGTATTGGTGCTGTTTTTCATTTTAGCAATCGCTCTCCATGTAAAGAGTAATGCTAAATCTATTCTCATTTTTTCACCCTCACTAAATGAGGCATAATTAAAGTTATCACGAAATCTTGACTTGATTGTTTCGTCAAAGTTTTCATCTAAACTAAAGTTTACATAGAACTCCATAGATGCCAGATACTTGTTAATCAACTGATTCATGACAGGTAGATATTGTTTAATAATTTTAGTCTTAATACCTGTATCTTGTAACATAGCTTTAGATGCTTCTTTGTAAACCTTTTCTTCTTTTAAATCTTTTCTATTCTTTTCTATACCCTCAAATTCTTCTTGAAGTATTTTTAGTTGTTCTTCGTCAGAATTATCAATCGTGCTTTTTTCTAACTCTTTAATTTCTTCTGATAACTTTACTTGATACTTTTCTAACTCCTGTATAGATGTATTTAAACTTGCTATCTGTATTGAGTTATCTTGTATTTCATTTGTAACTTTAGATATTTCATTTAGTCTTACTTTTGTTTTATTCAATTCATCTTCCATTTTAGTAAGACCATCTACAATTTCTTTCTTCTCTGTTTCTTTAGTGGATATCATTTGTGATTTAAATTCTTTATCAATGTGTTGTTCACAAGCAGGACAATCTTCATTTTCTGATAAGAACTTAATCATTCTATCTTTTTCTTTTTGTTTTTCTGTAAGTGTAGAACGCAAGTCTTTTAGTTTTACATCTTTAGATTCTATATTGATTTGGTCTTCAACTGATGTGAATAATCCTTTTTGATTTTCTTCTAGTGATTTTTTATTGTTTACTTTCTTGTCTAATTCTACTGAGTTGTTTTCATAGTTACTTTGTTTTTCCTTAATAATAAGGTCGGCATTGTTTTTAATATTCTCAATATGTGTAGACTGCATAGTTATTTTCTCACCACATAACTTATAATTATATTCTACCTCTTGTAATTCAGTAACTAAATCTTTTAATCTTTGTTTAAGTAATAGATTCATAGTTGAAAATATTTTAATATCTAATAAGTCTTCAACTACTTCTCTCCTAAATCTAGCTTTTAATTGCATAAATGGAACGAATGTAGAACTACCTAGTATAACCACTTGAGTAAATGAACGATAATTTAATTTAAGTATTTGTTGTTCTAATATCTTTTGATAATCACGATTGTTTGCCTCTTGATTTATCATTATATCATTTTGCCAGATTTCAAACTTATTTGGTTTGATACTACGAACAACTTTATAATTACGACTTGCAATACTAAACTCAATCTCTACTACAGTTTCCATAGCATTGACTGTATTAATTAATTGAGATTTACTGATTGTTCTAAATGGTTTACCAAACAATGCAAAACATAATGCATCAAGTACAGTAGATTTACCAGCACCATTCTCACCTATGATAAGTGTAGTTTCATTACGATTCAAATCAATCTCTGTAAATTGGTTTCCTGTAGAAAGAAAATTCTTCCAACGAACCTTTTCAAATATTATCATTCTAAGTCTAAGTCTTGTGCCTCTGTATATAAAGATTTCATTTGATTTTTTAATCTATCTTTACTTAAATCAATAGATAAGTCATCAATATATTTGTTTAATAGTGTTACTGTATCTTCTGTGTTCTCTACAATATCATCTGATACTGAGCTTGCATCTAAGTCTGAAAAGTCCTCAACAATTTTTATATCATATGCATCTGCTGTATACATTTTATCTAAGAATTGGTCAAACTGATATAGGTCTTTTTTATTAACTACAATAAGTTTAACATACTTGTTTGCATATTTTGATGTATCGTGTTCTAAATAATTTTCTTTGGTATCATCATAATATATTTTTTCGTATATACTATATGGATTAACTATTCTTTCTAACTCTCTAGTTTCTGTATCATAGATGTGAAAACCTTTTGGGTCTTCCCAATCATTCCAATATATTTCATATGGTGTACCTAGATAATATATCTGACCATCATCTGACTTGTGATGAAAATGTCCACTCATAACTGTATCAAACTTTCTAAAAAATTCTTTATCTTTACCACCTTGTGATATGATAACATTCTTGTTCATTTGAAAACCATTTATTTCTAAATGACCTAAACATATATCAGCTTTAGTTTCATCTATCATACCCTCTGCATATAATTCATTTGCTTGAGTAATCCACGGCATTAATAATATAGGTAAACCATCAAAGTCTACTTCTGTTGCATCTTCATAGATGTGAATATTATTATGTTTAGTGCCTATTAATTCTCTAAGTGAGTTTACATCACTAATGTTTTTGTAGTAGATATCGTGATTACCAACTAACATATGTAAGTCAATACCTAAAGTATTAAATGGTATTATAAATCTTTCTCTAAAATCTTTTGCAGTTCTATATGATACATACTTACGCCTGTCAAAACAATCACCTAAATGTATACAGGTTTTAATATTGTTTTGTTGTAGGTATGGAAAGAATACACCCTCATAGAATTGATAAAAGTATTCATTAAAATTTAAGTTATCATTTCTTGCACCGAAATGAGTATCAGTAATAAGTGCTATTTTCATTATGTAGTTTTATCAGTTTCCATGAAGTTTTCTAAACCTTCTGATTCTTCTTCTTTCTTTTCTTTCTTTTTGACAACATAAACATCTTCTTCTGGTAACATAATGTCTGGGTCAAAACCTTGTACATCATAGATTGTTTCATCACCCTCATTTACTGTAAAGGTTTCGTATTGTCTATTCTCAATAATTTTATTTTTGATATGTGTTTGTTTCTTTTCTTTTTGTATTCTTCTTAGAAATGCATAGTATATTATTTGGGTAAAATATGCAAAAGGATTCTTTGACTTTTCTGGGTCAAAGTTATGTATGTATTGTAAACAATTTTCTATGCCATCAGATACCATTTCTGAACGATAGGTATAGTTAATAAAGTTAGGTCGATAAGATAAACCATTTGCAATCTTTAGAAAACACTCACCTATGTAATTAGTTACTTGTGGTCTTTCCTCACCTGCTTCTTCTGCCTCTTCACAACTCTGTTTCCATTCTTTCATAGCTTCTAGAAACTTTGCGTTATCTATATAATGTGCATTTTTTTTCTTATCTTTTGCCATTCTTTTTCCTTAAAAATAATATGATGTAATGATACCAAACTCAAACATATTATGTCAAGTTATATCTGTGTTTTTTATGGAAAAACTTTTTTTGATTTATTATTAAAAAACACTTGACAATCCTTGTATGAAGCTATTATAATCGCTGTGTTCCGCCGGAAATACAGCTATACTCTAAAGAGATACATTAATGTTTTGTATCACTACAAGGCAAACTATCCATTTCTTCTTCTGTTAATTCTTCTAATGGGTCATCACTTTTATTATCATTTGTTAAAGCAGAAATGTATTGTTTAAATAATCTTTTTACTTCTTCTGTTGCAATCTCTCTATCTTCTTCATCAACATTTTCATCAAACTTTGGTTGTATAGATGGTTCAAAATCTTTACCTACCATCTCAGCTTCTGCTTCATTATAAGTGCTTACCATAAAGTTATAATAATTATTTAACGCATAAGACGCTGGAGCGATAGTAATAATAGTTGACTTCTCAATATCTAATTCATCTGATTCGGTAAATGGTTGTAACCAACGAGATAAAGTTAATGCTTCAACAATACCTTTCTTAGTTACTTTGTTTTTTAATTCCATTTTAAGTGGGTGTATCACATGTAAAGTAGGTGAACCCTCATCTATTCTTGTGGGTATGCAAGTACAAACGATACTTTCGCCGTTAGCTAACTTTAATATCCTAGTCGTATTGTCTTCCATAATTATACTCCTTTAAATATTTTAATTACTTCTTCTATTTCTAGTGGTGATTGTATACAAACTAGAATTCTTTCATTTTTATCTTTCGTTACACTATGTAATACACTTGTGTTTATTATATACACATCTCCAACTTGTGGCACAAAAGAACATATGTCTTCTACATCAGAAAAATCATGAATATTTGATGTGCTGTCTTTATCATATTCTGACCCATGTCTACCAATTACTTCTTTAATATCTTTAACACTATTTTCTTTTTTTGTATGAAATGTTGTTACACCATCATTTACTTTAATATAGATGTTTACTTGACTATTTATATTGTCATCAATGTGTGGATATATATCATGAGTTACAGTCATACAAGATGTAGTAAAATCTTGTTTTTTTTCTTCTGGTATTACACTCATTAAATTTTTTAATATATCTTTAGAAGTTTTATTTTGAATAAAAAATTCACCATAATCAACGCCAATAAACTTTCCATTTTCTTCTATACCATATCTCTCATAAGATTTACCCCTAATAATATTTAAATTAGGAATTTTTATATCTAACTTTTTATAGTATGGTATCATAGTCTAACCTTATCAATTTCGTAATCAAATTCTTCTTCGTTGTATATATTTATTCTTTCTAGAAAGTGATTAAGAGTAAAATTCTTTCTATCATTATGGGTAAAGTCATCAGCGATATCTATAAGGGTAGTGTGTAACTGACCCATAGTCGTTCTTCGCAGTCCTCTACCGAGTGACTGGAGCACACGAATCCTACTTTTACTTGGACTTGCGAACACGACATTGTGCAAGTTCCTAATATTAATGCCAGTACTAAATGTACCATAACTCGCCACGATAATTGCATTTGTTTCATTTTCGGTTATCTCTCTTATTTGTTCTCTTGTTTCTGTATCTGTTCCACCATGTATAAAAAATACTTTTCTATCTAAGTCTTTCATTGCGTTATACAACACTACACCATGTTTTTCCACGAGTTGATACAAACATAGGGTGTTACCATTCAATTTATCGCAAAGGGTCGTTATAAACCGATTACGAGTGTTGTGAGCCACAATATACTGTAACTCCTCGCTATATTTCAAGTCTTTTACTGATTTACAGTCTTCTTCTTTATGTTTTAATACAATACACTTAATTTTTAATTCAGCAAGTGTATCTTTGTCCATCAACTCTTTTGTGGTTGTTACCTTTTCAACCTTACCAAATAATCCCTCTAAAACTAATCTATGGGTTTGTGTGCCGTCTAAAGTTCCTGTCATACCAAAACGATATTTACAATCTATCAGTTTTGTCATTATAGTTGTCAATGACTTAGACTTAAATAGATGAGCTTCATCACCTATCACACATCCAAACTTTTCAAAATACTTTTTATCTAACTTAAAAAGTGATTGCCAAGTAGAAATAATTACAGGTTTATCTGTTTCTTTTTCATGACCTTGATATATTCTATGTAAGTATTTATCATTCCAACCATAGTCAATGAAGTCTGAATACATTTGTTCTACTAATGATGTCGTAGGTACGAGAATTAATATCTTTTTATCTTTGAGTAGGTAGTGATAAAATCTTATAAGTGCATATATAATAAGTGATTTTCCACTTGCAGTTGGCGATACTAACATACCTCTATGATTACTTAACGCATATTGTATTGCATTAAGTTGATAATCTCTTAGTTCTAATTCTTTTCCTTTTGATTTTGGTTTAAGTGATTTTACAAAGTCTGTTACTTTTTTTATATCTAGACTATCTGTATCATCTACATCTTTTGCAATAATACATTCAATATCATTTCTCTCACAAAACTCTTTGATATAAGATAACAATCCAACATAGATTTGACCTGTCTTTTGTGAAAATAATCTTATCTTACCATCCCATACTTTATTTCTATATGCTGGCATAAACTTATGGCCTGGCACTTCAAAAGTAAAATACTGAACTAACTCATGACAGATGCCAGAGTTATCACATTCAATGTGTAAGTAAACTTCGTTAAGTTTAAATATGTGAATTTTGTAATGTGTGTGGTTGTCCATAATCGCCTCTTAATATTATATTCCATGAAATACTAATTCTATCTTTATTTGTTGTTGGCACCCAATGTTGTAACCAACTTGGAAATATTAATCCTATTCCTTTTTGAGAATTAAACTGCATCATACTTGAGTTGTCAAATGTAGTGTATTCTAAGTTAGGGTGTAACACACTTGCTTGTGGTCTTGGGTCAAAAAATTGTATTGGTGAACCTTGTTCTAAAAAGTATACCCCAGAAAATACATTATTGGAATGTGTATGTGGTGGGTGTGAATCACCTTTCTTTAACTTGTTTGCCCACATACCTGTAATTTCTAATGTATTATATAAAAATTTAAATTCTCTACAAACCTTTTCTGTTGTTTCAAAAACTTTTTTCTTAAATAAAGGTAACTTTGTATGTAAGTTATCTTTAGTTTGTAAAATCATTTTTGTTTCAGATGAGCGTAATTCTTTTAAAACAATACTATGTTCTTCACTACCTATGTCATACTTAAACTCTGATACAATTGTAGGAAATATTTTATGTTGTGTTACATCAACCATGATACAATACTCCAGCGTGTTCCTTGTGTAATTTCTTTAACTTCGTGTGGAAACATAAAGTTTGATGGAAAAATTAATGCTTCACCTGTTTTAATCTTTGGTTGTTCTTCTGAAACTAAAAACTCACCACCCTTAAAATTATCATTTAAAAATAATAAAACAGAAGCTTGTGGATAACCAAATGTTTGACCATGACTATGATGTATGTTATCACAATGTCTTGACATAAATCCACCAACATCATATTTGTTTAATCTAAAGTCTGTTGTTTTTTGTACAACAAAATCTCTGTCGTGAAAACTTTTCATTTTGATTGCATATTTTTTTGCAACTTCTGCTACAGCATTTTTTAAATCATTGTAAAATACATTATCTTTACGAATCCATATTTCATCCATTTCTACTCTTTTATCATTTGGGGATAAACCTTTATGTGTTGAGTAAGTTGATTTAACATAATTAAACTTGTAATTAATTATCTGATTACATAATTCAACACTTAATATATTTTTATAATGTCCTACCCAATCAATCCACTTCATCAATAACAACTCTCGTATCATTTGGTTTTAAAGATTTATTTCTATTATACCATTCAGATTTTTCTTTATCTTTGTATGTTGTTTTAAATACCACACAAGTTCTTAACTGATAACATTCTCTACTTACAGGTTGAGCTTGATGTAGTAAACTTGCAGTAAAAATTATACATCTGTTTCCTACATAGTTAAGATATGTTGGGTGTTGATTTGTTTCTTGAACTAATGTTCCACCACCCCAATCGTTTTGCCAATCTAATCTAGGATAATATATTATGGTTAAATCGCCATCGTCTTGATGTATATGTGGTTCTATTCCATGTGTGTGTGCGTTGAAGTAAACTCTTTCCATATTTACTTCATAGTTTCTTTGAATACTATTCCATATTGGTTCTACAAATTCAAAACCATTTTGATTACATTCATCTATGTTGTGTCCAGCAAGAACATGCCAATGTTTATTTTTACCATCAGCAACAGAATCATAATCATACTTCCATGATATCTCTTTCATTTGCATATCAATCAATTGTGCAATATGTTCTTCTACTAAATTATCTTTTACTTCTATCACTACATCAATCCAGCTTCAAAGTTTTTCCATTGTATCGCATTTTTAATATCCCACCCTCTACCAGCAATAGATTTCATAACACCATCTAGATATTTAATTACAGTTTCTAAATATACTATTTTATTTTCTATGGTAATTATTTCTTCGTCTGATTCAATATAAATTGATAGGTCTGATTTAAGAACTTTTAAATCAAAAGGTTTTGTTTCATAAATCTTTGCATCAGATTTACCACCATAATATTCCCACTTATCACGATAAAGTATTTTGTAATCACCCTTTGCTTTATACATTAATAATTCAAAGTTACTTTTTATGTCTAAGTACTTTGCATATAGTTCTTGGTTTTTTAAAGATTCGGTATCAAGTCTTTCATCATTTACTTTCAAGTCAGTTGCGACTTGAATTTTTAATTCATCTAAAGTCATTTTCACTCCACAATAATAATTATATAACTATTTATAAGGTTACTATTTCATATATTTCATATTTAAAACTTACTGTTGCTGTTAAATATTCAACATCAGTTTGATTTTGTGAATAAGTTAATCCACTTAAACTTGTAGGAAAGACATCTCTAAAACGACACTCTACTACAGGGTTATTTTTATTTGTTAATATAGTCAACATAGCATCACTATACATTGCTCTTTCTGGTGTTGAAGCTTTTACATCACCTATGTCTTTACTTTCACCTCTGGTGTTTGTTGCAACATTTGAGGTTGCACTTCTAAATTCAGAAAATTGTTTTCTGTCTTTTGGAAATCCAATTGCAGTTAACCATGTATGCATTTCAATATAGTTTTCTAAATTTTCATCAACAATAAATGTTATATCTAAATTTTCATAAGTTAACTTATCACCTAATAATGGAATATTTTTTAATGGTGTGCCATACTCTATTTCACTTAAAGTTATGCCTGGAATATTTGCCTCAGTAGTAAAGTATTCTACTTTGGGTAATTGATTAATTAAAAAACGAAACTGAGTAGGACTTGTATAGTCTAACTTAGATGGTTGTCTGTTTAATGGTGATGTTGATGTTGTCATACTAGTATTTATAAGAGTTCCAGAAACAAAAAAGGACACCGAAGTGTCCTAATCTGTTTGGTTAAGAGTAACCTTAATTTTACATTAAGTTTGTTACTTTAACTCGTCTGTAGTACTTGTTAGTATTAGCTGTAATACTTGTATTCTCAGCTGTACCAGCAGCAATCACTCCAGTATGGAATGGGTTTGCAGCAATACCATATCTTGTTTTAAATCCAATTTTTGGTTGGAAAGTATTCTCACCTACTGCACGAACCATTTGTAGTGGAACATATGGGCAATAGAAAATACCAGCGTCATAAGGTGATGTACCTTTATAACCAACAACATAGTATTGAGCAGCAGCGACATTAGCAGCATATGGGTCAACATACACTTTGAATCTACCATTCATAACACCAGCAAAAGTTGCAGATGTGTCATCAACATTTAAGTTGTTGTTTAGAGCAGGTGTATAATCTAAAACTCCAGCCATTTGAAGTGCAGATGCAACATCAGCAGAACAGATGATTATATTACCTTTTCCTCTAC